>JFJP01027824.1_pt1 | contig 13734 bp, 18 predicted proteins | sample 431651 | NCBI WGS metagenome assembly JFJP01 (sample SAMN02602958, study PRJNA72255) | Microbial mat metagenome, whole genome shotgun sequencing project. | biome: fresh water; feature: sink hole; material: water; isolation source: purple microbial (photo- and chemosynthetic) mats found in... | reverse complement strand
TAATTTAAACCAAAAAAATAACAAAGAAAATGAAATTTAATTTGAAAATGAAAATTCAATCAATGAAAAAAAAAAAGAAAAAAAAAATTAAATTTTTTTATTTAAAAAAGTACATTATTTTCAATTTTTTGTTTCTCTTTCATTTTTAATAAAAAAAACAATCAATTTTTTTTATATTTTTTTTCTCCAAAATCTGCTAAAAAAACCCTTTTATTTATTTAATGTTTTCAATTTTTGAATCCTGAGCTTTTTCTTGATTTTTTTTCCATTCATGAGCTTTCTTAAGAATATTCATATTCTTCATTTGATTCAAATCTTCTGGGAAAATATAATCAATATATTCTTCCCATCCCGCATCTTCTTCAACTTCTCCTTCATAACTCGTTATCTTCTTATGTTTCTTAATTTTTTTTGGCATTTTTCTTCTGATCTTCTCCACATTCTCCTCATCACCACATTTCCTTTCCAAATCAAGCCAAGTTTCCAATAAAATGACTCTCCCTTCTTTTAAATCAGGATTCTCCATAAAAAACTCTTCACCTTTTTTCAAAACTTCTCTGAATTTTGTTTTTTCTTTCATTGAAGCTTCGAATTGAGCATAACTAATCCAAACTTTCACATTTTTGCTCTTTTCCAATAATCTTTGATACAATTTCCTCGCTTTCTCATATTCTTGTAGTTCTGTTTCAGAATCAATATACGCTTTCCAAATCAATTCTGGCATATTAATGGTGTTCTGATTGATTGCCAATTCGAAGATAGCCCTAAAACGATCAAATTCCTCTAAAGATTTTTCTAATTCCGCGTATTTTATCCAAGCTTTTGGGTTTTCAGGAAAAACTTCAATGAATTTTTCATATAAAGTCCTACATCTATCTAAATTTGCCAATTGTAATTCCAGTTCAATATACTCCAAAAACACTTTTTCACTCGGACATTTTCCCAAAGCCATACCGAAAACTTTTCTTGCAGCTTCTAAATCCCTTCTTCTGACATGCAAATGAGCTAATTTGATCCATAGCTTCGAAAAGGAGAATTTCTTATGAGGAATTAGTTTAATTGCTTGTTCTAAAACTTTTTGTGAAGCTTCGATATCTTGATAATCGAGTTCCATTGAGGCTGCGTATGAATAAAACAAATAGATATATCGTCTCCAGAAACGTTTTTCTTCGATTGGAGGGATTTTCGCAACTGCTGCTTCGAAAGTATCTTGAATAAGGATGCGATTACCTGTGCTGAGCTCCATTTGTAAAAGGTCGAACCAGACATCGTAATTGAACTGGTTTTCAGCTAATTTTTCTTTATATTTTAGCCGACGTTTATTGAAGATAAGATAATCAATATTTTCTTTAGAACCGACCTGTTTTTCAAACACAATATAAGCCTCATATAGTCTAGCAGCTCTTTCTTTAGGAATATTCTCAAGACCAAGTTTATAAATTGCTCGAGCTCGATCAATTTCCTTTTGTTTTGTCTCAAAAAGTGCGAAATTCATAAAATAATCCTCACGGAAAGCCTCTTCGCCTAAATCCTCAGCAGCTTTCTCATAGATTTTTCTTGCGAAATCATAATTTTTTCCTCTGATCTCAAACTTCGCGACTTTTAAATAAGTTGATAATCTTGGAAAAGCTTCCAAATATCTATACATAATATCTCGACACTTGTCCGGCTCACCCATCCTTTCTTCGAACTTAATATATGCCAGCCAAGCTTTTTCTTCAGGTTTCCAAGTCATCCATTTCTCGAAAATCTCTCTTGCTCTATTATAATTTCCCAACATTTCTTCCATATAGGCATATTTATACCAAAATTGATCCATTCTCGGCAAATAAGTGCAAGCTCTTTCCCAGATATTTCTTGCATGATTCAGAAATTTATGCCTCATTTCCATCTCAGCATACTTCAACCAAAGACTTCCGTTCTTATAATCAATATCTAAAGCACGTTCAAATATCGTTCGAGCCCGACGAAATTCCTGCAGACTTTCTTCCCATGTAGCGTATTTGATCCATGTGCCCATGTGGTGTCTTTGCATTCGAAGATTATCCTCGAATTCTTTTCTTTTGGTTAATTTATAGGATTCGAGCTCATCTTCGTCCACAATACGCTGCTGTGGAGGACGAACTTCCTTGTTTTGATGGATCTGGGCTTCTTGCAAGAGCTGCTCCGCACTTGTTTGGATGGGATTAGGAGTCTTGTTCCGAATCTTGGGAGGATGCATGATGATTTTATTGGATTGTTGAAAGGATTCACTCATTTTAAACTTAATTTAAGTGCCTTTGTTTTTTTTGTTTTTTTTAATTTAATTTAGTTAATTTAAAAAGAAAAGAGGCTTTTTTTAATAAATTAAAGCAAAATAATTATGAATATTAATATTAAAACTCTTTAAATTTGTTTTTTTCAATAAAGTAAACAACAAAATCAATATATTTTTGGCTGAATTCCATTATTTGAAATTGTTTCAATCGCCTTTTCCCAGGTTTATACTTTGGATTTTTGTAATAATGAGTCATAAAATCTTCCTCATTAATATCCATAAAGAATAAAAATTTAGCTTTTTTCTTCCTTTGCATATTGTACCACTTATATCCCACACTTAATTTTAAATGATCAGGATCTTCTTTCCAAGTTTCAAACAATTTCATCCCCATTTTCTCAAAATTTACAATAAAATTTTCCGGAACTGATGAGATCATATTATTATGAAAAATATGTGAACTTTCAAATAATTCAGGATATTTAGATATTGCTCTGATCGTTAAAGCAGCTCCTCCGCATCTTGCGATTACGAACACTTTTTTTATTCCAAGAAGTTCTAGCATTGATTTATAGAACTCCGCACCATCATCTTGCCAGATTTTAAAAGAAACACCTTCAATATTATCAACCAATGAATTCCCAAACCCAGGCAGATCAATCAAATAACAATTGTAATTTATTTCGAAGAAAATCAATGCTAGCTTAATCCATGATCTCCAGCTAGGACTATCTCCGTGACCATGCAAGAACAAAATAGAATGTTTGGTGACAGGTTTTGTAAGAAGAATTCTGATATTAATTAAATATGTGTGAAAATTTGTTTTTATTTCTAATTTGTCAGGTATTAAATTGTTTCGAATAATTTCTTCTTCAAATTGATTAAAAAGAGTTTTTTTGATGAAATCAAATTCGTAATTTAGTATTTCTTTGGATTTTTCCATATTCATATAATGTCTATTGTCTTTTCTTTATTTTTTTTTTAAATATACTGATTCCCGTATATTCTGATAAATTACGAAGTCTTTAAACATTGATTTTTTTTTTAATAAAAAAAAATTAAATGATAATTATTTTAAAAACTTTTTCTTTCAATAATTTTCAATTTCATTTATAACCAAAAAAAACAAAGGTATTCATAAAATTTATAAAAAAACTAAAATATTTTTAATATTGATTTTGAGCTTATGGTGCTTTCTGATCATCTTTAATAGAAACTTCAACTCCCTCTGAAGTGATATGAATGTTGATTTTATCAATTTTCTCAGGAGATTGCAAAAATTCGACAAGATAATTATTTTTATTCCGACGTTCTTTTACCAATTTATCAGTTCTTGATGTCAAACTTGGCTTGAATTCTGGTTTATTTCTTTCAATTTCCTGAATTTTCCGGTATTTCTCATTTTCGAAACTCTCTAATAATCTAGTTTCAACTTTTTTCTCTTGTGAATGTCCTTTTCTTAGAAGTATTTTCTTCGATTTCTCATTGATTTCAGGTTTAAAAGGATGATTCTGAAATTCTTTTTCTAAGTCAATAAACTGTTTTTTTGCAATATTTTCTTTTTTGGCTCTCATCCAATTTTTCATAGATTTTTCAAATTCTCCAAAATTTTTAAAGGTTTCTTGGTTTTTACATAGTTCAGGTTTAAAAGTTAATTCCTTTTCCAATGCATCTTTCTGTTTCTCTAAACGTTTTCTTTCCTCTGATAATTTTGTTTCTTTTTTATTGAGAATTTCTGCTGTTCGTTTATATAAAGGAACGTATTCTTTTTGTTGCATAATTCGTTTTGAAGTTTTTGAAATTTCGGGTTTAAATCGAAGTGATTTCATTTCTTCTGAGATAAATTCCAATTGTTTTTCATGGAGTCGAGCTTTGGCTTCACTCTGATAATCATTCATTTTTTTCACTTGCTCCATTACCTCTTTCAAAGGTTTTGTTTGAAATAAAATAGGCACTTTGAGCTCTTTTTTTGATAGAAATTTGCCCGAAACATTGATTTTCTCATCTTCATCGATAATTTCCTCAGCATTTTGATAGTCTTTGAAAGGATTCACTTGAAAATCTTCTACAAGTTTTATTGGGATTTTTGTGTTTGAATTAATGTGATTGGCCTTATTATCTGAATTCGTAGATGTCTTTTCATTATCAAATTGTTTTTATGATTGTATAATAATAAATAGAAAATAATACCTCAATCTCATCATATTTGGGCTCTCGCATTTCTTGAGAGAGGATTTTGCAATCTTCTTCACTCATTTTTCAAGGGAGGGAACAAAAAAAAGCAAAGTAAATTAGGGAAAATTAATGATGATTTTAGTATTTTTTAGCTTTAATTAATTTTCTTAAAATAATTTTTTTTAAAATAAACAAAAATTTAAGAAGTTCATAAGGATAAAGGGCGGAGCATCTTACAAAAGCTCATTATTCTTAAATTAGATAAACATTTCAAAATGAAAACTCATTCTCAAGACTGGGAATAGAACGAGGATATAAAATTTCAGGACACCAATTGCAAACTGAAAATGGTGTTGTTCCCTTAACTTTTAACTATCAAAAAATATTTTATTTTTAAATTAAAAAATATGAACCTTCCATCTATAAAATATCAAAGACAATATGAATGAAAACAATCCAAAAGCAAGAGCTATTAAAATTAAAGGTATTTTCTTAGTCTCTGCAATGATTCTTGGTACGAAATTCAAGCATTCATCTACTTCTAAGACATAATCAGTTTTTTCAACTGAATCACATCTATTTTTATATTCTTCATTCCCTAAATCTTTTGGAAGACACATGGAATATGTTTCATTCAAAGCTAGCACCAAGTCTTGTGTGAGGTTTTTATTGCAAGAAACATACTCACAATCTAAATTGCATTGGTTTTCACAAGAACTCAAAGGTATTTGTGCACATTTAATAAAATCACTTGTAGTTGAAATTATGCAGCCGAGACCTGAGTTCACAATACTTTCATTAAAAAAAACAATATCTAAATAAAATTCAAACCTGAAACTGAATAATCTGAAATTATACTTATTAAAGCTGGAGATGAATTATTAGAAGAGACATAAATATAAAGATCTTCAATGCAAAGGTTCATATGCAAAGTGACTGGTTTCATCATTTCATTTAAAACTCAAAAAGGTTATTGTTATAAATTTGAAAAATTAAAGGTACGAATGCATATCATTGAGGAATCTTCACAATAAGAGTTTAGCGTTTGAGGAAATTGACATTGGAAATCATCAAAATAAATATCAGATATTAAAAATGAAGTGTTTAAAGAGTATATTGCTAATTCCAACTCAATTCTTTTGTAGCCTGGTCTTAAATGAAATATGGTGCAATTTGTCGTATTTATCGTGGACTTATCACCGATAAATCGATTTATGTATTTGTTTTGTGTGAAAATATCTAATTGAATTTCAAAAAAAAAATAAAAGAAATAATAAAATGGAAAAGGAGTTGCTGTGAGAAAAATAAATAAACATGAAAACATTGAAAAAAGCAAAAGAATCGTCTGTCTTAAAAAAGGATGCATGCTTTTTATATTCTATTATTTCTTCTTCTTTGAAATGTTTTATGTTATCAATTTATTTTTCTTTTCTTTAATATTTTTGTTAAAAATTAATTTCTTATTGCAATCCATCCTCAAGTTTAATTTTAATTTAAAAAAAAAAAAAAAAGAGTTTTCATGTATAGGGTTGCAAACCTTATCAAATCCCGGGTGTCTCTCATGCCTCAGGTTCACATCTAAATTTTTATTTTTTACTCTTTTTATTCGTGATATTTTAAGTCTTTCCTTTTGTTAAATACATTTCGAGCTCAAAAAAGTAAAGCAGATGTGCATCAAGGTGCAACAACAGATTTTATTGGGATTTTCAAAGATCGACCAGAACCCGTAACTTATAAAGTGAAATAACAAATCAATATATCTTAAAAATAAACAGCCTATGAGAAATTTAGAAGATTATCCTGAATGGCTGTTAAACCTTATATTTGCAAAACCTAATTTAATCAATCTAATGGAAATATGGAGATCCGGAGAAAAATCTCTTGTATTACAAAAATTTCTTGATGAAAATAAAAGAGTTTTATTAGTACCCGAAATCAAGTGCAAATGAAGTTTTGAGACTTTTACACAATCTGCAAAAACTAAAAATAACTGAGATGAATTCATATCGTGTTATAATGAGCAAAGATGTAATTTTTCAGGATTGATTTTTAGACTTTATTTAATTGCAGATGGACAAATTACCTCCAGATGAAGAAAAATATGATATGTTTGAAATTATGGAGGCTGAAAGAAAAGAGATTAAAGAGGAGGAAGAAGAGGAAGATGACGATGAAGATGAAGATGATGAAGAAGAAGGAAAAAAACGAAAAGGAACTCCAAATTATGATGGTATGATTCTTATTATTTGTTTCTTAAAATACACTTATTTTTATTTTAAAAAGATGAGAAAGAAACTACACCGCCACCATCAGCAGTTGGAAAAGGAGGCCCTGGTGGGAAGAAAAAATAGAAATGAATTAAAATCTCAGATAAAAATATTTTTTTTCATTTCCATTCTAGTTTATAAAAAAATATTTTCATTGATTTTTTTTAAATTAAATTAAAAAAACAACAAAATTATAAAAATAACGTTTAACGATGGCAGGAGCAGCAACAGAAATTTTTCAAGAAGAATTCGAATTGAACCAAATCAGACAAAATATAAAATTAAATCCTCGTTTGCGTCAAAGTATGATGGAAGAAACAAAAAAAAGCTTTTACCAAAAGAAAAAAAATTCCTCCTTCAAGACTATTTTGAATATCTCAAACAATATGATTGGATCTGCAGTTTTGATTTTCCCTTTAGTTTTTATGAAATATGGCATCATAAATTCCACTCTTGTGATGATATTAATGGGTTTTATTTCTTGCGAGACATGTCTCCTTGAGACAAGACATGTAAAAATGAATGAAGCTGACCTTCCTGAAAGCGTTCGTCGTATTTTAGGTGTGAAATGGTTCTATGCTTTTGTGATATCCTCATTTATATTTAATGCTTTCTCAGTGATCATTTATTATATCTTAATGACTCATTTATTATATGCCATCCTTGAATATTTTTTAGTCTTAGGATGGGATGATCCTTTGATAGCCTTTGGAACTGATTTCACTTTTTCAAAATTTTCATTGCAATACATAGAAATTATTTTGGCTTTAATGATGATGCTTTTATATTCAATAAATAGTTTAAGATATATTTTAGTTATTTGTCAATATGGAATAATTCCGATTTTCATTTATGTGGTTTTTTTGTTTTATCAAGGGCTTCAAAATATTGTTGCTGGAAATGTTATAATTCAAAATTTGAAGTTTTTATCATCTGATATAGCAAATCTAGCTGGAATTTTCTCATCGGCTTTTTTTATTCAAAATAATCTGATTACGATTGTCAAAACTAACCAGAATCCTGAAAAAATAGGAAGAGATGTGGTTCTTGGGTTTGTTTTAACAGGATGTGTTTATTGGTTTATTGGATTATTAGGCGCTCTTGCAATAGCAGGATTAGATATAGAAACAACTCCACAATTAGTTTTGGACTACTTTGGAAATAATTTTTTGACAATAATCACAGAGTTTCTTATTTTTTTTCAACTTCTATCAGTATCTCCTTTAAATTGGTATATTGGTCGCACACAAATGTTAGAAGTCCTTTTTGGCAATAATCCAACTCCAAAATTTTATTTTTATTTGATAAATTTGCTTTTTGTGTTGACTTGTCTGGCAGTGGATTTATTAAGAGTTAATGTAACTTTAATAATATCTTTAAACGGAGCAGTTTGCGGTTATTTATTGCTTTATCTAATTCCAATCAAATTACATCTTAATTGTCTTTATGATTTACATGATAAAGATCTTATTTTTAACGGAGAAATCTTAATGAAGGATTACGATTCAGGATATCTGGGTCCTGAAAGTCCAGTATCACTTTTTAAAAGGAAAAGTGACGATCAAATAGAAAGAGCATTGATCGATCAACTAAAAATGTCCAAATTGATTGGCTTGGAAGTTGAACAAAATGGTTGTAAATCAGCGCATCTTACAATGATTAAGCAAACACCAAAAATTTCAAGATATATTATTTATGGGACTATAGCACTCTTTGGGGTGGTGATTGGAATTTGGGAACTTATCGATTTAACTCAAGGAAATAATTAAACTATTTTTTTTTAAATGAATCAATTCAGAATAATCTTACATTTTCAAAATTTTAATCGTTTTTTTAAAATCAAAAAAAAATAATTGCTTGCTTAAATTATTTTTCTGTTTTTTTCTATTATTCATTCTTTAAATAATTTTTTTCCTTATTGATTTTTTTTTCAAACTTTCCTGAATAAAGGCAATAAATTTTCCAAAAAAAGCTTTTGCGAGATCTTCCAAAATAATTAATTTAAAAGGTTTTTCTTTAAGGATTTCTAAAGGTTCCGAAACTATGAATTTTTCAACTCGGATATCATATTCTGTAAAAATCTAAAAAGTGCCCACTATTGAAATTCCTCTTGCAATATTTTGATTATTGCAAAGGCAATACGCTATTAGTTGTCAAAGGCACTTTTCCATATCTGAAACATCTTTTTTTATTTCAGTTAAAATTATCATGTTGCTTCTTATTTCTTGATATATAGCACAGTCTGCTCTTCTTTCTATTCCTTCTTTTGATTTTAAATTGACAAAATTAGATTTAATAATAAATTCTCTAGTCACATAAATTTTTTCGTGAAAACTCAAAGCAAATTCAATGATATTAACAATCAGCATATATTTATCAGATTCACTGAAGATTTTATGTCTATTATTCAAAACTTGTAAAACGTATATCTCCAAAAACATCATTAAATATTTTTGAATCAGAAATGTTAACAAGTAATTTTGTAATTAAGGATTCTTCCTCTTTCATTTGTAATTCTTCTTATTTCATTTGTAATTTTTTTTCTTTCATTTGTAATCATTTGTAATTCTTTTTCTTTCATTTGTTCTTGTTCTTTAACCTTATTTTCAGCAATTTTATCTAAATTTCGCAAGTATTCTAGCTAAATCATTAGGTGAAATTGCAGTTTTGAATTGTTTTTAAAATAAGAAAACTTTTCCTTAAGATTTTCAGAATATATGCAGAACAATTTCATTCTTAACAAATTCTTCATATAATTTTTTTTTAATTCCATCAATCATTTGATTATTTTCTTCTTCATTTATCTTGATTAAAATGGTGGGTAATATTGAAATATCATCTTTTGTGCGGAAAAATTCAATTGTTTAAACCTAATTTTAATATTTTTGGGTTCATTTTTTTTATGTGTTTTTTTATTTTTTTTAAAAATACTACATCAAAAACCATTTTCCAAAAATTAATTTTTTAAATTTTTTTTTTTTTTTTTTAAAAAAAAGAAGAAGATTCCTGTTTTTTAAAAAAAAAAGTCTTATAATTATAAATAAAAATAGCTTCATTTTATGTTTTTTTATGGTTTAATAAAATATTTTTTAATTTAAATTTTCAAATTTTTTATATTCATCTACTCATAATGGAAGTCGTTATAAATCTTTTGTCATCAATTTTATCCTCAAATCCTAATACTACTACAATAGATCTCGAATTTAGTCAGTTAGCCAATATAGAACCATTATTATCATATTTGAACCAATTCAAATTCTTGAAAGGGTTAAGTCTTCATGGAAACCGTTTAAATGAATTACCTGATGATCTTTCTATGCTTCCAAATTTAGAAGAATTAGATCTAACAAATAACGTAATTCAAAAGGTCTGAAATTACTTAATAAATATTATTTCCATTTGTTTAATTATTTTTCTCTATATAAAAAAGGTAGATTCTGTCATTGTTGGTTTGAAAACATTGAAAAATCTCAAACGACTTTCTATTAATCTCAAAGGAAAAGATGAAGAGGCTTATCTCCTCCAAGAGTTACCTTACTTATTTTTTCTTAATAACGAAAAAGTTTCCGGAAAAAACTCTGATTTAAATCTTCAAATTGATCAAAAAAATCTAATAAAGCCAGCATTTGACCAAGAATTTCAGAGAACTTCTTCAAGTATTGAGAAATCTAGCATCACGCATGAGGATTTAAAAACTTTAAGCATCCTTTATGATTGTATCAGAGAAGTTCAAAAAGAGGTCAATCCGGACAAAGATCATCTATTGGTTGAACAATTTGATCAACATGTTAGAAACATACTTTTTGATTTAAATACAAAGTTGGATGATCAAAATAATGGAGTTCTACAATCGAAATCTATGACAATCAAAGCAAAATATGCTCTATATGAGATTTGTTTCAGTAAATTTATGGATTTCTTAGATGAAGGCGATCATCGTTTAGCTAGCATTCTCGAAAGTTTGCACGATTCTCATGCTTTAATTTTTCAAGAAATGTCAAGTAAAAACAACATTTTATGATTTTAATTATATTTCCTCTAAAAGCCCTTCATCAAGAAGTCAACATTAAAGGTTTTGATGAGCACAAGTCAAAGCCAGAATATGACAAAAATGAAATTCAACAAATTGTGGAAGCAGCAGAGCATTTCGAGTCTGAAAATCAGGTTTTTTCATTAAAATATTTATTCTACAATTTATTTATTATTTTAAAAAAGCAATTACTTGAAGATAAGCAAGAGCTTCTTGTTCAACTAAGCAACCTTGAACAAGAAAACAAAAAATGTTTAGATTTGATTCTAAAATATTCTAAAGGAGATAAAAATATTTTAACAAATTATGATATCAAGTAAGTTTTGAAGACATTATATCTAAAAACTTTTATTTGATCAAGTCAATTCAAAGATGGGAAACTTTATGAAAAAGAAAATTCTCAAAAAGCTGTCCCAACATTCACATCAGGAGTTATGTTTAGTAAATCTACAGAATCTAATGAACGCCCTTTTTTTTGCAATATCAAAGCTGGTATTTCGAAAGCAGCAGGTATCAATGCAAACATTGGGCACACTAATATCCGCATCCTAACATTAAAACAATTGAAAGATGTCATTGACGAAATCAATGAGTCAAAACAGAAGTATGATAAAAAATGTTATGATATGAAAATGCCCAGGGAAACTATGGAGCAACATATGTATAGTTTTTTGAATCAAAAATATGGGCTTAAAAATCTCATAATTGAATGGGCGATGGGAATAATAAATGGAATTAAAAAATTTTGCTTAGAGGACAATGATGTAACTGTATTTGGCAAAATTTTGAGGAATGAATGTGACGAAGAATTCAGATTGGTCCAAAATCAAGTAAAAAATACAATTCTAGAATTGTTAAGGATGTATTTGAGAGGAAAATTTCCATTCAAACATACTACGGAGATCAAAGAATTAATTGATGGCAAAATTAATGGCCATATGTTTTCGGATGAAAGTCAGGATATCATAAAATACATGTACAACAAGGAAGATGCAGAAATGATTTTAGAGAGATTGAGTGGATGTTATATAAGTAATAAAGAGCCTCAAGGAAAAAAAATTGCAAGAGAGGGATTGGGCTCAAATGAAAAAGAAAAACTAAAAATAGCTTTTAATCTCTTTCAGAAAACGATTCTTGATTTCCAATTAAAAAGCCATGAGAACTTTTTAAGACCATTTCTTTATCTTTTTAAGAATATTGACAAAGACAATAATGGAATTATTGATGAAGTATTATTAGAAATAAAGGGGGAATTTAAACATTTTATTTTATTTTTGATGTAGCTTGAATTTAAAGAATTGTCAAATTTGATGAAATTGGAAGTTGATCAAAGTAAATTGCTCTATATTATTGATCCATTTAATCACCAACAAATAACTTTTTCCCAAATGGTCACGCTTCTTTCATCCGTAAAATATAAAAAAAAATTAATTTAAAGAACGTTAATATAGGAAATGGTTATTAAGGAGAACAAAAATTTCTCTTTGTTGCAAGCTCTTTCTTTATGAATAAAATATTTTGAGGCGTTGAATGTTTTAATTCCTTCAACAATTTAATTAAAATTATTCTGAATTGATTTCATTTAAAAATAATAAAATTTGAATTAAACAAATGTTTTTTTCGGTTCATTTAATTGAAAGCATTAAAAATGATATTTCAATATCCATTTTAATCAAGATAAATGAAGAAGAATATAATCAAATGATTGCAAAAATTAGAAAAAAAATATATGAAGAATTTGTTAAGAATGAAATTGTTCCTGTATTAAAAATTCCAAATTATGTAATCTGTGGTGAAGAAGGAGATTCTGAAAATCTTGAGGAGAAATTTTCTTATTTAAAAACGATTCAAAACTATATTTTTCAGCAATTTCACCAAATGATTTAGCTAGAATAATTGCGAAATTTAAATTAGCTCAAGATAGGAAGAATCCTTAATTACAAAATTACTTGTTAACATTTCTGATTCAAAAATATTTAATGATGTTTTTGGAGATCTTGATCAAATTCGAAAAGAACAAGCTTTAATTATACCAGAACTATATGAATTCAGTTCAGATCAAAAGAAATTCTTGAAACAGGCAATATACGTTTTACGAGTTTTGAATAGTAGACATGAAATCTTCAGTGAATCTGATAAACATATGCTAATTGTTAATATCATGGAATTTGCTTTGAGTTTTCTCTTAAAAAATTTATGTGACTAGTGAATTTATTATTAAACCTAATTTTGTCAATTTAAAATCAAAAGAAGGAATAGAAATATATCAAGAAATAAGAAGCAACATGATAATTTTAACTGAAATAAAAAAAGGTGTTTCTGATATGGAAAAGTGCCTCCGACAAAATGCAGATCAACTAAGAGCATATTGCCTTTGCAATAATCAAAATATTGCAAGAGGAATTTCAATAGTGGGCACTTTTTGGATTTTTACAGAATATGATATCCGAGTTGCAAAGATCATGGTTTCGGAACCTTGAAGAAAAACCTTTTAAATTAATTATTTTGGAAGATCTAGTAGAAGCTTTTTTGGAAAATTTTGCCTTTATTCAGGAAAGTTTGAAAAAGAATTTAAAAAAAATTATTTAAAGAATGAATAATAGAAAAAAACAGAAAATTCCCTTTTTAACTGTAATGTTATGTTCGATTTTAAAAAGAAATGTATGTTTAAAAAAAAAAAGTCTTATAATTATAAATAAAAATGACTTCATTTTCTGATTTTTTATGGTTTAAAAAAACTTAATAAAATATTTTTTAATTTAAAGTTTCAAAATTTTTTATATTCTTCTATCTCGAATTTACAGTTTTTTTTCTTTTTATTTAATATAATTAAAATAAAAAAACTTTTCAAAATTTTTGAAAAAATGAATAAAATAATGATTGTTTTTATAACTAAATAACTCAATAAATAAATTTAATAAAAGTTTTTTTTAATAGATTTTGAAAAATTTAATGAAATATTGTTTGTTTTTATTGTAAAATTTAAGAGAAATTCCTTTATTCTT
>JFJP01014088.1_pt1 | contig 13734 bp, 12 predicted proteins | sample 431651 | NCBI WGS metagenome assembly JFJP01 (sample SAMN02602958, study PRJNA72255) | Microbial mat metagenome, whole genome shotgun sequencing project. | biome: fresh water; feature: sink hole; material: water; isolation source: purple microbial (photo- and chemosynthetic) mats found in... | reverse complement strand
ATTATCAAGGCATGGATATGCCTTTCGGAAATTTGGCAGGAGCAAATTTGTCGGGAGCAAATCTTAAAGAAGCAAATTTAAAGGGGATTAATTTAGCAGGAGCGAATTTAACAGGAGTGAATTTAGAGGGCGCAAATTTAGAGGGCGCAAATTTAGCGAGAGCAGATTTGCGGCGGAGTAATTTAACTGGAGCCAATTTAGCAGGAGCCAATCTTGACCAAGTTCGTCTGGGACGTAGTAATCTTAAGGGAGCTAATTTACAAGAGAGCAAAATTACTAATGCCAGACTATTATGGGTGGATTTGAGTAATGCAAACTTGGCTCTTAGTAATCTGGAAGGTACTAATCTTAGTCGTGCTAAACTCAATAATGTGGATTTATATAATGCTAATCTTAAGAAGGCGAATCTTAACAATGCCGATCTTAGAGATAATACGATCTTGATTGATGCTAACTTAGAAGGAGCTAACTTAACCGAAGCAAAGTTTTCCTCTGTGGATCAGGTTAAAAGAGGGGCAAACTGGGAGAAAGCTCAGAAAGATCGGGACTGGGAAAACCTGATTGCTAATCCGCAAATCAGAAAGCCGAAAATAGGTTTAATTAAATATTCAATTGCCCCGATTTTTAATGATTACCAAAGAGGAATAGAAAAAGTTAGTGGGGTGGAAGTTATTCCTATAGAATCACAAATTGAGTTTGAAGATGAAGTCAAAGCGATCGATAAATTAATCGAATCTGATGTAGATGTGATCCTTTTTCGACCACAAGATGCAATTAAGTCGGCACCAGCAATTAAGAAAGCTTATGACTTAGGTATTATCCCGATCGGTTTGGGAGATTGTTTAAATCCCCAAGATTCAGAATTTGAGGTTTTTGCTTGCTACAAAAGTGATTCATTAAAGATGGGTTATGATTCAGCTTTATATCTGACGAAATCCGCGTCTAAACGGCTGGCAGGAAAACAAATTAATATCGGTTTGGTGGATGGAGCTAATTCTCACAGGATATATCCTTATTTTAAAGGATTTATGAATGGGTTAAATTTATCGAAAGGATCATGGAAAATTGTGACTTCAACCGATGCAAGATTTCCGGTTGATACAGAAAAAGAAAAGGTCAAAGCAATGTTGCTAAATCATCCTGAAATTAATGTAATTTGGGCGGGGTCAGATATTGCAACCAATTTGGCAATTCAGGTGGTGGAGGAGTTAGGATTAAATGATAAAATACTAATTTATGGTATTTTATCCCTGACTCGTGATAATGCCAAAATGTTGTTAAATTCTAAACATCCTTTGCAATTATTACTGGATGAAGATCCTCAAAAAGCGGCTGAAGAAGCATCCTCAAAAAGCGGCTGAAGAAGCAACGAAGACGGCACTCTCAATTATGAATGGAGATGTGACAGGATATGCGTATAAATATCACATATTTCCCCATCGCTTGCTTACTCAAGATGATAATGATCTTGTGAAGAAGTTATTACAGGAAAATTTTTCAAAATAAATCTATGTTAAAAAAGTTAATCAATACTAGGGAGACGAACAATGTCAATAGAATCAAACAACAATGAAGAATTAAATCCTCAATCTACAGACGGTAGCTCTGAGATCCCCGATCCTGATAGGGCAGCAAAAATTGAAACGAAGTTTCTGCAATTAAACACTAGCTTTGAAAAAGTAGAAGCCGTTGAAAATGCTGTCAACCAAGAAAACGAACTGATTAAAGAAGCCAAACGCCTAGAAATCCCATTGGAAAACTATCGGCGAATGTTTGAATCTTACCGTCAAAGTCTGGACAATTCTCTAAAATTAAAATCTCTATTAAAGCCTGTTTCTTGGCTAGATAACCGATTTGGGAATTTTGTTGATTGGTTGGGAAACATATCACTGATTAAATTATCAGTTTTAATTGGAGAAGCTACTCTATTAGTAGCAATGGTTTCATATATTACAGATGCTCCTCAAAGGGAGCAACAAGCTGTTAATGATGCCCGTGATGCCATTAGAGATCGTCAGGATCAAGTTTATACTCAATCTCGGATAGATGCTTTGAAATTTCTCAATAATAGCTGTGCTTCAGTGATCGGAATCGCTGCTCCGAAAGCATCTATGCCGAAGCTTGAACTTAATAATTGTTATAAATTTCAATTAAATCTACAAACTTTTGCTCAATGGCCACCGCAATTTTATCGTTATCAAGGCATGGATATGTCTTACGGAAACTTAGCGGGAGCAGATTTAAAGGGAGCAAATTTAAAGGGAGCAAATTTAAAGGGGATTAATTTAGCCGGGGTAAATTTAGCCGGGGCAAATTTAGCTGGGGCAAATTTAGCCGGGGCAAATTTAGCGAAAGCAGATTTGCGGCAGAGTAATTTGACTGGAGCTAATTTAACAGGAGCTAATCTTGACCAAGTTCGTCTGGGACGCAGTAATCTTAAAGGGGCGAATTTGCAAAGGGCAAAAATTACTAATGCCAGACTATTATGGGTAGATTTTAGTGGGGCAAATTTGGCTCTTAGTAATTTGGAAGGTTCTAATTTTAGTCGTGCTAAACTTGATAATGTGGATTTATATAATGCTAATCTTAAGAACGCAAATCTTAACAATGCCAATCTCACAGATGATACGATGTTGATCGGTGCTAACTTGGAGGGAGCTAACTTAACTGAAGTTAAGTTTTGGTCTGTGGATCAGGTGAAAAGAGGAATCAACTGGGAGAAAGCTCTGAAAGATCCAGATTGGGAAAATTTGATTACTAATCAGCCCATAAAAAAACCAAGAGTCGGGTTAGTTAAATATTCAGTTGCTCCTATTTTTACTGATTACCAAAAGGGTATAGAAAAAGTTAAGGGAGTGGAAGTTATTACGGTAGAATCACAAGTTGGCATTGAAAATGAACTTAAAGCAATGAGGGAATTAATGGCAGCTAATATAGACATTCTCATTTTTAGACCCAGCGATCCAGTTAAGTCGTCACCAGCAATTAAGGAAGCTTATGATTTGGGAATTGTCCCGATTGCTGTGGGAGATTGTTTAAATCGAGAAGATTCAGAATTTGAGGTTTTTGCTTGCTATGAAAGTGATTCATTTCAGATGGGTTATGAGTCAGCTTTATATCTGACGAAATCTGCGTCTAAACGGCTACCAGGAAAACAGCTTAATATCGGCTTGATCGATGGCTCTAATGCTCAAAGAATATATCCTTATTTTAAGGGATTTATGAGTGGGTTAAAGGCATCAAAGGCATCGGTAGCATGGAAAATTGTTAGTTTAACGGATGCCGGATTTGCTGTTGACAAGGAAAAGGTTGTAACCATGTTGCAAAATCATCCTGAAATTAATGTACTCTGGGGTGGGTCAGATACAACAACAGATTTAGCAATTAATGTGGTCAAGGAATTAGGGTTAAGTGATAAGGTGCTAATTTATGGTATTTTATACTTAACGCCTGATTATAATAAGATGTTGTTAAATCCTCAACATCCTTTGCAATTATTAATGGATGAAAATCCTCAAAAAGCGGCTGAGGAAGGGACTAAGAAGGGGATCTCGATTTTGAATGGAGATGTGAGAGGATATGGGTATGATTATCACTTATTTCCTCATCGCTTAGTTACTAAAGATAAGGATGATCTTGCCAAGTAGTGATTGACAAGTTTAGGTCAATAAATTGCTAATTGCTAATTGCTAATTGCTAATTGCTAATTGCTAATTGCTAATTGCTAATCTAATTGCTAATTGCTAATTGCTAATTGCTAATTGCTAATTGCTAATTGCTAATTGCTAATTGCTAATTGCTAACTGTCAACTGTCAACTGTCAACTGTCAACTGTTTCCCTCTTCCTTCATTAAAAATTGTTACAGAATTATATGACTATTTAGTTTTTGTGATACTATTATCGTAATTTAAGTTTAAGCAAAAAAATAATTTAGTTGAAAAATATCTATGGACAAACAAAAATTAGATGGGGAAATGGTGAAACTAATAGAAGCAACAGAAAGACCGGAGGTTATTATTTTTCTGAAGCTTTTAAGACAGGTTTGGCAAATTGATTGGACGGTAGCGCCCTACGATGTCTGGGTGCGTTTTATGGAGTGGGATATCCCTTACTTTCGCAGATTTATGACTTTAGATGAAGGAGACGAAGATGAGGAAATGGAGTTGTTGCAAGAATGGATTGCTTCCAGGTCAAAGGGGAGTAAAGATCAAAAAAATTGGAAAGGTCAAATTATTGAATTGATTGAACAAGTAAATAATATACGGAAAAACTGTTAGTAATTATCAGCAATATAGTTAACGATTAACGGTTAACCGTTAACCGTTAACTGTCGGAATTGATATTACTAATTAACTAATCAGTAGAAGTAACTTGGTCTATGCGTTCTAGTAGCCAGAGAATTTGGTTTCCTTCGCGACGGGCCCTAGATACTACCCAGTTGCGCCAAACCCACTTTTCGCCTCGACTGGTGACAGCACTAGCATTTACATCCATGAGATCCGCAAGTTCGGAACTGGTGATTAAATAGCCCTTCGTAGCTACTTCATCAGCAATGTGCAAGGTTTCTATCAGGTTGCGGAGTTGTTCAACCCTCACCTCGCGGGGCAAATTGTCTAAGGAATCGGCGTTTGATTCGATCATAGCGGAATCGGAGATGAGAAGGTTAGAAGCTATTACTTTGGATTCTATCGTTTTGTTAGCAGAATTGTCGGTTACTTGTGAAACAATTGGATGCAAAGATGGGGATGGGAATGAAGGTTTGGGATTAGTTGATTCTCTGGTTATTTGTTGGTTTAACTGTTGCAGAGAGGGGGTTTGACCAAGGGAGAAGGCGCGGGCGATCGCATCGCAGCGATCGTTGTGACGATCGCCTGAGTGACCTCGAACGTGCTGCCACTTTATCTGTTTACTATTGAGTTTGTCAAGTAATTCCCACAAGTCTTGGTTGATGACGGGTGAACCGGTTGAGGTTTTCCAGCTTTTTTTCTTCCAACCTTGAATCCATTTCGTAATGCCATTTTTGAGGTATTCGCTGTCTGTGTAAAGGGTGACTGGTTCAGTTTGACCTGATTTGGTAAACCATTCCAAGGCGGCGATTGCAGCTTGCATTTCCATGCGATTATTAGTAGCTTGGCGATCGCCACCACCGATTTCGTGAAATTCACCATTGGCAAAACATACTACTACACCCCAACCACCAGGGCCAGGATTGCCAGAACAAGCACCATCAGTGTATATACTTTCGATACTGGGAAGAGTCATATTTGTTAGTTGTTGGCGATCTGTATCTGAATCAAATAATTACAATATCAGATGATCTCAACAAGGGGTTTAAAGCGAATGTAGCAATTGGTACTGGTAATAAGGGGCCGATGCCATCGGGATCGAAAATTAAGCTGCCGGCAAGATTATTATAAATTAATTGAGGCAATGAGTTTGAGGCAGTCAGACCGACAAGAAATTGATTTGGATCGATCTTACCTAGGGTAAAAGTATTACTAAAATCAAGATTAGAAAGCAGAATTAGATCGACACCAGTGGTGAAATCATTAATGAAGTCAACTCCACTTCCCGCAGAATTTAATTGAAAATAATCATTGCCAATATCTCCTTGAAGGAAGTCATTGCCAATATCGCCAATGAGAGTATCATTACCATTACCACCGGTAATACTATCATCACCAATACCAGCATTGAGAGTATCATTACCGTCACCGCCAATTAGAATATCATTACCAGAATCACCAAATAAAGCATCATCTCCCGCATCTCCTTGTAGGAAATCCTTACCATTTCCTCCACTAATAGTATCATTACCAAAGTCGCCAATTAAGGTATCATCACCATCGTCACCGATGATAGAATCATTACCATCAAAAGCTAAACCAGTACCTTCACCACCAGAAATACAATCATCACCTAATCCACCAATTACAGTATCATTGCCTAAATCTCCTATCATTATATCGTTGCCTAATCCACCATCAATAGAATCATCACCACCATCACCTTGTAATCGATCATTTTCCGAACCACCATCAATGGAGTCATTACCAAGGCCACCAACTATGGTATCATCACCAGCAAATCCCATAAATTGAAACCCTTGAACATTAACTTTTACTCCGGCGGTGGTACTGGTTAAAGTTCCGTTGGTAATTGCGTAATCAAAACTAACTGTAGTGATACCAACTTGTGTGGTAAATAATATATTATCGTTACCTGAATTATAGCTAACTATACCATTAATTCCATTACTAACGGTCGCAATTTGTAGGCCAGAAGGGAGATCATTTTGCAGTAATTGAATAACTGGAATATTTAAAATACTGGTGTAACTTCTCTCAGTGGCAAAAATTATATTCTGATCGGCATTACCTAATACCACACCAACTGTTGTTACTGTATCAGCTATAGCTATTGGTATTGTAGGTGTGGGTATTGGTGTGGGTGTGGGTGTGGGTATTGGTGTGGGTATTGGTGTGGGTATTGGTGTGGGTATTGGTGTGGGTATTGGTGTAGGTGTCGGTGTAGAAATAACTAAAACATTCTTTAAAATTGTTAAAAATTCTTGGGTTGCCCGATTTTGAATAATCGCATTATTGGCATTTTCACCACTACCTTGAAAGATGTTAAAATTATTGGTAAGATTGCCAAGATTTGTTAAATCAATTGTAGTCTTACCTTGACTTAAGATTTGAGTATTATCAGGTAGAATAATTAGGTCTTCGCCGTTGCCAAAATCGTTGATAAATGTAGCATTAACAAGATTTAAACTGCCACTTGTCGGCTGGAAGGTAAAAGTATCGCTACCCTCACCGCCTACGAGTGTATCCGTTCCAATATCACTGTCAATAAAGTCATTTCCCCCGTCACCAAATAGGAGATCGTTACCTTCTCCTCCTCGCAAAGTATCCTCACCTTTTCCCCCAAAAATTAGATCGCGACCATCTGCACCTTTTAAGCTATCATTGTCTAAGTTTCCAAACAGATAGTCGTTACCTAAACCACCATTAATAGTATCATTATTTTTGCCGCCATAGAGTAGATCGTCTCCGGTTACACCGTCGAGTCTGTCGCTACCGACTCTACCATAGATGATATCTCGATCTGAGGTTCCGGTTAAATTATCATCATTGGGTGTGCCGTTAATGACTGCCATAGTTTTACTCCTATATTTTATTTTACCTTTTATTTTAATTGATAATTTTTGATAATTGTTAGTTCTTAAATGATGATGATCATCCTAGTTAATTAATTCGTAACAGTAATCGGAGTGTGAAAGTGCTACCCTTACCTAATTCGCTTTGTACAGTCAAGCTACCACGATGGGCGATGGTGATGGCTTGGGCGATAGCTAACCCCAATCCAGCGCCACCAGTGCCGCGATCGCGTGAATTATTTACTCGATAGAAACGATCAAAAATTTGCTTTTGATCTGCGGCGGCAATCCCAATACCTGTATCTTGAACATGAATCATTGCTTGATGATCGCTTCTTTCTAAGATCACGGTTATTTTACCGCCAGATGAAGTATATTGAATAGCATTAATAATTAAATTAGAAACTAACCGATAAAGCTGGTCAGCATCGCCAAGCACATTAAAATTTTCATCCCCCCGAATTTCAGAGATGAGCGTTACTTTAGCCGCAATTGCTAAAGCCGCCAATTCTTCGATTAAGTCGTTAACAATATCATTTAAACAACACAATTGACTCATTACTTTAGAGGGTTGTTTATCCATCCGAGCCAGTAGCAGTAAATCTGCAACTAATTGGGTCAATCTTTGGTTTTGCCGCTCTATAATTTTCAGTATTTCCCGTGACTCTTTTTCATCTAAATTAGGCATTAAAAGTGCTGATTCTACCGTTGCTAAAGTTGCCGCTAAAGGAGTTCTTAATTCGTGGGCGGCATCGGCGGTAAATTGTTGAATTTGCTGATAAGAATAGTAAATAGGTTTCATGGCTAATCCGGCTAACCACCAACTAGAAAAACCGACCAGAATTAACGCTGTTAGCCAACCTAATTTTAAAATTAATTTCACCGTAAGCAGATAATTATTAAAGTCTTTGAGGCTTCGCCCTACCTGAAAGTATCCCCAATCTTGCTGATCTTGAGTATGCAGCGATACAGAAATTTGATGATAGATATTGCCTTGATTGTCAGTCAAAATTTGCCAAGATTGAGCATTGAATTTTTGTGGTAATTTACTAGCATTATCACCAGCAATGGCAATTAAGTTACCAGAAATATCAAATAAGCGTATATAATAATAATCTTGACTAATTGCGCTTAAAATATGGCGTTTTGATACGGTCGGCTCTGGAATCTGATTAACCATAATTAGCCGGAGATTAGGTAAAAATTGATAGACAATAGGCTCTAAGCGTCCCGGTTGTTTCAACTTGAGTTCTAGGCTATCATGTAATGTCCCTGCAACGGATTCTAACTCACGATCTAAAGCTACCCAATGAGCATGAGCGATCGCTTGATAAACGCCAAATCCTAATAAGCTTAAAATCAAACCCATAACACCAGCAATGGAAACTGCTAATTGCCATCGAGTCTTGTTAAATAGTTTATTTTGATTCATGGGGATTTGAGCTTAAGCGGTATCCTACACCGTGGACGGTTGCAATTAAATTTGTGGGGCAACCAACGGATTCTAATTTGCGCCGCAGTAAACGCATTTGAGCCGCTACTACATTACTAAAGCTGTCGGCATTCACTTCCCATAACTGATTGCGAATCCGATCGCTAGTGATAATTTGGTTGGGGTGCTGCATTAAGTATTCTAGTAGCTGAAATTCCTTGTTAGTTAATGAGATCATCTCGCGATTGCTGTTACAATTGAGATAATAAACTGTGCGTGTACCGTAGTCAAGAGTCAAGTTGGCAACTGTTATTTTTTCTGGCTGAAGTTGAGGCGAGCGTCGCTGTAATGCCCGTAATCGTGCTAATAATTCTGCCATGCCAAAAGGCTTTACTAAATAGTCATCTGCCCCGGCATTTAACCCAGTGACTTTATCTTCAATTTGGTCTTTAGCTGTTAACATTAATACGGGTAAATGGTTATTTTTAGATCGAAGTTTTTTACACAATTCTAACCCGGATAATCCTGGTAGTAACCAGTCGAAAATAGCGAGGGTGTACTGCGTCCATTGACTGTCCAGATATTCCCAAGCTTCATTACCATTTTGTGCCCAGTCAACGATGTATTTTTCTTGATTTAAGGTGCGTTTAATAGCGTTACCTAAATCTGGTTCGTCTTCAACTAATAAAAGTCTCATAGAAGTAATAGGAAAGAGGAAAAAAAGTAAATATAACCTCTCTAGCTTAATATTTGCATTCACAAATAAAATCTGCATGAAATTTGCAAGATAGACACAAATACTCTCCTGCATCTATCTTGTACAGGACTTACGGATATGATCCCAGAAACCGGGTTTTTTAGAGAATCTGTGGGTCATCACGAAGTATTTTCGTTAAAAAACCCGGTTTCTTTGGTTCGGTGCGTAAGTCCTGTTGCAAATAAGTTAACTATTGCTTAAAGTTAAAACGACCGTTCACTTTTTCCCCGTTAATATCCGCAGTAATTTTTACTGGATATTGTCCGGCTTCTTTGATGGGAAAGACCACAGCATAATGTTTACCATCAGGATCGTAATCTAAAGCTAATGTTTGCTGCTTGCCATTGGGCAATTGAACTTGAGCCGTCACTTTAGCATTAGTAACTGGTTGGTGATTATCACCTTTTTGCAAATAGAAATCTAGGTGAGTTCCGGTATCTTCTTTCTCCGGTATAAACTCTAGGTGATAAGCTCCTGATTCGACAACTTGACCCCCTTTAGATGCTTTAGGGTGCTCTGTTTTAGCAGCAGTTACAGGGGCAGCAGTTGGAGCCGGAGAAGCAGGTTTAGAAGCAACAGGAGAGGATGCTGGGCTGCTATTTTGATCGCTTGCTTGGTCGCCTTTACTACAAGCTGCTAATAAAACTAATCCTACACTAGCAATAATAACTAAACCCGATTTAATCACTTTCATTTGTTTGACTCCTTTTGAGATTATAAACTACATAAAGCTAATTTTATTGTACACTAAATCTGACCATATTACCCCTGGGTAAATTGCCTAATCAACTATTTTTAGTTAATAAAAATCTCCCGAACTTGGCATATAAAGCTGGTAACACCATCAAAGTTAAAGCTGTAGAAGTAAACAAACCACCCAATACTACCACCGATAGTGGTTGCAAAATTTCTTTTCCAGGCCCCCCTTCAACTACCAGGGGTGCTAACCCTAAAGCCGAGGTAAAAGCCGTCATCAAAATTGCATTCAGCCTTTCCATAGAACCTTTAATCAAAACTTCTTTTAAAGGCATACCTTCCGCAAACTTAGTATTGTAATTATCGACCAACAGCAACCCGTTACGAGTAGCAACTCCAAACAGAGTAATAAAACCCACTAAAGAGGCAATTGAAATAATACCTCCAGTCAAAGCTACGGCAATTACACCTCCTACTAATGCTAAAGGTAAATTAATCATGATCATAGCAGTAGAAGAGATGGACTTGACAGAAAGATACATAATTATCGTAATTACCACAAAGGCAATCGCACTAGAAATTAAAATATTTTGTGTCGCTCTTTCTTCCGCTTCAAATTGACCCGCATACTGGATATAGTAACCAGCAGGAATCTGGATTTGTTGCTTAACTTTATCTCGAATTTCATTCACCACAGAGCGTAAATCTCTACCCTTGGCATTAGCCGCTACCACAATCAATCGGGAAACATTCTCACGGTTGATAGTATTAGGGCCGCTGCCTTTATCAATTGTGGCAACTTGAGCTAGAGGGATTTTATTACCAGAAGGAGTATCAATTAATAAGTTGCGAATTGTGTCCAAATTTTGACGCGCTTCTGGCTTTAACCATACCACAAGGTCAAAGGTTTGTTGTTTCTCTAAGACTTGGGAAACAACTCGTCCATTGAGTGCAGTTTCAATGATTTCAGAAAGTTTGCCTATAGTTAAACCATATCGACTAGCGGCTACACGGTTAAAATTAATCTGGATTTGTTCAATGGGAACTTGGGGTTCGAGTTGCAAATCGACAATTCCTGCAACGGTTTTCATCACATCATTTACTTGTCCCCCAATAGTGCGAAGTTGTGTTAAATCTGGACCGAATATTTTTAGTGCAATGGCACTTCTTACCCCAGATAAAACCTCATCCATGCGGTGGGAAATAAAACCGCCAATATTCGGCGCAACTCCTGGTAACTTATTAAATTCCTCCCGCAGTTTTTCCAGAGTTTTTTCCCGATGTTTCATCCCTTCATCGCTTAATTCTATATCTAAATGCCCCAAATTAACTCCCCCAGCATCACCATCTCCCGGCGCACGTCCCGATCTTAACTGCACATAAGGAAATCTAGGATCGTCTTTTAAAGCATCTTGAATTGCCGAACCAGCGCTATTAGTAGATTCTAAAGATACACCTGGATATAGCAACAGGGTATTTACTAAAGTTTGCTCTTGAAATTCTGGTAAAAATACTCGACCTAACGAGGGAACAATAATCAATGCCGCTATTAAACTAGCAATAGTAAGTGATAGAATAATTCCTGAACGACGAATGGAAAAGGTTAATAGGGGATGATAGAAATTCTTGAAAAATCTTGCGACCCAAGGTTCTTTTTCTGGTAAGCGACCATGAGGTAATAAGATCGCACATAAAGCTGGAGTTATTGTCAATGCTGTGACGCTAGAAGCTAAAACTGCCACTAAATAGCCAATTCCCATCGGGATAAAAATACTCCCTTCCACACCAGCTAAAGCAAAAATTGGGGAGAAGACAACTATGGTAATAATAGTAGCACCAAATACTGAATCGCGTACCTCTTGACAGCCTTCAAATACAACTTCTAACACCGGACGAGGGTGAGTAGAATATTTGTTTTCTCGTAAACAACGATAAACATTTTCAGCATCTACAATCGCATCATCAACAGCAGAACCAATGGCTACGGCTAAACCTCCTAAAGTCATTGTGTTTAAACCCTGTCCCAACCAATTAAGTGCCAGCACTCCTAATAATAAAGATAAGGGAAGGGCGGTTAAACAAACTGCTAAGTTACGCCAATTCATCAAAAAAGGAATGAGAATTAGCGCTACGATAATGCTACCTTCTATTAAAGCTTCTCTAACATTTTCAATGGATGAATCAATGTAGTTTTCTTGCCGAAACGTCGCCGTAACTTTAATATCTTTAGGTAAGCCTGATTTCACCTCTGCCATTGCAGATTCAATGGCATGAGTGACTGTCGGAGTGTCAGCCACAGGCTGTTTATTAATCATTACAATAATTGCCTTTTTACCGTTAAAACTGCCATCTCCTCGTTTAATGGCTGCACCAATTTGTACATCAGCAATATCACCGATTTTAACAGGCTTTCCATGACGAGCAGTAACTACAGATTGCTCTAAATCTTCAATAGATTCTACCCGTCCAATTCCTCTAATTAACTTTTCTCGATCTGGGGTAATTAAATAACCACCAGGAGCATTTACATTCGCTTCAGTCGTAGCTTCTGTAACGTCTTTTAATGATACATCAAAAGCCCTAAGTTTCACCGGATCAACTAATACTTGATATTGTCGGATATCGCCACCATAGGCGACTACTTGACTGACACCGGGAACAGCTAAGAGACGATTTGTTACTTGCCAATCTACTATGCGCCGCACTTCCATTAATGAAGTTGTTTCAGAGGTAAAGGCGTATTGAAGTACAGTTCCAACAGGGGAACTAATGGGTGAAATTTGCGGCGTTTCAACTCCTTCTGGTAGCTTACTTTGAGCTTGTTGTAATCGTTCTGTGACTAATTGGCGGGCTTGATAAATATCAGTTCCCCAGTTAAAGATGACTTTAACAACAGAAATTCCGGCTGCACTAGAAGACCTAACTGCTGTTACTCCTGGTGTGCCATTAATGGCACTTTCAATTGGTAAAGTTACTAGGGATTCGACTTCTTCGGGTGCAAGTCCAGGGGTTTCGGTTTGAATTTCTACTTGGGGAGGTGCAAAGCTGGGAAAAACATCCAATGGCATTTGGATGATGGTGCGAAAAATCCAAAAGGTAATGATAATTGCACCAAGAATAACTAGCCAACGGCGGGCGATTGACCATTTGATAATATTACTTAGCATCTTAGTTTATATGATGAAAAGGTCAGTTTTGAATTGCCAATTACCAATTACGATCGCGGATTTTACTGATTACGCGAATTACACGGATTAGTTAGATTGATAGTAAGGTGGGCTACCAATTACCAAATTACCAATTACGATCGCGGATTTTACTGATTACGCGGATTACACGGATTAGTTAGATTGATAGTAAGGTGGGCTACCAATTACCAATTACCAATTACCCATTACCCATTACTATTACTAATTGTATTCTGAATTATTCCCACGACTTTGCTATCGCTTTTCCGGCGACCAGCTACAAGGCCAACGGAGAAAGCTACACTACATAATATTGTTCCTCCTGTTGCTCCCGCTAACCATAAAGGTATTGGTAAACTATTAAAATTAGCTTCTGTTGCTTTGGGAGTTATTCCCTTTTTGGCTTCTGATTCTGAGTGCTTACTATCACCTCGTAAAGATTGAGCATAAAGTTGAGGAGCTCGTTGAGTAACGATTAAATCTCCCTCAAATAAACCG
>JFJP01024633.1_pt1 | contig 13739 bp, 10 predicted proteins | sample 431651 | NCBI WGS metagenome assembly JFJP01 (sample SAMN02602958, study PRJNA72255) | Microbial mat metagenome, whole genome shotgun sequencing project. | biome: fresh water; feature: sink hole; material: water; isolation source: purple microbial (photo- and chemosynthetic) mats found in... | reverse complement strand
CCCCAAACCCCAAACCCCAAACCCCAAACCCCAAACCCCAAACCCCAAACCCCGAGTCAGGGACTGCGAGCCTATCGGGAATATTATTTTTAGATATATTCTTTCTGTAATGGACTTCACGGTCATCAAACACACAGACAAGATCGAGCCTTTCCGGCTGACCAACTGCGTGAAGATCCTGGTCACCCTCGGAACCTTCTGCTACCTGGTCTACCTCGCTCTGCACCTCTGGTCCATCACTGCTTTCCTGTACATGGGGCTGACCATCTACTGGATCTCCAACATGGACGCAGGCATGAGTCGCGTGCACTACGAGCTGACCAAACACAAAGACGGCAGACGCTACCAAAACCTGCTGAAGCTGAGCTTCTCGAACCCGATGATCCGCTTCTACTACAAGCTGCTCTTCTTGGTGGTCTTCATCGTCTTGTTGAAAGTCTTCGGCAGCTTCGTCGGATCGATGAACTACCTGAACCTCAGCACGAACAAGGAAGCACGCACGCAGCTCATGATCGACCTCGAGGTCTCCGTGGAGGAGAACACCTTCACCTTCAAAACGCTGCTCATGAACCTCTACCCCGAAGGCATCCTCATCGCGATGATCATCCTCATCCTCTTCCTCGAACACTCCATCGTGCCCTTCACCAAAGAGTCCATCCAAAACATCATCAAGCGCTGGGGCAGCCGCTCCTCCAACTTCTGCAAGATCATGCAGTGCACCTGCATCTTCCTCATGCCCATCGTCGCCAAGTCTCCGCTGACCATCCTCCCGCTGCTCGGACTGGTCCTGGGCCTGCTGCTCATCTTCTACAGAGCGAAGAACTACAAAGCGGTCGTCTGGATCCCCGAGACCTTCGTCAGTCTCTCCGTGCTCACCTACATGTTCGTAAAGATCAACTCCGTGGGCGTCAACCTGGCCAACAAGCTCAAACTGAAGAGCTACTTGTCTCCCCTGGCCAACTGGGGCGAGTCCAAAGAAGCGGTAGACTCCGATCACTCAGGACACTATGAACCGCATCTACGTAGCTCTGGCCGTAGCCTCGCTGCTCTTCTTCAGGATGTACAGGTACATCAACTACATCATTAAACTCAAACTCAAACAAGAACGCGTCGAGTCACTGCGAACACTGATCGAACCACCAGAACCAGAAAAGAACAGCTTGGCAGCGATCGCAGAAGAAGTAGACAAAGAAGAAAAACCCATCGACATCTCCGACGGCGAAGACAGCAAAGAAGACGACGGCAAGAAGCCCGACCCAACAGACCCCAAACCGCAAACCGAACCAGAAGCCAACAAACCCATCACCAAACTCCTGACACCCAAGGCTGTCTCAAGCCAGATCATCGCGGAAAAGCCACTCCCCCAGCCGACGCCTCACCATCGACCCAACCTGATGAACTCCCAAACCTTAGACCGAAAGAACACCACAGCAGACGGACATGGCAAGCACGACAAAGACTTCTTCAAAACTTTCTTCTGCCGCAACTTCGACACCATCATCAAGATCAACAAGAACGAAGCGCTCGACCTGGACAACCAGATGAAAGACCCTCTCATCCTCGAGCTCCAAGACTTCATCAACATCAAGAAGCTGCAGACCAAGTGGTCCCAATCGAAGGTCGCCAGCTCCAAAGAAAGGGTCTTCAAGAAGGTCAAGGTCGCAGGCCACTGGCTCCTCAAGTATGCGCGGTTCTTCCTCATGGAAATCTTGCTCGAGTTCCTCAAGAACTTCTTCACGAACCAGTTCATCGTCATCTTCATCGAAACCATCATCGCGATCATCTACGTCATCTATTCGAAGGAGTCTTGGATCATCCTGCCGATCATTCTCTGGATCTTCTTCAACGTCTACCCCAGGTATGACTCCAGCGAGTCGCTCAACCTGAAGATCTGGCTGCTCATGGTCCCGACCGGCCTGAACACGCTGCTGTCCAAGCGCTCTTCGAACGACCGCTCGGCGAACTCAGCGAACCCAGACTTCAACTTCGAGTACAAAGACGAGTACAAAGTGATCGACATCTCGACACTGGGCATCGTGCTGATCGGCTTCGTGGTCCTCGAGATCATCTTGCTGACGAACAACAAGAACGTGCGCCACGACCTGATCATTCCAGACAACGAGAAGAAACACTCGATGACCAACAAGATCTTCTCGCAGCTGGCCATCTTCATCATCAACAACAGCTTCTACCTCATCGTCATCAACATCTACCTCATCGCTCTCGACATCAACATCATCAACCTCGGACTCATCATCTACTTCATCAAGCTCATCCTCACCCGCAAGATGACTCGCAAGACCCTCTACTCGCTCTTCTGGTACAACCAGCTCAGCATCCTCTTCCGCTACCTCTACCAGCTGACCAAAAGCAGCGACGCCAGCTCCACAGAGACCTCCAGCAGCAAGTGGTTCCAGATGATCGGCCTCACCGAAGTCGAGACAGACGACGGCTTTGTCTTCAACAGCCGCACGAAGCTCATCCTCAACTTCACCCTGCAGCTGCTGCTGATCATCAACATCTTCAAGTACCGCAACGACGACCTCTTCAAGAAGATGCAGGAAGAGACGACCAAAGAGAAGATGAGGCAAGTCTTCAGCACGAGCAGCCTCAAGCAGACACTCCAGAACCTGGTAGACTTCGCCGAGTACTGCATCTTCCACTGCTTGCCTTGGATGAGCTACTTCGTGATCTACTTCTCGATGATCGTCAGCTCGACGAACCTCGTGACGCTCTCCGAACTGCTGCTGCTTTCATACGTGATGGTCCGACACTTGCGCGTCTCCATCGACAATCGCTTCGGCGGACTCGACAAAATGAAGGCTGCCTGGAGAACCATGCTGTTCTACACCGCGCTGACCGCTCTGGGCAGGTACGTGATCCGCTTCATCTGTCTCGAGTACCTGCGGAAAAAACTAGGCATTGAGTGGTTCTATGACGGCTTCACTGCGAAGTTCAACTTCGTGGGTCTCCTTCCAGCCACTACCAAACAAGCCTACCTCGAGCTGGCTCCTTCCTTCCTGTCCATGTACCTGGGCTCGCTCGTGCTGTCCAGGATCAGAATCATCGAGTTCACCAAAGAGAACGAGCAGGAGATTCTCTCCACAGACCTCGAGGAAGTCAGCGAAGCTCCAGTCATCGAAGTCGAGGTCGACCCGGACGACAGGTCAGTGCACAGACGGTCAACGATCTTCAGAGGAAAGAGCGCGCTGGTCAACGCTGACGATATGAAGCTGCGACTGAACCGCGATGAAGTCGAGAACATCCAAGAACGCAACCAGCGGATGAAGGCGAAGAAGGTCGTCCTGGGCCACATCAACGTGCTCAAGTAACCTCGCGTGACGCAGGGGTCTGAAGCAGTCCACGGTGTACTTCTGCCTCAAGTTCTTCATGATGTTCAACTTCATGGTCTCCGTCTACCTTTCCATCAAGTTCAGAGTCGGACTCTCCATGTTCGCTCTGCTCGCTCTGAACCTCTACTACTTCTGGAAGACACACACGAACTTCATCGACGAAGCAGAGCGGCAGTACCTCGACCAGAAGATCCTCAAACGTACTGCTTCGGTGACCCAGGCCTCAAGAACTTCTACCAGATCTTCATCTCGAAGAAAGGAGTCTTGAACGGAGAAGTCGAGAAGATCTCTGCAGTGCTCGGCTCCGAGATCGAGAAGCAGCTCGAGAGGTTCACCATACAAATCAGATACGACGACATCAAGTCGAGGACCAAGTTCTACACCGCTTTCCCCCTATGCATCGCAGTCATCTTGGTGCTCTGCTACATCTCCAAGTTCACCCGCTACCTCATAGAATAGTAGTCTCCCGTCACCCAGCAAAGACCTGCAGCGCTGGATCAAAGGCGCGATGATGGTCTCGGGATCACTCATCCACTCCAAAGACAACTTCAGAGAGTTCCAAGACGTCTACGGCTACCTGTTCCTGGTCTACCTGACGATCGGAGAGATCTCGCTGACGCGCAACCTCAAGAACATGATCAAAACGTCGCTCGAGAACTACTACAGGAACAAACGGCAGTCCATGGAAATGCGAGCTTCGATGATGCAGGACCCTGCGCAGATGCTCGCCGGGGACCGCGAGAGAGAACAGACGGCTCTGAACAAGTTCCTGATAAAGATCAAAGAAAAGCCAGAAACCAGTCCGCTCAACGAAGGAAACCGCAGACGCACCAGCATCGGCACCTTCGAAGACAACAGCGTCCTCACGTACATGCGGATCGAGAAGTTCACCCCTTTCGACTACGACGAGAGCTTCTTCAAAGCCGAAGCAGACTGCCACGAGCTGCAGCGAGAGCGGCGACAAGTGGTGGACAGGACAGGCAAGTCTGCGGAGGACAGGAGGGCGGACTACATGCTGCAGAACGTGCGCATCGGCAAGCTGCTGTACTACTTCGAGAACCGAGACAACTACCTCAACTGCAAGATGTTCTACGGCGGCATCTACCTGATGTTCCGCATGACCTTCTTCATCTTGATCTCCATCAGCGACACCATCGACTGCCTCGTCTCCATGTTCTCGCTGCTGTACCTCTGCTACTACTGGTACACGCTCCTCGACAACCCCACCAGCAGCGTCCGCTCGCTCAACAAGCTCGCCATCGTCATCATCAGCATCAAGTACCTCATCGGCTGTCTCGACATCCAAAGCAGCAACTACACCGGAGACAGAGTCGACTTCGAGTCTTCGGTCGTGCTCATCTTCCTCGGCTCCACCAGCAACAAGAACTACGAGTACTTCCAGATGCTCGTCGGAGACTCTCTGCACGGCTACTGGCTCGTCTTCGAAGCGACCATCTTCGTGGCCATCCAGCTGCTGATCTACTTCTACACGGTGATCCTCCAGCTGAACACCGTGGTCATCGCGAAGCACATCAAGAAGATCCAGTACATGATCGAGACGTACATCAACTACCACAAGTCCGTCACCACGCGGAGACCCTTCTACGTGAACTTCAACCGCTGGTACTCCCCGACAGTCAAGTTCGCCGAGATGTTCCTGAAGATCGGCACGATCTACCTGCCGATCCTCTCCATCATCGTCTTGCTCGGCTTCTCGCAGTCCTACGCGACGCTGCCGATCGTGGCGATTGTCTCGTTGAGTCTCGTGGTGATCTACCAACTGATCTTCAAGTGGCTCTACAGGATCCTGGACCAGAAAGACAAGATCGTCAAGTACTTCAACTGGATCAAAATGCTCATCTGGGCCTACATCATGCTCGGCTCGTTCTCGCGCATATTCAAGAAACCCATCCGAGAGGCCCTCCCGAACTACCACCCCCTCGGCAGGATCACGCTCGTCATCGTCATCTGTCTGATCAGCTTCCAGATCATCATCGACCTCTGGAACTCCGTCGACTTCAGACGCTTCTACAAAGAGTTCCTCAGCAGCAACAAGCTTTCGCAGGTCATCGTGCCTCTCTGCGAAGCCTACGAGTTCAACGAGAGCAAGCTCAAGATGATGATCAGCAACCTCAAGTCCAAAGAGTCGCTCGACAAACGCATCAGGATCATGGAGAAGCAGCTCAAGATCTGGCACATGAAGTTCGCGTCGAAGGAAGAGCAGAAGACCGGGTACCAAGAGCTGCAGCAGAACACGCAGACCTGGGAAAAGGAAATCTCAGACCTGGACAAAGAAGAAGAAAACCTGATCCTGGAGCTCAGGCAAGAGGAGTACGTGATGAGCCAGGTCGGCATGGTCGACAAAGTGCTGAACTACTTCTTCCTGACCTTCCTCAACCAGCTGAAGCGCTTCAACTTCTGTCCGCACCTCTACCTCATGAACTACATCAAGCTGAAGAACAGCGAGATCTGCAAAGACATCGAGTTCAAGATCTACGACTACATCAGCGAAGAGTACGACGAGTACCTCGACATCTCGAACGCCATCCTCGCCTTCTACAAGTCCAAGGAAGACGTGAAGCTGCGGCTGCAGGACATCAAAGAAGAAGAGAAGGAGGCCGGCAGCAGCGCGAAGCTCAAAGACCACCACGAAGACCTGGTCCAGGACAAGCCCGAAGCCCTGCTCAGACAGGCGGCCGAAGTCGTGCTGGCGAAGATCCAGAAGCCCAAGCAGGTGTCCACGAAAGACATGACCGTCAAAAAGAAAAACGACAAGTCGCTGCTGTTCTTCGACGCTAAAGTGAACGAAGTGACGATCAGATTCTACAACATCACAGACATGGGAACGAGAGACCTGCAGATCGTGCACCGACTGTCGAAGTTGCGCAAGATCATCTACGTGCTCTATCTCTTCCCGTCGTTCCTTCTGGCCAACTTCCAGGGCATCTCGCTGACGATCATCCTGGCTTACTGCCTGCTGAACCCCTTCCCGCTGAAGCTCGTGCTGCTGATCCACGTGATAATCAACGGCTTGACCGAAGAGACGAACCTGAACCGAGAGTTCTGGAAGAAGACCTTCATAATCCTCTCAGGCATCAGCTGGCTGAAGATCCTGATCAAGGCGCTCTTCTCGATCCGCACGTCTCCCACAGACGTGCCGACCTACAGCTTCTTCTCTTCGACCGAGCTCTCGAACAAAGTCATCGAGTTCTTCTTCGGCAACATGGCCTACGAGACCATGGAGGTGCTCGCGTTTCTGTTCACCATCCTCCGCATCCTGCAGGCCCAGTTCGACGGCAGCTTCGACAAGTACTTCGTGGAGTTCGAGAACATCTCCGAAGCCTACATCAGAGTAGCCTCTGCTGACCGCAGCTGAAGATCAACAAGAAGTTCGACGAGCTGTGGGAAGAGGAGTATCGCGCGAAGAACGAGTACATGAGCATCATCCAAAAGCTGGTCGAGAGCACTGCGGAGAAGAAGAAGCCGCGGTTCGACTTCTCCTCGAACAAGCGACTGGACCAGAACGAAGACGTCGTCATGATGATCTCGACGGAGAACCTGCGACTGCGCGACAAACAGCTCGAGCATGAGATCATCAAGAAGATCGAGTTCCGCATGGAACAGACCTTCCACGAGTACCCCAAGAAGTTCATCGAGGACGGCATGTGGCGTCGCTTCTCCAAGTACGTAGGCCTCTCTCACCAGAACCGCAAGACCGGCGTCGACCTGTACCTCGTCGCCACAGCCATCCAAATCGCCATGCTGCTGGTCATCTTCCTCTTCTACAAGCAGATGGAAGAACCCATCTACGGCAGCACCGACGCGCTCAACTCGCTCAAAGGAGAACGCTTCTCGGGCAACATGACCATCTTCCTCTTCATCCAAGTCGGCTTCATCGTCTTCGAACGCTACCTCTTCCTCATGAACCCCAAAGAGTGGACCGACTGGGAAACCTTCAAAAAGACCAAGACCGAGTACGGCGACCCCAGGCTGCTGCTCATCAAGCGGATAACTCGCGGCATCGACAAGAAGTCTCCGAAAGAAAAGCTTATCTGCGTGATGCGGCGAGTGCGCATCCTCATCTCGCTCTTCAACATCGACGGGAAGAAGTTCCGCGAGCTGATCGACGAGTCGCACAAACTCAACGAGCTGGATGGCACCGAAGAGCAGCAGAAGGTCAACGACTACATCCACAACCCGCTCTTCAAGAGACTCAAGTTCATCAAGTTCCTGATGGCCGTGTTCTACCTGGCCATGTTCCTGTACTTCCCCTTGCGCGGCAACTACAAGCTCTCGAACACCTCGCCGAAGATCTTCTGCAACAGCTTCTTCCAGATCGACGAAGGCTCCGCCAGCAAGATCTCGCCGAAGTGCAACCACGTAAACGAGAACATCTACATCCACATCTTCTTCATCTTCACCACGCTCTACTTCATCCTCTGCGCGCTGCAGATCAAGAACGGAGAAAGCTTCCTCAAGAACCAGAAGAAGAAAAACCGCAAGTGGACGACGGGCGAGAAGCTGACGAACACACTGGTGACGAAGGTGCCGTTCGTCTTCGAGATAAAGACTGCGCTGGACTTCGCAGTGACGAAGACGAGTTTAGGTCTGTTCGACTGGTTCAAGTTCGAAGACATCTTCAACACCTTCTTCGAAGCGAAGTACGCGCAGATCTCGAACGACATGAAGCGACTCGGCACGATCCGCGCGCAGGTCGAGAAGTTCATCTTCGGCTGGGCTGCACTCGTGATCTTCCTCGCGATCGTGTTGGCTCCGATCTTCATCTTCTCGAACTTCAACCCCGACTCGGTGCTGAACACGGTGCAGAGCTTCGAGACCACGGTGGGCATCAAGATGGGCTACTCGAAGTTCGTGTTGTACTCGAACTCGAACCCCAAGGTCATCCGCGACCTCAGCCAGCGCGAGTTCGAGTCGATCGTCTCGCCGAAGACCAACAAGCTGACCTACCAGCAGGGCGGCATCCAGATGATCAAGCTCTACCCCTTCGGCGACAGCGACTGGGCCATAACCAAAGACATGTACAACGAGCTCGAGAAGCTGCTGCTGGCCACGCTGAACAAACAAGACAGCGCGAAGATGTACCTCACCTTCCGCATGAGCCAGCTCAACAGCAAGTCCACGCTCTACACCGTCGAGTCGCCCATCACGCCCCAAGTCGTCCTCCTCATGCACGAGCTGCTCAACAAGTGCTCCAACAACCGCATCTCCATCGCAGGCTTCTACAACCAGCTGCTCAAAGTGAACCCCACATCAGGCGTCGAGGTCTTCGTACTGGACAAAGAGAACGAAGGCTGGTTCAACAAAACAGTCGACCTCAAAGCCAGCTGCACCGACAGCTCGAACTCGACGAAGACAGGCGGCCAGGTGCAGTACTGGAACGTGACCGACGAAGTGCAGGGCAGCGCGAAGAGCGACGCCTCGGACAACGGCATCACCTTCTACATCGTGCTGGACACCTTCTCGAAGAACCTCTCCATGTTCTCCTCGGTAAGCGCGCCTCACGCAGGTCGTCGCCATGTACACCGGCTTCGTGCTGATCATCGGCAACATCATCCGCGGCGTGTTCACCGGACAGACCAGCAAGATCTGGGCGACCGACGTCCCCAAAGCCGAGCAGATCATCAGGATCTGCGAAGGCGTGACCGCAGCGCGCATCGAAGGCGACAACCTGCGCGAAGAGATCCTCTACTGGGAGCTCATCGACATCATGCGCTCCCCCGAGATGATCAAGCTGATCACGCGCAACTACCTGGAGCACAAGAAGAAGATCGAGAAGGTCCACGCGCGGAACCAAGACCACAGCTAGACCTAACTAAGCTCCGATTAATTGTAATCTATGCTGCTCCTCGGCGACGGCCCCTCCGGCAACGAGCCCGACGTGATGACCGCCTTCTACCTGGTGCTCTTCCTCCTCTACTTCTTCGCCCTCTGCTACTGCCTCATGAAGTAGGTCGGGCTCACCAGGATCTGCAGCGTCGTCGGCGTGCCCGAGAAGCGGCCCTTCTTCCTCTCGTTCTACCTCTCGATCATCCTGCTCTACCTCTTCCGCACAGTCATCTTCGGGTACATCGCCTTCGTCGCGGTAGCCGCTGCTGACCAGTTCGCGAACACTGCGTACATGTTCGACTCCACAGACGACACCTTCAAGATCCTCTTCACCACGTACGACGCGCCGAAGTCGATCCAGGCCATGAGCACGGTCTTCTTCCTCTTCCTGCTCTTCCACGTGGAGCACGAGTGCCACTACGACAAGTTCGAGCTCGAGAAGCGCCACCCCATCAGTACTCGCTGCTCACCAGCGCTCAAAGCCTCCTTCCGCTCCGTCGTCTGGATGCTCAACGTGTGCCTCGGCGACCTGATCATCTCCTACAACGTCGGCTACGCTATCGGCGAGTTCACCTTCCGCTCCATGCTCATCGGCATGATCGGCAACGCGGCCACCATCATCCTCACCTTCGCAGCGCTCGAGGTCTACAAGAGCTACTTCTTCTCGGGCTTCCCCTACATGTACCCGCGCGTCACCAGCAACCGCAAAGCGAACAACAGCCTCAACCACATGAAGAAGATCGTCTGCTACTGGATGCTCGGCAAAGCCATCGACATCGTCCTCTGCTTCATCATGCTGCTCACCGAAACCATCACCAACGAGTCCATCGGCCGCTACCTCAGCGGCAAGAAACTCGAAGGCTTCGCGCTCTTCCTCATCTACGTGATCGAGCTCTGGATCACCGAGATCTGGACCGGCAAGTTCGTCTTCGAAGCCCAGTTCCTCGAGATCTTCAACGGCCCCAACCTCACCCCGGCAGACTCCCTGGACAACATCCGACTCGCAGGAGGCCTCGAAGAGCGGCTGTCGGAAGACTCGGGCTCGGCCAAGCTCAACTCGAGCGTCAAGCACTTCAAGCTCGCCAGGCTCGAGCAGCTGCACCTGTCCGCAGTAGCCTCCGACTAGCAGAACCCCCAGTTCGAGCGGCAGCACGGCTTCGGTCCGGTCTACTTCGGAGTCGTCGAAGAGCTGCCGGTCCGCGTCCGCAAGCTCGCGCTGAACGAGATCAGCACGTACCAGCTGCGAGAGATCCCCGAAGAGCTCAAGAAGTGGAAGAAGGTCCGCGTGCAGTCCATCGAGACCGTCTTGTGCGAGTTCCACTGCGACCAGCAGTTCTACCTGATCTACGAAGCGAAGGAAAACTGGCGCAGTCTCGAGTCGCTCTTGCAGGACAGCAACAGGCAGCTCGCCGACCAGCAGAAAGCTGCGATCGCCAAGATGATAATCAAGGCGCTGGTCCAGCTGGCGAGTCTGGGGGACGGCTACGCGCACGGCCACCTGAGCACGAGCAACGTGCTGGTAGCTGCTGCTGACCAGGTCGACCGCGACTGCAAGCAGATCTGCATCACGGACTGGGGCTTCCTCTCGCTCAAGACCTACAGCTCGATGCTCGCAGACTACGCGAACAAAGACCGCTACACCTCGCCCGAACTCCTCCTGGTCAAGGGCAAGGCGGTCAAGAAACCCACGCACAAAGCAGACGTCTACAGCCTCGCCTTCATCCTCTAGTACCCTGCACTCATCCAGCGAAATCTTCTTCGGGAGCACCCAGTTCGAAACCCTCTCGACCGCAGACCTCATCAAGACCGCAGTCGAAGCGAAGATCCGCCCGAAGATCCCGGGCAAGGCCGACGCACCGCTCGCGCAGCTGATCCGCGACTGCTGGGCCGAGCTCCCGGAGAGCCGGCCGGAGCACACAGAAATCCTCGAGCGGCTTTCGAAGGTGCAGGTGTAATTAATATTTCGAGAATGATCGCACGCCTCATGCTGCTGTGCGTCTTCGCTGCGAGCGCTGCTGGGCTGGCCGGGACCGAGTCGCGACCGCAGCTGTGCGACGCTGCACACCCCTTCATGTCTGCGGGAGACTTCAACCTGACCGAAGAGTCCTTCCAGCGGTAGACCCTTCTGAGCAGCGTGGTGCAGCGCGAGAAGTACCTGCTCATCGGGCTGACTTCTTCGCGCGAGTGCGACACCTGCTGCTCGTACGAACCCGTGATCGCGTCGCTGCTAGAAACCTACTTCCAGAATCGCAGCTCGCAGTTCTTCGATAAGCAGGTCAAAGTCGCGCGCATCGACGTGGCAGAAAACGACTGGTTCAAGCAGCTGCACCCCGACGCGCGCTTCGTGCCCAACTGGCTGATGTACGTGGACGGCCGGCCCTACTACCTGCGCAGACACCACATCGCCTCGCGGTTCATCACGCAGGTCAGCAGACTCGTCGAGCCGTTCACCCAAATCGGCAGCCTCGCAGGCTTCGACCGCCTGCTCGCCTTCAGCCAGCAAGACGCCTCGGGCAGACACCTCACGCGCAACAAGGTCGTCGGCCTCTTCGCGGACGCCGAAGACTACGAAGGCCACATCGAGAACTTCAAGCGACTCGCGCTGGACTCGCACGCACGAGAAGACACGCACTTCGGCCTCTGCACCAGCCGCGAAGCCATCCGCGAAGTCTTCAAAAAGCACGGCACGCGCTTCCTGCCCAACCAGTTCGACAAGAACGCGGTCTTCTACCTGCGCATGAAGAACCGCTTCGCCTCGCGAGAAACCGTCGCGGTGATGGACTTCACCAAAGACCACAACATGGAGAAGTGGCTGTCGCGTGCGAGCCTCACTCCCCTCGAAGAGATGACTGCGCTCAACCAGTACTCCTTCAGCACCAGCACGCCGCTGCTCGTCGCCTTCGTGGACCCCGCAGACGAGCTCAAAACAGCCGACTTCCTCCAGCGACTCGAAAGTCTCGGGAGCAAGTTCCTGGCTCGCATCAACTTCGTGTGGGTCGACTTCAGAGACAACCTGCTGCTCATGATCAGACTCGGCCTCGAAGGACACAGGTACCCCTCGCTCACCAGCCTCCCCTGCGTCGGCCTCGAGTCGCCCCACGGCATGCAGGAAGCCTACCGCCTCGACGGAGACCACACGGACCTCGGCCGCCTCGACGGCTTCCTCGAAGGCTTCCTGCAAGGCAAGCTGCAGCACAGTCTGCGCGCGCAGATAGACTCCAGTCTCCTGCGAGGCGAGCAGAACCTCGAGCTCCTCAGCGACACCCAGCCGCTGGACTACATGGACTTCGACGCGCTGCTCAAAGACGAAGCGCTGGACGGCGTGGTCTTCTTCCACAACTCTTCGCTCGACTCAGACACCCAGCGCAGAGCCAGCAGCTCGTTCAACCGAGTCGCCAGCATCGCGAAGCACCGCCTGAAGCTGACCACCGTGGTCTTCGCTTCGTACGACTTCGCCAGGAACAGGCTGCCTGAAGACTTCTTCAACGACCAGGAGTTCGTCCCAGGCGCAGTCTACCTGCTGCCCGCAAGCCAGAGGCGAGGCCCCTTCCTCAAGTGGCGCGCGTCGGGCCAGCAGCGCACCGGCAGCGACTTGCTTCGCTTCTGCGCGGAACACCTGGACATCCGGATCTCCCCAGACCTGAGCGCTGCGGGTCTCTCGGCCGAAGACCTGCGGCAGCTCGGGCTTGGTGGACCACCCGCCCCGGAGGAGTCCGACCTCTAATAATTAATTGATGGACGGAGCCTCGAAAGCCAGCGACCCGATAAGCGAGCACCTGCAGCTGAAGGCCGCCTACCAGTCGCAGGCGAGTCGGTGGAAGGAAGAGCGCGAGCGGCTGGACCTCGAGGTGCAGCGCAGGCAGGACCGGCTGGACCAGCTCAAGAGTCGCATGGGCCGCTTCATGAAGGTCTGCAACGAGCAGATCGGCCAGATGGGCAGAGAGCCCCAGCGAGGCACGCACGGCGAGTACCGACTGGACGTCATCTACGAGCAGCTCGACGACCACGAGATGCGAAGTCTCGGCCGACACCGGTCTCCCGAACCAGACCGAGTCTTCACTCCCCTCGACCGCGACAGCAGCGACGGAGACAGCCAGGCCTCCAGGAACGACTTCGGAAGGCTCTCCCGGTTCTCCGACGCCTCAGAACTCGCCCTGCGACACAGCGCCTCCGTCCTCCTGCTCTCGCACAAAAAGAGAGACCCGTCTGCAGGCCTGCGCGCGACGGCAGCAGCCCCCGACCAGCAGCGCACCGCGGAGAAGCCTCGTCCGGGCCTCCAGCGCGCGACTGCAGCCCCTCCGAGCGACTCGCCCGACACAGACAGTCTCCCGCTGCAGGACAGGCACGCCTCCGCCCACCCCAGCCGCCACGCGTAGCCTCGCCTCACCAGGCCGCCCTCCTTCTTCGACATCCTCCCCTCTGACAGCCACACCCACAAGAGCAACAAACACACAGACCCCCTCGCGAGTCTCCGGAGAACCCTCCGCCTCCAAGCAGCCCTCGACTCGGGCGACCTGCTCCTCAAGTACAAACTGCTCC
>JFJP01020492.1_pt1 | contig 13739 bp, 10 predicted proteins | sample 431651 | NCBI WGS metagenome assembly JFJP01 (sample SAMN02602958, study PRJNA72255) | Microbial mat metagenome, whole genome shotgun sequencing project. | biome: fresh water; feature: sink hole; material: water; isolation source: purple microbial (photo- and chemosynthetic) mats found in... | reverse complement strand
GGTTAAATCCACGATCCCCACCGGAGCGGCCTGACCATGCCCACTACCGCACCCGCTGGGCGCTGGCAGGGCAACGAGGCCACCGCCGCCGAACTCCCGCGCTGGAGCGGCAGCGAAGCGACTGGTCTCGTCAGCGCATCCGGCCCAGTGGCGTCCAGCCGGCCGGCCACCGATGTCTGGCACCAGGAAGGTGGGCGCGGTCCACTGACCGGCCAGATCTTCGCCGACTACGAGATCGGCTGCGTGCTCGGCGAAGGCGGCATGGGCACGGTCTATCGCGCCCGGCAGCTCAGCCTGGGCCGGCGCGTGGCGGTGAAGACGCTGAGCAGTTCGTTCGGCAACGAGCCGCTGCACCGAGCCCGCTTCGAAATCGAAGCACGCGCCGCCAGCCTGATCCAGAGTCCGCATGTCGTCGCGGTCTATGCCGCCGGCAGCTGGGACGGCACCGCCTATTTCGTCATGGAGTACGTCGCCGGCAGCGACCTGGGCTCGCTCATCGCCATGCATGCGGCACAGGGCGGGGGCATCGGCCACCAGCGCGCGATCGAGCTGGCGCTGCAGGCGGCGCGCGGCCTGTCGGCGGCCGCCGCCAAGGGCATCGTGCACCGCGATATCAAACCGGGCAACCTGCTGCTGACCACGGACGGGGTGCTGAAGATCGCCGACTTCGGCATCTCCAAGATCGCCGGAGACGACAACCTGACCCGCACCGGCACGGCGATGGGCACGCCCAGCTACCTCAGCCCCGAGCAGGGGCGCGGCGATCCGACCGATGCCCGCTGCGACATCTACAGCCTGGGCTGCGTGCTGTACGAGGCGCTGACCGGGCGGAAGCCCTTCACCGGCGACAACGCCGACGCGGTGATCTACCAGCACAACTACGCCGAACCCGCCCTGCCGCGCACCATCGATCCGACCATCCCCGAACCGATGCAGGCGGTGGTGCTGCGCTGCCTGCAGAAGGATCCGGCGAAGCGCTACCAGTCGGCCGACGAGCTGATCACCGACTTCGAACACCTGCGCGCCGGCGACCTCTCGCTGACCGCGTTGATCCAGGCGCGCTACGGCACCGGCGCCGAGGAGCAGATGCGCCGCCGACTCGGCCGCCGCCAGCGCTGGGTGCTGCCGCTAGCCGCCGCGCTGGTCCTCGCTGCCGGCGCCGCCGGCACCCTGCTGTGGTGGCAGTCGCAGGCCGAGGCGCGCAGCGAGGCGCGGCGCCAGGATGAGATCCTGCGCACCAGGCTGCGCGAGCAGCTCGACCGCACCGCGCCGCCACCGCCCGGTGCCGGCACCGATCTGGCGGCCCTGGCCAGGATCAGCGGCGACGAGGACGCCGATGTCCAACGCTGGCGCGGCCGACTCGATGGCATCGCCCGTATCGAACAGCGCCTGGAACGCCTGCATGGCACCCGCCTGCCCGACGCCGCCCTGCGCAGTGAGGCCCTGGCCGACCTCGACGCATTGGCTGGTCTGTGCGGCCCGGCCACCCGTCCGGCGGAACGCGCCACCGCCCGCCTGCGCGAGACCGAGGCCGAACTCGCCCGCCTGCGCCAGCTGGCCGGCGAACTCGACGGCAGTGCCGAGACCACTCTGGCCCAGCGCGAACGTCTCGCCCCGGTCCTCGCCCAGGTCGCGGCCCTGGTCAGCGCCGATGATGCCGACCTGACGCGCTGGCAGCGGCGCATCGCTGAACTCGACCAGCATTGCACCACCCTGCGCGCCGCCCTTGCCGTCCTCGATCCACCCGAGGCGGTGCTCGGCGAAGCCGTCCTCGACCGCTGCGCCGAGGGTCTTGATCAGCTGGCCCGCCGCCGTGGCACAGCGGCGGCCGACGCCGACGAGCTGCGCTGGCGTGGCCGCCTGGCCGAGCAGCGCGCCGCCCTCGCCCGATTGCGCGACCGTCTGGCCCGCCTCGATGGCGGCGAGCGCCTGGGCGAAGAGCAGCTGACGCGCAGCGAAGCGGAACTCGCCGCCTACGCCCAGCGCGTGCTGCCCGACGAACCGGCCCTGCTGCGCTGGCAGGGTCGCTGCGAATCGGCCCGCCGCCGCATCGCCGAACTGCGCGCCCGCTGCACCGCCCTCGACCAGGCTGGCGATTTGACCACCGACCGCCTTGAGGACGCGCGTCAGGCGCTGACCGAACTGCGCCCGCTGCTTGCCGCCAACGATGCGCTGCTCGGGCGCCAGGCCGGCCATCTCGCCACCGCCGACGGCGCCATCGCACGCTGGCGCAGCGACCTGGCCCCGCTCGCCCTGCCCGAGCCGCTGAACGTGGCCCAGCGCACCCGCGCCGAGCAGGCGCTGCAACAGCTCTCCCGGCGCCAGGCGATGGAGGCCGCCGCCGCCCAGGCCGCTGGCGACCGGTTGCTGGCCGAGAGCAACGCCCTGGGCGAACTCGCCGCACGCTGCGCCCTCGCCGATGACCAGACGACGGCGGTCTCGGCCGCGTTGGCCGATGACATCCTGCGTTACGGTCGGCTGGTCGGCGAGGGCGATCGCGACTATCGGCGCTGGCGCACGCGCATCGTCGATTTCGTCGAATTGCGCCGCCGCCTCGCCGTCCTCGACCGGGCCGAGGCACTGCCCGACGCCATCGACACCGACCTGCGCGCCCTCGCCGCGATGGTCAGTGCCGATGATCGCCTGCTGATCGCCTGGCGCAGCAAGGTGCAGCGCGTCCGCGCCCTGACGGCGTTGCTCGCCTGCCTCGACACCGTCGCCGCCGTGCCCACCGACGCCGAGTCCGCCCTGACCGAGTTGCACGAACTGGTCGGCGCCTTCCCGCAGGAACCGGCCTGGCGCAGCAAAGTCGCCCGGGTGCGCGCCGGTGAGACGACCCTGGCGCGCGACCTCGCTCCCGAGATCCCGCGCCTGCGCAGCGGCGTCGATGACGTCCTCGCCATGCTTGCCGCCGAGACGGGGGAAACCCCGCAGTTGGCAGCCTGGCGGACCCGACGCAGCGTGCTGGCGGGTCCACCCCGTCCGGCCTGGGCGGTCAACCACGGCAGCGATGCCTTCGGCCCCTTCGCCGTGCTACGCCTCGCCGACGACGGCCCCGAACTGACGCTGCGCCATGTGCCTCCCGGACGCTGCACGCTCGGCTCGCCGGCCGACGAGGCGGGGCGCAGCCGCGACGAGATGCCGGTCAGCGTCACCCTGACGCGCGGCCGGTGGATCGCCGCAACCGAGCTCAGCCGCGCCCAGTGGCATGCCCTCGACGGCCAGCGCGTGACCGAGCCCGACCTGCCGATGACCGGCATCGACTGGCCGGCCGCCAATGCCTGGTGCGCCCGGCTGGCCGAGCGCTGCGGCGCCAATGTGCGCCTGCCCAGCGAGGCCGAGTGGGAATACGCCTGCCGTGCCGGCGGCAGTGGCGCCGAACTCGCCGGTGAACGCATCGCCCTGGAACGCGTCGCCTGGTTCCGCACCACCAGCGAGGACGCGGTGCACGCCATCGGTCTGCTCGCCCCCAACGCCCTCGGCCTGCACGACCTGCTCGGCAACGTCTGGGAATGGTGCGGCGACCGCTACGGCCTCTATCCCGCGACTGCGGTCAGCGACCCGCAAGGCGGCGGCTCCGAACAGCGCGTCGCCCGCGGCGGCGGCTGGGCCGACCCGGCCAGCACCGTCCGCGCCGCCAATCGCGCCGGCCTGGACGCTGGCACGGCCAGCAGCGTGCTGGGGATGCGGATCGTCATCGACGAATGAGCGTCTCGCAGGGGCCTTCGACATCGCCCAGCGCAGGTATTTGACAGACGAAGCCGATTTCCCAGCATGCCATTCCGGAATCTTTCGGGTATTGCCGGATACCGCATAGCACCTGATTGACCACGAGGCCCTTATGACCCGTCTGCTCGCGTTGCTTCTGATCTGCACTGCCTCTGCCTCGGCGCTGGCTACGCTGGCCCTTGATCCAATTCCGGGGGGCACCGAGGAGACGCCGAAGGTTATCACATTCGCGGAACTGATCGCCAACCCACCAATCGCAGGTCTGGTTGGATATCGCATCACGGTTCCGATCACCCAGGGAACCCTTTTCATCCGGCCTATAGGCAGCATTGGAACCGGTGTCGAAGTCATCAATGGCGACGTGCTGGACGCCAACAACGAAGTGGTGTGGACGCCGCCACTCAATCTCAGTGGCAACGGTTGCGATGCATTCAATGTCGTGGGAGTCAACGGATCTGGCGTGGTACTGAGCACCATGAAAACCGTCCGCATCGACCTCGCCAACACCTTCGACCCACTCACGCTGATTTCAGGCTCCTTCGTCCAGCCAGTTCCCGGGACGAAAGTTACCGAAGACACCGCCTACACCTTCTCCTGGTCGCAGTTGACCGAGGTGCTCGGCGCGGGCGCCAACGTCGATCCCATCCAACTGCGCGTCACCGCCGCTCTGGCCGGCACCTTCAGCACCGCACCCCCCTTCGTCCTGACCGCCGGCCAGAGCCTGACCTGGACGCCGCCTGCGGATGCCTTCACCTACGACAACTTCTACACCTACGAAAACGAACCGCCCCTGGCGGCCTTCACCGTCGTGGCAGAGAACATCGGTGGAGCTAACCCGACCGCCGCTGTCACCTTCAGCACCCCCATCCTCGGCGTGCGCGAGACCGTCGCCGCCGACACCACCATCGACAGCGTCGATCCCTTGGTCGTGGTGCGCGGCATTCCAACCGAGTTCACCTACGAACAACTCAAGGCAAAGTTGCATGGGTACACGGATATCGATCGGGATGCCACATTGGAGATCGATCTGACAGCTGCAGGCATTACTGGAATGACGCTATGGAGAATCAACGGCGGGATAGCCGATGAATCTCCGGTAACGGCACTCTTGTTCGGACCAAACACAAAGCTGCGCATCCTCGTGCCTGAGACACAAAGCATAGGTACATATGAGATTGCCAGTTTCACCGCAGACGCGAATTATCCTGACAATGCCGTTGTCGAAATTCCAGCCCCTCATCCCACCCTGGTCGTTCAAAGCTCCAGCTCAGGCGGAGGCGGAACAGCATCGAGCGCATCTGGCGGCGGCGGGTGTGGCGCCGGAATGATCGGCGGCTTGCTCATCCTGTCTGGGCTGGCTTTCTTGCGCAAACGGAGTGCCGTGTGCGCGCGCTAGTCGTCATCGGTTGCATCTGCAGCCTGGCTGGCTTGGACGATCTTGGTCTCGTCGGACCTTTGGAGATCCGACTGCGTCCTCTTGGCGCATCAGCCGCCCGAACCTACACGCTCTCACCGAACCAGACACACACCCTCGCTTACGATTACTTGCCTGCGTCGATGCATTTCGTCACGGCGGCACATCCTGATGGCGGCGGTGGCACATTCTCGCTGTCCACGACATCGACAACCGGACTCAGCGACAAATTCAAAATATCCGCAGCGTCAAATGGAAGCAGGATTTCAAATGAGATCCAGATCAACTATATCGTCGACCCCGTCCCCACCATCTCCGTCCCGCTATCCCTCACCCTCTTCAGCGAGGACCTGCCTGACCAGTCGGCGCTGATCACCTTCGCCGATACGCCCAACACCGGTCTGTCGGTGGCGGCGAGCGGAACAGCCGGAGAGGTGACGGTCACCAGCGAACAGGTGAGCGGCGGCCAGTACCGCCTGCGGGTGCAATCCGCGACGAACTTCTACGGCACGGCCCATGCATCCATCCTCGTCACCGACGCGTACGGGCCGACCTCCTTTCCACTTACCCTGACCATCATCAACACCAACGATCCACCGACGTTGGCGCTGCAGGACCGCAAGGGCCTGCAAGTCGATCCGCGCGCCGGCACGCCGGTCATGCTGCTCGACGGTGTGCAGGTCGGGGCCGGCGTCGATCCCGCCATCACCAGCGAAGGGACCAGCGGCCTGACGCTGAACGCCGAGGTCGCCAACGGCACGGTCGGCGATCTGCTGACCCTGACCGGGGATGCCAGTTATCGCATCGACGGCGCGACGATCATCAGCACCGCGACCGGGGCCGCCGTCGCGACCTGGAGCCGGCCGCAGGGCGCCTCCTGGCGCCTCGCGCTCACCCTGCCCAGCCTGGCACCGGCGCTGGCCATCGAGCGCCTCCGTCAACTCGCCCGCCTGGTGCGCTACAGCCACCTGCAGACCCACGCAACACGGCTGATCCGGAGAATCAGCTTCACGGTCGGCGAACCTGCCGACAATGGCGTCAGCGCGGAACAGAGTTGCGACGTCGAGGTTCTGGAGGTCAATGCCGTACCCGATGTTGCGATCAGCACCCTGGAGATCGATCCGGACCAGACCGCCCCTGTGCCGGTGGTGATCTCAGACTCCGAGGATCTGAAGAATCTCAGCGTCGAACTGCTGTCCCCCTTCCCCAAGGGTGGGACGGTGCAGATACCCCAAGCCTGCAACGCTGCGCAGGTCAATGCCGATGAAGTGACCTACACGCATCGGGACGGTAACGTCACCGATGATGCGATCGTGCTGCGCGTCTCTGACGGGGTGAATCCCGCCGTGACCGTGGTCGTGCCGGTGCTGATCCGCACCACTCCTGACCGCCTGAGCATCGTTTCTGATCCCCTGCTGTGCGTGCGCGCAGGCGTCGCGGTGGAACATCGCATCCGCACCATCCCCGAGGGTGCATACCTCACCTTGGCCGACTACGGCCCACCCTTCCCGGCCCGGCCATCCAGCGGAATCAGCGTAAGCCGCGACACGCTGAGCATCGATTGGGCAACCCTGCCAGCCAACACCTCGTGGATCCCGCTGCGCATCAACGCCCAGGTCCTGAGTCCGGATGGCAAGATCTGGAGTACCAGCCAGCCGATGCTGTTGCGGGTGAAGCGCGGGGTAGCCAACTGATGCGCCGCATCCTCCTGCTGCCCCTGCTTGGCCTGATCGCCTGCACCAGCACCTCCAGCGGAACCCTGGCCGACGACTCCGTGGTCAGCGGCAGCACCTGGGTCGCCTTCGACCTGACCACTGGCAAGGTCGCACCGGTCAACGGGACGCCGGACACCGCCGAGGCGCGCTGGCGCGATACGCAGATCCTGTTCCGCCAGGTCGCCCCCGGCAGCGCCCCGGTCGGTCGCGCGGTCGCCGACCTGTTGACCGAGGCCGACGAACAGCCGCGCCGTCAAGTCGCGCACGGCCGCTTCTGGATCGCGGCGCATGAACTGACCCAGGCGCAGTGGGTGCGTCTGGCCGGCACCCGGCCGTGGTACCAGGTGCTGCCGGTCGCCGATCTCGCCGCCTGGACCAAGCCAGACCAGCCGGCCATCGGTCTGTCGGCGGCCATGATCGAGCCCGTCCTGGAGCGCTGGAGCAGCACCGGCTGGGAACTGGATCTGCCCGAAGGCGACGAATGGGAATGCGCCTGCCTCGCCGGAGGCGGCGGCAAGTTCTGCTGGGGCGACACGCTCGATGACGGCTTGGTCGCCGTGGCGGCAGTGTGCGCCACCACGCAGCCGGCGACGGTCGGCAGCCGCACCCCCAACGCCTGGGGCCTGCACGACATGCACGGCAACGCCTGGGAACTGGTGCGTGACGGGACCGGCTACGAATTGCGCGGCGGGGCCTGGGATCAGCCCGCAGTGACGTCGCGGGCCAGCAATCGCGTGCCGACCGCCGGTGAGGATGCCGGCTGGAGCGTCGGCGTACGCCTGGTGCTGCGCCGATGAGACTCGTACTGCCATTGCTGCTTGCTGGGGCCATGGGCGCCGCCGAGGTCGCCCGGCGGGACGTGCTGCTGGCGGTCGAACTGGTCGATGGCGGCTTCACCTACGAACTGCACTCGCCGGTCGGCAGCTTCGCCGGCGATGACGCCTTCGAACGGATGACCTTCCTGCGCCTCGGCGGCCGCTGGGCGTGGGCCAGCGCCGGCGGCTCGATCGCCCCGCTGGCCGGGATCGATGTGGTGCTGACCGACGCCCCGCTGCCGGACGGCGGACTCAGCGCGACCGGTGGCGAGCTCTGCGCCGGGGCGACCTGGGCGATCAGTCCGCGCTGGTCGCTGGATGGCGAGGCGCTGCTCGGCGCCCACCTCGCCACCCTGACCCTGCCGGGCGGGGCCGGCGCCGACCTTGAGACCGACGGGACCCTGGTGCACAGCGGCCTGCGCCTCCGCCTGCTCGGCAACCTGACCCGCCACTGGTCGCTGGGCGTCGAAGGCGGCTGGCGGGCGTGGAGCGGCGATCTGACCGCCAGCGACGGCCGCGAGGCCAGTCTGAGCGGCTCGGGCTTCTGTGTCGGCGTGGTGCTGGCCTGGCGCCCCTCGGCACGACCGGGAAGTTTGGAATGACGCGTCTCCTGCTCCTGGCACTCGCCGGCCTCGGCTTCGCCGCCGAGCCGCAGTTGACCTCGTCCGACCTTGAGCCGCTGGAATACGACCTGGCGGCCAGCGATCCGTGGATGCCTCTGCTGTGGAGCGATCTCCGCTGCAGCTTCGCGGGATCCGTGCCTCTGCAAATCTCCGCCAAGCTGGTGGCCGGCAGCAGCGGAGCTCTGCCCGACGCCAGCGATCTGCTGGCGCTGCGCGATGGCTACCGGCTGCACCTCGACGGACTCGGGGTGCAGGTCGCCGGCGCCGAGGCGACCTGGAGCGGCCCGGTCAGCGGCAATACCGAACTGCTGGTCACCACCACCCAGGCGATCGATGCCGCGACCGCCTACCTGATCCTGCGTCAGCTCTGCTACGCCAACTGCAGCGGGGTACGCATTCTCGCCAGGCGCCGAGTCGAGGTGCGCCTGCGCGCCGTCGGCGGGAACTGGTCGCTGCCCCTGATCGTGGAGATCATCCCGACCGAGGCTGACACCCCGCCGTTGCTCCGCTACGATCCGCTGACCCTGGTCACTGACAGCAGCGTCGATCTGCTGCCGCAGGACTGGTACGACGGGCGCACCCCATTGGCCGCCGCACGCTGGAGCCTCGATCTGGTGGACGGCGTGCAACTCACCCAGGATCTCGGCAACGGGCGCAGCGACGCCAGCGCTGCCCTGGCCGGTCCGCTGCCGTGGAGCGACTTCTCCACCCGCCAACTGCGTGTGGAGGCCGGAAGCCAGACCGCCATCGGCAGCCTGCGTCTCACCGCGTTCGACACGGATAACAACTTCTCCTACACCACGCTGCTGATCGCCACCGTCGCCCCGGTCGCGCGCCTGCAGGTGCTCGGTGACTTTCCCTTTACCATCAGCGGGCCCGTGATCCTGCCCTTCCGAAGCAACCTGCCAGATACCGCTCCGACGATGATCACCTACCATCCTGACGGCAGCCTCAATGGCCCCTTGCCGATCATCACGATGCAAGCCGGCATGATGATGATCACGTTCGATCCGCAGGATCTGGCGGCCGGCGAGCTGTTGAGTGGAACCTTGGTGTTCACAGCCCAGGAGCAGACTCTGCGCCTGCCCTACCGCATCCTGCGTACAGGAACGGCCCAGTGACCATGCGTCTGCTGCTGCCGACCGCGTTCGTGCTGGCCAGTTGCGCCGCGCCCAGCGGCGATTCCGCTGTGGATTCAGCGCTGTCCGATGCCGCCTGGCTGGAACTCGACCTCACGAATAGATCCCTGCACCCGGTCACGGCACCGGATGCGCGCGGCCTGACCGAGACGAGCCTGCGCCGCACGCGGATACTGTTCCGGTGCATCCCCGCCGGCACCACCAACGGACATCCTGCGGTCCTGCCCGGCGGCGGCGAGCCCGAGGACAGCGTGCCGCTGGTCAACGCGGCGCCGGCCTATCTGGCCGTGTTCGAACTGACGCGCGGCCAGTGGGCCAGACTGCAGGGCCAAGCCGAGCCGAACGATCCGGCCCTGCCCGTCACCGGTCTGGCCCCGGCCGAGGTGGCCGAGGTCACCGCGGCCTTCCGGCTGCCGCGCTTCCGTCTCGCCCTGCCTGACGCAGGTCTATGGGCGCGCGGCTGTGACGCCGGCAGCGCCGGCCTGTTCACCTGGGGGGACAGCACCGATCCCGCGGTCAGCACGACCTATGCCGTGCTGTGTACGGCCAGCAATCCGCCCAGCGGTCCCGCGCCGGTCGGTGGGCTGCTGCCCAACGCATTCGGTCTCTTCGACATGCACGGCAATGTTTGGGAAGCGGTGCGCTCCGGCACCGGCTATGCAGCACGCGGCGGCGCCTGGGATGCCGCGCCGCTGCAGGCGCGCACTGCCAACCAGGTGCCGGTCGATGGCGAAGTGCAGCACCCGTCGCTGGGAGTACGGCTGGCGTTGATGCCTTGATAATGCCAAATGCTGGAATGGTCGAATGCTGGAATGCGCGACCGCATTCCAGCATGAGGCATTCCTGAGTTGCAGCTTCCTTCCGACCCCGACGCTGCCCCGCCATGCCCGATCCCGCCGCCACCCACTGGGTCCACGACCTCGATCCGTTCCTGCTGCACATCAGCGGGGATTTCGGCATCCGCTGGTATGGGCTCAGCTATCTGGTCGGCATCCTCGGCGGCTGGTGGCTGCTGGCGCGCTGGGCCAAGGCGGGCCGCCTGCCGATGCAGCCGCAGGTAGTCGGCGATTTCATCATGACCATCGCCATCGGTATGGTCGCCGGTGGACGCCTGGGCTATGCCGCGATCTACGAACCGAGCCTGTTCTGGACATTCAGCGGCCATGTGCCGTTCTGGAAGCTGCTGGCGGTGCATGAAGGCGGCATGGCCAGCCACGGCGGCATCGCCGGGGTGGCCCTGGCGACCTGGTGGTGGTCGTGGCGCCGTGAGCAGGATCTGTTCGTGCTGGGCGACGCCCTGGCCACGATCGGTCCCTTCGGCATCGCCTGCGGCCGGGCGGCGAACTTCATCAATGGCGAACTGTGGGGCCGGCCGTGGGATGGGCCGTGGGCGGTGATCTTCCCCGACGCGCGTCCGCCGGTGCCGCGCCATCCCAGCCAGCTCTATGCGATGTTCCTCGAAGGCCTGCTGATCTTCGCCATCCTGCTGCCGCTGCATGCCCGGCATCGGCGGCCGGCGCTCAGCCTCGGGCTGTTCCTGACCCTCTACGGCGTCGGACGCTTCGTCGGCGAGTTCTTCCGCGAACCCGACAAGGGCCAGCCCGGTTATGATGGCGTACCGGCAATCCTCGGTTTCATGAGCAAAGGCCAGGCCTTCACCCTGCCGCTGCTGGTCATCGGCGCCGCACTGATCGTCTATGCGCTGCGTCGCGCCGCGCGGCCGGAAGCCTACCGGCTGCGCCCGGCGTAATCGACCACCCAGCCGTAGAGGCGGTCGCCGGGGCAGATCGTCGGCTTGATGTCGCGGTGCCCGAAGACCTGGTCCTTGGGCACGTTGAAGCGCTCGCGCTGGTCGTCGAGGAAGGCGCGGAGGGCGCGCAACTGCTTCGGGTTGGGCAGGTTGTGATGGCAGTCACCGATCACCGAAATGCCGAGATTGTTCTCGTTCTTGCCGCAGTGCGCACCCTGGTACTTCACCGGACGGCCCTCGTAGATCTTGCCGTCCTTGCCGATCAGGTAGTGGTAGCCGATCGCCGCCCAGCGCTTCTGCGGGCCACGATGGAAGCGCTCGATCATGCGCACCACATCAAGATCGCTGCGCTCGGCCATGCCAGCGTGCTCGTCGGTGTGGTGGATGGTGATCTTGGTCACCTTGCCCATCAGGACATGGTTGGGGCCGATCGGTTCGTTGGTCCAGGCTGAACGCGGCACGAGCTCGTAGTGTTCGTCGTCGGCCAGCGGCGCGTTCGGCTTGGGCTGGGGCTTGGGGGCGACGTAGGGTGCCTTCTCGGGCGGGGCGACCACGGTCACGTCAGGGATCCACAGTCGGGTACCCGGGACCAGGGTCGGCCGGGTCAGCCCATTGATCGTCACCAGGCGGTCGGTGGTGACGCCGGTGCGCCGGCTGAGCGCGGTCAGGCTGTCACCCACCGGCACGATGTACCAGACGCCCTTGCCGAAACCGGGTCGAGGGACCCCGCCACCGCGCACGCAAGCCGCCAGGGCGAGGCCGAGACCACCCAGGAACAGGCCGCGCCGGGTCAGGCCGGGGACGCCGCTGGGCGCCGGGGGTGACTCGGCCGTCTCGGATTCATCGTCGCAGGCGCTGCACATGGATAAGTGGAGATTGCCGAGACCCGTCGCCGCCGCAATGCCCTTGCGGAAACCGCAGACGCGCCCGATGTTGCCTCGCCATGGGCCTGATGCGGAGGATGGCGACGGTTTCCGGCTGGACCCTGGTCAGCCGCATCCTCGGGCTGGTGCGCGACCGGCTGTGGGCCGGGGCGCAGGGCGGCTCACTGATGCTCGACTGCTTCCTGGTCGCTTTCCAACTGCCCAACCTGCTGCGCAACCTGTTCGGTGAAGGCGCCCTGTCCGCCGCCGTCATCCCACGCTATGTGCAGGAGCGCGAGCGCGACGCGGCCAGCGCCGAACTGTTCGCCGGCCTGATCCTCACCCGCCTGTCGCTGTTCCTCTCTGGCCTCGCCATCCTCGGCATGGCTGGGGCGGTGGCCGCCCTCGAACTCGGCGCCGGCGATGTCGCGATCATCGCCGCCCTGACCATCCCGCAGATCCCTTACGTCATCTTCATCTGCGCCGCCGCGATCATGAGCGGCCTCCTCAATGGCCGCCGCCACTTCTGGGTGCCAGCCTTCGCTCCGGTGCTGCTCAACCTGTCACTCATAGCGACGGTCGGCCTGGGCCTGGATGACGAATGCTGGTATCTGCCCTACGCCGTCCTGGCGGGAGGCATCGCCAACGTGCTGCTGCACCTGTGGGCGCTGCGCCGCAGCGGCGGAGTGCCGCCCTATGCCACCCGCGTGCTCGATGAGGGCATGCGCCAGCGTCTGCGCGAGCTGGCGAAAGCCTATCTGCCGACCGTGTTGGCGGGTGGGGTGTTCCAGATCAACGCCCTGCTCGACACGATCATCGCCAAGGCGCTGATCCCCGGCAACGGCGCGGTGGCGGTGCTCTACTTCGCCAACCGCCTGCTGCAGTTCCCCATGGCGCTGATCGGCCACGGCGTCACCACCGCCGCCTATCCCGAACTGGCCTCGGCGGCGGCCAAGGGCTGGGCCCACACCGGCCCTGGATTACGTTCGGCCGCCGGCCTGCTCGCCTACTGGCTGCTGCCCGCCGCGGTCGGCCTGCTGGCCACCGCCGAGCCGGTGGTGCGGGCCGTGTACCAGGTCGGCAGCTTCGACGAGACCCTGGTCGCCCGCACCGTGCTGGCAGTGCAGTTCTACGCCGCCGCGCTGATCCCCATGGCCATGTCGCGCCTGCTGATGCGCGCCTTCCACGCCCACCGTGACCAGGCCACCCCGGTGCGCGTGTCGCTGTCCATCGTGATCGCCAACCTCGCCCTCAACCTGGTGCTGGTGCAGACCCCGCTCGCCGAGGCCGGCATCGCCCTGTCCTCGGCCTGCACCGCCAGCCTGGGCTGCGCCGCCTACCTCGTGCTGCTGCACCGGCGCGGCGTCGGCGCGGTGCTCGACTGGCGCGGCCTGATCCGCCCGGTAGCGGCTGCGCTGGCGATGGGCGCCGCGGTGTGGGCGCTGCTGCACTGGTGGCCGCAACCGGAGGGCCAGGCGAGCGGCTACGCCGCGCTGCGCCTGGGCGCAGCGGTGGTGCTGGGCGGCGGCATCTATATCGGCCTGACCGGCCTGGGCTGGCTGCGCCGGCGGGGCTCGACAAACGGTCCAGCCGAGTCGGGCGACTAGAGTCCTTGAGGGCAGCGACTTTGACCTGCCAAGTCAAAGTCGGCAAAGTCGCTGCCCTTGAGGACTCGGGGGTGCGGGGGCGCA
>JFJP01039645.1_pt1 | contig 13740 bp, 20 predicted proteins | sample 431651 | NCBI WGS metagenome assembly JFJP01 (sample SAMN02602958, study PRJNA72255) | Microbial mat metagenome, whole genome shotgun sequencing project. | biome: fresh water; feature: sink hole; material: water; isolation source: purple microbial (photo- and chemosynthetic) mats found in... | reverse complement strand
TTCAGATCGATGTGTATGAAATCTTTACCGTACTCAAGGCCGAGTCTGATTTCTGCACACTGGATGGTCAGCCCATCACAAAGCTTGATGAGTTCTTGTTTAGCGTTCATACACACCCCCTCACAAAGAACGCGATGCCGACCAGGACCACGATGCCGAGGAAGCCCTCGCAGATGCGCTCCCATGCTTTGTCGTAATCTTCCTGTTCCTGGTCATCGATGATTTCCTCTGGGTTCCAGTTGGTTGTGTCGGTAGGTTTGTTCATGTAGTATTTGTCCCAGTCTGTTGGTTCAGAGGCCATTTGGTATCTCCACTTCCTCGCCTAAGAGGGAAGAAACAAAGCAGCGCATGGCTGCAATCAGTGGCGTGGGGCCGTGTTTGCGTTGGCAGATACCATCCATGTCGTGTGGTTCTGCACGCCAGTCGTCGTCGTACTCGGGGTCTAACGTGACGTTTAGCTTCTCTCGTTCAATGATCTGCCCAGCCATACCCCACATAGTTGTCCACCGATGCTCCACCGAGAATGGGCGCTGCTCCAGCCAGTCCTTTATGCCGTAGGTCTTAAGACCCTCGATGTTGGTAACATCCAGTCAAGCTGGAGGTTCGTTGCCTTTGATACTTTGACTTTCATTCCCAGTCCCTATTTACGTTATTAGCAAAATGACGTACCTTATCAACTGTTGATCTAACCCCCAATTCAAAAGCATGTTTAATAGCTAATTCAACAGCCTCTGTATATTCCTTTTCAGGGATATCCCAGACATTCCATCTATCAATGAATGGGGCTATACACATTTGTTTTTTACTATTAAGACGTTTTTCAATTGTGTATTTCATGGTTCATTCTTAATTTTGTAAGGACAAGTCTTGATGACATTTTCCATACTCATCCAAGACTGACGTTCACCATGAACGGTTTGAGTACGTCTTGCACAATCAATGCAATGCGTATTCAACATCTTTCCAAACTCACCATTTACACCTAAGTAATTGCCTGTACACCTGGCAGTATCAAAAGATAGTGTGGTCATTCTTTGCTACCCCAATACTCTTGTAAGGAACCCATACAAAGGCTAGGTAAGTTAAAGGCATCATTGGCACCCTTACGCATAGCTGCACTGGGATTGTGAAGCTTAGGACTATAGTTTTCCTTTGGTGGTGCATAGTTAGTTACACCTATACCATGCCCTTTAGTACCTGAAGCTTTTGCATCACCGTTATGGCTCACCATATTCACCCTCCTTTGAATTAATAATCTCAGTTTCAATACGTGAAACATCATCATCTGACAATTTCTTTTCCAGCCAAGGAGCAGGATAGCCTTTACGGTCTAAGACTGTAAACTCAATTTCTTGATAACCATAATAATCCCAATCACTTGGGGCGTTATAGCTAAAGCTACCCTTTTGTACAAAACACCGATCTACTTTGATTTGGCATGGAATACCATGCACTGTAGATTCAAATGTCATGCTGTTTCTCGTTCGGCCTGAATACGCAACAGGATATAATTTCTCATACAAAACATGTAATCCTCTTTATCCAAACCTGTCATAGCTTGGGCATCATGACTGGACATATTGAACGTACCCATCTCACGTACTTCTTCGTACGTGTGGTAGTTTTTAATCTGTTCTTCGGTAAAGTTACTCATTTTAATTCCTTTGCGTTATTGCAAATAGCAATAATCTCTTCTCTTGTAGCCTTTTCAGGCAGGGTTATAGGATGTGCCCAATCGGGCCAGAAGATATCAAGTTGAGCACCTAGCGTTACTTGACTGTGTTGGATTTCAGGTAGATCTTGCCAAGCCATTGCTTCTGTAATCCCCTGATTAGCAAAAACCATCACATCAGCGTTATCACGGATAAGGTAGTAACCTGCATCATGAATTTGAGCTACAGGTAAGACATCCAAACGGTATTTGGAATCTCTTACCTTGTCCATAAAGACGTTCATAGCTCGACTATTCAACAAACCATAGCTTTGACCTGAGATAGCATTGCCCAATGTTCTAGCTTCAGCTTCTGCCTCTTTTGGAGTAGAGCGTGTACCTAGATATGTCTGGGCAAGTAAGGGTGTTCTAATTCTCAAACCAAAAGCAGCTTCTGAATAGCCTACCTTTGCAGCATCAGCAATCTTGTCCTTTACCCATGCAGTAGATACTGCATAGAGCTTGTGATAGTTTGCTTCTACTTTCTTGGCTTTGTCTTCCGACCAACCCAAGTTCTTCACCATAGTCATCCACGTTCCCTGATAGGTCAACGCAAACGTAGGTGATTTAGATTCTTGCCTGAAGTGTGCATACGGACTCTTCTTATCTGCAATAGAGTTAATGGATGCAACTGTGTCCACAATATCTGGCATCTGATCACCGAAGTAAGCAAATGCCCTGAGTGCATGACCATCATAGCCATCTGTATATACACGTAGCTTGGCTGGATCCTTGGTCAGTAGCGCATTGATACGGTCCTCTAATGAAGAGAAATCAGCACCACAGAACAACCAACCAGGGGGAGCTTTAAAGCAACTCTTGATCATCTTTCCAAACATGGATCCTGCAGGCAGGTTTTGCATATTTGGATCACTTGAGCTAAGTCGTCCTGAGACTGTCCCACCTAGATTGAAGCTGCCATGCAGATAGATAAAGCCATCATCTTTACGAATCCCTCTTTCAAATGCAGGGATGAAAGTAGATAGGATCTTGCTGGCTTTTCCATACCCAATCAGTGCTTCCAGTAGTTCCTTGTAAGCTGGCTCATTGGTATGGTTTATGAGCTTGGCAATAGTCTCAGCACCTGTAGCCGGCTGCTTGGTATCTGTGAAGTCGATCACAGGCAAGCACATCTGTTCATAGAGCAATCGTTGTAGCTGTGGACCGCTGTTCGGGTTAAACACCACACCACTGAATTTCTCCAGTGGGTGTTGTTTCACCTTCAACTTGGCATTGGCAGCTTCCATTGCACTTTGTTGAATGACCAAGTTAAGCATCTTGATCAGTGGGCTATTTGTGATAGCCAAAAAGTGACCAGCTTGCAACCTTTCCAACTCTAGCTTGCAACCTTGTACTTTCTTAGGATCCATAGGCATACCTGTCAATTCCATCTGAATGATGGTCTTGATACTAGGCAGCATCAGGTTCTTGTAGATATCCTCTTGTTGATCTTTAACCAATATTGGATAGAACTTATTGGCAACATACATAGTCGATAGTGAATCAACTAGGTTGTACTGCAGCAGTTCTTTCAATGGTATCTTACGAATATCCTTGATATCCTCTTTAGCCCAGTTACCTGCAAACTCATGAGCCAATGCCTTCAAACCAAGGGAATTACCAGCAGTGCTGTTAGTCGCCAGATAAGCAATGATCTTGGTATCTTGAAAGCTCCGAGTCATTATCTGTAATCCATCAAGGCAACCCCTTGAATCTAAAGTGTTTTTCATCCACAAGGTGTAGATAAGAACTTTAACGTCATAGGTTGCGTTGTGGAAAATTAACTCACCTTTGTAGGTTTTGAAGAAGCGAAACAGCAATGCACGCACTTTATTATTTATACGTGAATTACCACATATAGCTAATGTTCCAGTATTGCCTTCTTTATCCCAAATTTCTTTGTAGTCACAAGCAAAAGCAAGACCGTTGTTCTCATCCCAAGCAAATGAGATAGTCCCTATCCCAGCTTCATTAAAACGAAGCGAGAAGGCTTCAATATCACAACTGAGCCTTGGATACTGATGCAATGCTTCCAATGCAGCAGCGATTGACTCAAGGCTATCTGGGTACTGTGCTGAATGAATGATGTTGGTCCCAATAGGCACATAGTTACCTGAGTAACTACTAGCCAAAGTCTCAAGACTCATCGTAAGTTTGCTCTGTAGCTCTGGGTTGTAGATCAATGCCTGGTGGTTCAAACCAAGTACAACAATGAAATGCTCGTAGCCTTTGATGGTACAAGACAACGCATACCCAAAGTGAGGATCGGCTTTAGTTGACTTGGTTAGTACCTTGAAGTAATTAGCATCTGCAACGTAGAGGTAGGTAATACCTACTGTTTGTAGAGATTTAAGCAGAGTATCAAGATACTCCTTCATAAACTTGACAGTAGTATTTCCTTGAGCAGAAGACTTAAGAGTAAAAGCAATCATGTCATTACTTGGAATGCCTAAAGCATTCAGTGGATGGACATAGTTACTTACTACCTCTTGTTTATTAAATGCACCTCCTTTAATGAGCAGAGCAACTTGATAAGAATTAGCTTCTTCAAATATAAAGTGGCGCATATATCTTTCTAAATAATCAGGTTAACCATTAATCTCTTTTTCAGAAGATCAATGGCAGTTTTGTTTTTGCTGACCAATTCAGTTTGTGTCTCTTTAGAAAAGTTACACGCTCTGCAAGGACAACTCTCAATAAGCTTTTCAATGGGTCTATGAATCGCTTGAGGGAAAACAGTTAAGTAGTCCGACAAGTTATTTGAGGCATTTAATACTTGGTTAATGAAACCAAGTACATAAGGCAACTCATACTTATTGAGTTGAGCAATATCTTTTAAATACTGCTCCATGTCATCCTTTAGTCGTGGATCCAGCCTATTCATCTTTCTAGGTGGTGCAGTATCATCACAGGTATAAAACTCACCTTTGTAGGTAAAAGATTTATGCCCTGCTCCGATCATTAAGGCATTCTTGATAATAAGACTGTCTAACTGTTTTTCGTACTGCTTTAACACCGGAGAATAAAGAAATGCATAAAGAAGATCTTTAATCATTTGCTTTGTTCTTGGGTCATGTTGAATATGCTCGTCCACTGTAATCTCTCCTATACAAGATCTCCTGTAAGGAAAACTTGTTGTCGTGCTCTAGATACACCAACATACAACATACGGGCAATTTGATTACCACTGTTGCAACGCCGAATATCATCTAGATCAATAAATACTCTATCAAAAGTAGAGCCTTGGCTTTTGTTAATCGTACAGGAGTAGGCAGCACGCAAGTCAATCCATTGATCTTCAATGGTTTGTACTACGCTATATTCTTCCCTAGCACGGGCTGTTTTAATCCGATCTGCCTTTGCCTTGAGAGTCTTGGGTGCAAAAGCCGTAAAAGTATGGTCCACGGTGTAGAAGTTACCTACAACGCCATAGTGTTCAGTATCTTCAGAGATACTTGTAATCTGTACCAACTGGTCAGTTTTAAGGCTGCTTCTACCAATAGATACAAACTTATTGCAGACAGCATAGTCACCTACTTGGAAAGTAGGATTACCTGTCACACAGTCACTGACTGTATGGTTGTAATTGATGACACATTTGTTTGTCCAAGCAAGTACTTTGGAATCTTTATAGCGCCAATCTGGTCTTGTAAACTCAGCTTCAATGGCCTTATCAAAGTCATCCCGTGGGAGATACTTGATCGCCTGACCATCTGGTTTAAAGCTAAAGAAGTCGCCTGTATTGACTGTTTCCCTGAACTTGGTAGATAGATCAACAATGGGGTTTCCTTCAGCTTGTCGTACAACCTGGCTCAGATGAGCACCTGGGAAGTTGGCATCAAACACGGGTGTAGCTGTAGCTTTCACTGGTGTAAGTTGAGCAGGATCCCCAATGAAGACGATCTTGCAGTTGTCAGTGAGCTTGAAAATCAAGCCAAGCAACTGAGCATCTACATAGCTGGCTTCATCAATGAACAGGATATATCCAAACTTCTTTTCACTGCTCTTTGGGACCAAAGTAGTGACATTGGTTTTAAAGTCTGTAGAGACTCGCAAACCAAGGAAAGAATGGATAGTTGTTACTTCTTGACCAGTGATAGAACTGAAGTTTTCTGCAGCCTTATTGGTTGTAGCTGTCAGCATGACTTGATAGTCAATCAAACTGGGTGTTACCAATTTAGCCATCTTTAGATAGTTAGGCAATTGGTCAACCAAGGTAGTGACAAGCGTTGACTTGCCAGTACCTGAATACCCCGATATAACAAAAACTTGTTCAGCAGGGTCCATGATAAATGCACCAAACTTGTCTGAAGCATTCTGTTGGTCTGGGGTAAGGGTGAGCATATTATTCCGATGTATTAAGACCAAGTGTTTTCACTTCGTCTAAGGTTATGTTGAGCAAGGCAGATATCTTGTACTGCTCGTACTCATCGTAAGCAAGTGGCGAAACACTGATAGATTCCCTATTAATGTTCTTCACACGAATAGGTTGGTTATAAGTGTCTTCAATCTGCTCTGCATTCATTAGTGCAGTCATAAACGCAATACCGTCCTTGTAAGGAAGGATGAGTTTAGTACTGTATGAAAGAGTAATAAGCAAGTAGTTATCTTTAACCTTCTTGGCTTGAATCTTTTTAACGGCTTCTTTGTATTCCATATCAAATCTCGTAATGAATTGTTTTACCAAAAGGGGCATTAAAGTTCTTGTTGTTGTGTATCAACCAGATGATTGGTTCTTTGGTTTTTTCCCTATAGAACCTAAAGTAACCATCAGTGAACACTAACAAGAGGTGAGGTTTATTAACATCAACCCAATCAAGTACTGGTGTGACGTTAGTTCCACCACGTCCATGAAACCTTACTCTCATAAGCTCTTGTACGCTATGAACTTCCTCTACTGACTGAAGTTGTGTATCAAACTGAATCAATGAAATCTTCTCAGGTTTCATCATCTTCAAGATGCTATTTACTTCAGTAACAAATACGAGAAAGTCTTCGTCAGTGACTGAACCAGATGAATCAACAGCAACAGCAATATTGCACAGAGATTCACTGAACAGAGATGGCAGGTGATATGTAGGAAAGAACCTACGATTAGGTTTCCTGAAGGTGTAGTCTGCCTTAGACATTGAATGCAGATACTTTTGCAGTATCCGATTCCAAGGCAATTTAGGCTTGAGTAACTTATTAAGAAAGATCTCAATATCACCTGGGATAGTCCCATCCTTATCGCCATCCATCTTTGATTGGATAGATGCCCGTACCAAAATGTCTTCTACTGCCTTTGCAAGCTCTCCAGTCTTCTCTGGTGGCATTAAATCCATCATGGGTACATCGAGCTTCTTGTTTTCAGGAATGAGGTTGTAGACCTCTTCTGTACTCAAGCCGATGTATTGCCTATCAGCCAAACCATCTTTAGGCATCCTAAAACCACGCTCAATAAGCTGCAGGTTAATGACGTGATCTGCTGCATAGTTCCATTTCTTTGGTTCTCTGTCCTGCAGCCGGTCCATGTGTAGATAAGCTACATGCATGGATTCATGGAGTAGAAGAAAAATCCTTTCTTCACGATTAAGTTCCATGAAGAAGTCAGGATTGAACCTAATTTCAGTACCGTTGGTACATGCTGTAGGTATCTCACTATCCCAGATGTGCTTTAAGCTAAAGCAGATGGTTGTGAAGAAACTAGAGTCAGCCCTTTGCATAAGACTGATCTTTGCCATGTTCATGGCTTGCTGAAGTTCGTCCATATTAACTCCTTAATAGAGGGACAACCCTCAGTCACAAAATGGGCAGGATGCCCCTTACGCTTTCTTAATATAGGATCCAAGGCGAAGAATATTTCCTTGGTAATACTCAGCAATCTTTGCATGGTATTGGGCACTCATTTCATGCTTAAGAAACTGACGATGTGATTCCTCAAGCTCTTCTTGAGCAAACTCTTTAGCTGCTGGTTTCTTGAACAATTCAATCAATTCTTTGAACATGCTTTCTCCAATAAAAAAGCCACTACTAAGAGTGGCTTGGGTTAATAAATAAAGATGGCGACTAGGTTGCCCCAATCCTACGCAATGCACATTGATGTTGCGCTTAACCATCAGAAAAGCAGACTAGCCCGGAAATTCTGCAACTACATTGCGTGACTGCCTCAAACAGTCCGTGTAATGTCTTCGACTTATAAATCTAATCCGCTTATCTGATGGTGACTGCTTACGCCAGTCAATCGGCACTCGAACTGTAACCTTGGCTATGCTCGCCCATCGTCACGTGACAGTCTCACGCTGTACCTAAGCTGACTCAGTACAGAACCCTGTGTTTACGGGTTTATCCCGATGCTGTTACAGCTTCCCAGATTGTCTTAGGAGCGACCTAAGCATCACCTTTAATTGCGTGTTGGTTTGGGTTCAAACCACTTCACAATGTTATTAAGCAATTCTTCAATACGATCAAACTGACTTACTTAACTACTTGCATTAACAACATATTCCAATTTATGAATTGGAGACACCTGCAGCATGTCAGCAATTGCAGAGTCATCATAGATATGCGCTCGTCCATGCTTATACACAGGTGTGCATTTAGCTTGAAGAGCCGCTGCTAGAGCAGCTTGACTGAACTTACGCCCTTGAGCACGCAATGCACTGGCGATTTCAGATACGTTTTTCATTTAATTTCCTTTAACTATGGGTGGACAGATTGATGGGGCAAGAAGGCACAGAGCATTTCCGTATCCATCATTTTTCTAACACTGATCGTGGTTAGTCGTGCTTATCTGTCCGTATTTAGAACAAGCAGGCTGCATTCTTACTAAGCCACTGTTGCATAGCTGAGTGACCACCAATAGCCTTATTACGGCGCATTGTTTCTCTCATACATACAACTTGGAACTCAATTGGAATACGACACACAAATTTCATCAGACTATCAAAGTTATCCATTGATGCATGGTGACTAATTGATCCTGATAGTGCAAACAGAATACTAGGTTCAGTTGGAACTTTAATACCTGTTGGATTGCTCACTATCTGATTAATTGTAGGTAGTTGTGAGTAGATCTTGGTAAAACCAATAAATTCTCTAGCAACACCTTCACTAATCGTTCCAGCAAGCATTGAAAGCAATTCAGGACTGTCGATTGTCGTTACTGATAAGACTCTGTTAGCAAATTCCCATGTTCGTGGACATGCATAAGTTTTATCAGTATGGTCTGGTGAGAATGTGTATAGATTACCTGGCTTAAAGTTTATGTAGCTAGTAATCTGATGGCTAATGCCGTTAATAGCAGCCCATTCAAGCCATTCCTTTACATCTAGAACCAGTTCAAGGTGAACTAGCCTAGATTGCAAGGCTGTACTCATTGGTTGCACAATAGCATTGTCTGTTTCCAGATTACCGGCACATACAACAGCAACATTCTTGTGAAGATGGTAGATACCAACCATTCGATCAAGTACTAGCTTGTAAGCAGCAGCTTGAACAGCAGGACTAGCAGCATTCATCTCATCCAAGAACAACATCCAGCCGTTATATCCTTCAGGAATGGCATCACCTTCAACAGGGAATGTGTTCATAGGGACATAACCAGCCTTGTTCCCCTGGATATGCGGAAAGCCCATTAGATCTGTTGGATCACACTGGCTCAACCGTAGGTCAATGACCTTCAGGTTGTACTCAGCAGCAATCTGATGAACGATCTGTGACTTACCACACCCAGGGGAACCGACCAACATAGGCACAAGCTTTGCCTGGATAAATTTGGTGATCATTGCCACCGCTTGTGAAATCTTGACTTGCATAGTTACCACCAAGAATCATAGATAACAGCATCACCTTGAGCAAAAGCTTCATAGCATTTCGTGACAAACTCAAGAACCTCTTTTTGATCCTCATCAGTAAAGCCATCATCATTACCAAAGAAGAATCCACTGACAGGATGAAGATCCTTAGCTTGTGCAGCTTTCTCAAGTGCATCAACGTCTTCAGGCATAAGACGTACCTGTTGACAATTAAATTCACCAGTGCCACCCTTATCTGCATAAAGCTCTCGCATCCAAGCATGAAGAGCACTGAACTTACGCCAATAGGCAAAATCAGTGTTAACACCTTTCTTTGTCTTCTTAGTTCTTTTATTGAACAACAGGCTTTGCATATTGATTTGAACATCTCCAAGCAACTTGGCTGGAGCACTGTATGCATATTGATCTAAACCCATGATTTTTCCTTTAACTGTTCTGTGAATAATATTTACGCAATACATGGTCCAGTTTCTTGACATCTAAGCCATACTGTCCCAATACTTGCATAACACGGTAAGCATCACCTTTAAGCCTAGCTATTGGTGTAGCAATCCCAACCTCAATAAGCACACGATTGATAGTGCGATCAGATACCTCATACTTATTGGCTAACTGCCGTTGAGTAAGGGTTCTATCCTTGTAAAGCTTAATAATCTCCAGCTTCTGAGGTACTGTTAAACATCTCATTGGCATGTTGATTCCCTAATGATCAAAGGATCTTTAAATGCTTCACAAAAAAGAGCAGCTTTACCAAATACTGCAAAGTAAAGGTTTGGGCTACCGTTGTAGTAACAAATCCAAGGCGTAGCTGGATACAAGTCAGGTCGATAAGTAACTTCTCTGTTTCCACTCTTGCTTTTGTAAGTACGTCCTAGATCGTATTCAACTGTTGGATTCATTGATTTCTTTCAATAGGGTGTTGTGATAGATAGCCATAAGAACATACATAAGGTTCTTGCTTTCTACCGGGATATTTGAGTTGGCGTAAGCAATAACCTCTTTAAGACTGTCCATAGTGGGATATAGAGGCATAGGCTCAACATTAGAAAGGCACATCTTCTTCATCATATTGACCAACATAACTTAGCTGGCTTTGTATTTGAACGTCTTGTTCAATTTGGTTGATTGAGGCTTTACCGTACACAAGTGTCATTTCCAATTCATCAATTGGAATGTCACACTTTTTTAGAATCTCCATTACTTTTTCAGCAATAGATAGATCATTAACTGTCATAACATGCTCCTTAAAAACAATAGTTAGCCTATCGGCTACATGTAGTCAAAAATCACTTTTTGAAAAAGTTAGTATCCCGCTTTTAAACAAAGCTGCTTATTGGTAAAATAAGTCAAATACTTCTTAATTGCTTTACGAACAACAAAGGATGGTTCTTTATCTATTACTAGATTAACCGCTTCTGTCTTTGCTTTAAGGTAGGCATCCATAGCTTCGGGGATAGTTTTGTAGTTACCTACAAACGACCTCTTAGCATCTCCATAACTAACACCTACTTCATATTTACCTTTGTTTAAGCAAATACCTAAAGGTAAATTTCCTTGTGCATTACCACGTACATTGAACAATGAATTTACTTGTCTAGAGACAAACAAACATGTTTCTGGTGAATACATCTTGGAATCAAGAGAGAGAAGGTCTTTATCTAATTGAAGCCCTTCCCACTTTTGACTTTGCATCCATGTTTTAAATGTCATGAATGAGTGCCACTCTTTACATACTGTACAACCTACATAGCTTGGATTAGCTTTTAACCAGCGTTTGCTATAGCAGCGAGTAAGCATTGCTGTCCATCTAATAAAGTAAGGACACAGATACACCTTGTCATTTACTTTATATGATGTTTGATATGGCGCATCATTCACACCGATACCACATACCAATGCACGGCGTTGTCCACGTTTATCAGTAACTGTGGTTAATGGAACTTCTTTAAACATATTATTCCTTTAAGATGATATGTTTATGTTTTAAAACGAATACCATATAGTATGTGAAAAAAAAATAGGAACTACTCATTACGAGTAATCCCTATTTTTCAAACTCACCAAGCGGCAGGATGCCGCCTAGTAGTCCTCTATGACAATGCATATTCAGAACTTCTAATCAACTTACCCAAGTTATTGGACAACTTCTTAGAAGTACCTTTAGTACCATGTAACTGGCTCAACAAGTCACTCAATAAGTCACTATCAGCTAACTCAGCCAATACATTAATGTATTGTTGACGTAGATGATTAACATTATTAGCATGAACCTTGAACTCATCATGCACAGTAACAACCTCGAAAGGTTTATACGTGAGCATGTGATTAACAATACCAGCAAGAGCCTTCAAGTGATCAGTAGTCATGTAACCCATATCTTCAGAAGTTAGATAAGGCAAGATAACTACATCAGCAACACCACTGCGTGCATACTGTTCACAGTAATACTCAAGCATAGGAACTACATCTAGACCAGGTACTGCAACACCAAGGTTACGCTTAATCAACTCTGCTTCAATAATTTCACTAGCAAACTGAACATCACATACATCGTAGTTACAACGTCTTTGAATACATCTAAGGATGTATGCATCAACACTGTGCACCACATTGGCTGCATTGCTCAGGCCACTCTTAGTACCCTCGTTCTCATAGAACTCATAGGTAAACGTAGCATGGTCCAGTTCATCCACTTCAATTCTGGCTTCTTTCTTGGTCATGACCTTCACCTTGGCATCAAAGCCATCAGGCAATTTCCACTCATGCTTGAGAGCAAAAGGTTTCCATGTGCCTAACAGATCCTGCAACAGTTCCCATGCACCTGGTGCCACAGTAAATGCTGCCTGATAGAAGGCATTTAACTCTGGTGTATCTTCACCAAAGATTTCCTTTGGCTTGGCCTTAGAGCCGTAGAAGCTTGTCATCAGAGCATCCTTGGCTTGCTTACGGGAGATATTCACACCACCACCCAATACGTCATTCATGACCTTGGTTGTATATATATAAGCATCAGCACGCACTGTAGGATCTACCAATCCTGTAGCAGTAGCACCAGCAATACAGCCAGTGAGCACGCTCATGATCTGGATTCCACTACAGCAAGCATCCATACCTACCAAGTGACCTGTAGGAATGCCTTTCTGAGCCTTTCTAAGGGCCATTACAGCCTTCATGTACAGCGGCTTAGTCTCTGCTTGGTCAGCCAGTGATTCAAGCACTGTGAGGTTGTCTGAAGCCCATTGAATGCGTTCTTCAAAGAGCTTCTTATCCAGTCCATACTGGTTAGCAATGTCGATCAACAAATATTGATACCCTGAATAGCATTTCATAACAATCCTTTTAAATGATTGGCGGGTTAATGTGATAACCCTGTGAATAAATACGACCTCGTTTATCAACTCTATGAGTCATATAAAACTGATTACCTTGTTTGGCTAACAGTTCATAGATACCATAGGATTGAGTCTTAAAGATCTTCCATTGCTCGATCTTCTCTGGTGTATCCAGATCAAATGTCGCTTCTTCTTCTACCTTGCATAGATAGTCAGTATCTAATCTAAGTGCAGTCTTATTCATGATGTTAAGTACATCAAGACAGATATCTCCGTCATGATGATTACCATTACCAAGAATGAGACTGTCATTGTGGGTTAGATATCCACTGGAGTAGTTATTAGTTAACTCCAATGGTTCACATATCATCGGCGGTAGATAGTGTGAGTTCTCAATGTACTCGACTATCTTGGCACTAAGCTTAATACGTGACACTACTTCTAATGATGCAAACTTGTTATCTTTGGAGATATCAAATACATCAGTAAGGCACAGTACTGCTAACAACTCAGCAGTAGTTTTAATAGCATCTGCCTTATCAGACAAATGCAATCTACCTGCCAATTGAGCAGATACAGAAGTAAATAATTGAGGACGTAGGCAGTAAGCAATACCAACAAAGACATCAATTACCACCTTGGTAATGTCCAAGCCTACTAACTGATTAATCCTCTTGGCTTTACTCTCGTAGTAAGTGCCATTGAGATAGTTATTAACAAGGCTTACACCTTGTTGAATCTTAGCTGGCATAGTATCTTCAATGAACTGTCGTACATAAGAATCAATATGATTCCTATTGAATGACTTCTCATTCATCTCTTGAAGAACAATTTGTTTAAGTGTTTCCATTATTTACTCCAAAAGGGTAGTTATAAAGCGCAAGGAATGCGCCTCATTGGG
>JFJP01005715.1_pt1 | contig 13740 bp, 9 predicted proteins | sample 431651 | NCBI WGS metagenome assembly JFJP01 (sample SAMN02602958, study PRJNA72255) | Microbial mat metagenome, whole genome shotgun sequencing project. | biome: fresh water; feature: sink hole; material: water; isolation source: purple microbial (photo- and chemosynthetic) mats found in... | reverse complement strand
GCCTTGGTCGCACCGCTGCTTTGGGTGTCGCTCATCCAACGGAAGGTGGAGGTGCCCTGGGGGTCACTGTTGGCATCGGAGTAGGTGTAGCCACCAGTGAGCTGCACGCCAACTTGAGCGGTGCCGGTGATGGCTACCGCACTGGCCACAGGGGCGGCTTCGGCGACCGTTACTGTGATACTGAAGGCTCGGGTGGTCGTCGCGGTGCCGTCGCTGACCTGGATGGTGAAGGTCTCGGTGCCGGAATAGCCGGAGGCAGGGCGATAGAGCCAGCCCGTCGGTGTGCGGCTCCCCGTCCCGGAGGTGGCAGTGAGGCCAGCGGTCACCACACCGCTGTTGCTGGTGGCAATGGAAACGGTATAGGTCAAGGTCTGGCCAGTATCGCCGTCGGTAGTCGCCAGATAGCTGGAGATATCCGTATCGGAAGAATTTTCCGCTACCGAGAAAGTCGCGGTAGTTCCGGTCACGAAGACGGGGGGATTATTGACTGAAGTCGCCGTAACTTGGGTGGTTGCGTTAGCTGTTCCGCTAATGGTCCCGTCATTGGGCGTGAGTGTGAAAGTAGTCACCACTGTGCTACCCACCGCCACTTGATTGGCGGTGGGAGTGAACACCAGCGCTCCCAGCTTGCTTTCTACATCGGCGGCGGAGGTGCCGGTCACGGTGTAGTTCCCAGCGGTCCCGGTCAGCCCGGTTCCGCTCAAGGTGCCATTGGCGGCGGTATAGGTGATGAATACTTTGTAGGCAGTACCATCGGTGTCGCTATAGGTGACGCCGGAAAAAGGCGTGGTAGTGGCATTGTCATTGACCGTGCCGGCGGTGGTGAAAGTGCCGCCCAAGGAAGGGGTGGCGTTGGCGGCGGTCACCGTAATGCTGAAGGCGCGGGTGGCAGTTGCGGTGCCGTCGCTGACCTGGATGGTGAAGGTTTCGGTACCGGTATAGCCGTTGGCCGGGCTGTATTTCCAGCCTGTTGGGGTGCGTGCGCCAGCGCCAGTAAGAACGGTCGTACCGGTAGTGATGCTGCCGCCGTGATTGGTAGCGAAAAAAACCGTATAGGTCAAGGTTTGGCTGGAGTCGGTATCGTTGACTGCCAGATAGCTGGAAATGTCATTGTTGGTGGAGTTTCCAGCCACCGAGAATGAAGCTGTATTGGCGGTGACGAAGGTGGGGGCGATGTTGCCTCCGCCTATTCCACCAGGGCACTGGTTATCCGAAGTACAGGGATTGTTAGGGGAAGTTCCGCATAAACTGCCGATACTAGTAAGGCATACACCCGCCAACCCCGGGTTTCCCATCAATCTCGCTTTTCCCAATAATCCCGCTCCTTGGTTGATCCGGTTGAGCAGCGCGCCGCTGGAGCGGCTAAAGGCGTGACCGCGCTCAAGATCAGCGTACGACCACGACCCCCTGCTTACTGTTTCCTTGGGTGTCTGTTGGGTCTTATGGCTGGCGGCAAGTTTTGAAGCCGGTGCCGAGTAGGCGAACAACGGGTCGAGCTTGGGTGGTGTCTCTGCCACAAGGGCCGTCGCAGTTGATGCAGCAGCTGGTTTTTGGCGGCGCGAGCCACGGCTGGCGCTGGGGCTCTGGGTGCTGCCGCCATACATCATAAGTCCCACAGCTGTAGCGGCTGTAGCAACGACGGGCAGCGTGATTTTGATCAGTGGGGATACTGTGGTGGTTGATTTTTCCATGGCAGTCTCTTTCAAAAAATGTGTGGTCAAGCCAACGTCGGATAGTGATAGCAGTGTTCGAGTTGTTCGTTGCTCCATTCCACGATGTAAGGGAACGTCATGTCGTGCAAGATCGCCAGATCGTAAATCTGCTGCACGTCGCCGGTGAATGTCAGCCAGGCGACTTCGCTGAGCTGTTCGAGGTCGATCACCCAAAATCCGCTGGTCGCGGTGTCGATACGGTCCAGCAAGGGCAGGCGCGGCGCACCTTCAGAAGCGCGGGGGAGCGACAGACCTACAAAGAGCAGCGAACCCAGATGATCCAGGCCACGAGTAAAGCCGGGCAATTCGGCAACCAGGGTGCGCTCAGAGCCATCGTCGCGGCAGAGCCACACGCGGCCATGACCAGATTCGCAGTAATACAGCCAGCCGTCTATCCAGCGTGGCGTATGGGGCATCACTAAGTTTTCGACAATGACGCGGTTATCCCACACCGACATTAGCGTGCCATCACCTTTGAATCCGCGCCACGCGTTGGGTTTATCGTCGCTGCAAAAAGTGGTGATGAACGCTGGTTGACCGTCGCGCATGGCCATGCCGTTGAGGTGGCAGCTATTGTCAGGCTTTAGGTCGCTGATGAAATGGGGCTTCCAGCGCGGTACGAAACTGTAGTCTGGGCTGAGCGTCGCCAGGCAGGAAAAGGTGGAATTGACCAGCCACAAGCCATCCGTGCCCCAAGCAATGTCGTGGGCATTGATAGCACCGGTAACCAGCGAGCCGCGCGGGACGAAGCAGGCATCCACTTGCGGGCCGATTTGAACACCGAACTCGTCCTGACGGCGGTAATCAAGCACCTGCGCCCAACTGCCCAGCAGCAGCCGATCATCCGAGACGGCCATGCCCATCGGACGAGGAATTTCCTGGAACAAAACGTCAACGCTGGAACTATCGCTACGTACCAGCATGATGCGGTTGGCCTGGTAGGAGGTAAGCGCAAGGCTGATGTTCAGTCCTTGCAGCAAGGCCGGCAAGTTGTCGGAATGCAGACTTGACGGGTCGAAGGGTTTGATTTCGGGGTCGGTCATATGGCATCTTTTTTGGTGGCCATGGCGGCAGCGACCGCCCGCCCGGCATGGATGCGCCCGACACCTAGCAAGGGCGAGCGGCCATCGACAAAATTGCCTGGCGGACTGCGGTCGGCGGTCTCGGCGAGTAGTTTTTGAACCTGGGCGCGGCTGAGTTGCGGATTAGCCGCCAGCATCAGCGCGATGGCGCCGCTGACCATCGGTGCCGCAGCGGATGTGGCGCCAATAGGCTCGAAGCCGTCATGGTGGATTCCGGTAGTTTTGACCATGCCCGGTGCAGAGATGAACACGCCGGCACCGTAAGCTGTGCCATAAGGTGCACCGCGATGATCCACTGCGGTGACGGCAAGCAGCGCAGGGTAAGCCGGGAATTGTTCGGGACGGGCGATTTCAAGTGGGCGATTACCGGCGGAGACGACCAACAGCACCCCTCGGCCCTGACGCCCCCGACTGGCAAGTTCATCCACCAGATGCGCCACAGGATCGAGCATCAAAGGAAATGTCCAACTGCAATTGATGACATCCGCTCCGGCCTGCGCCGCTGCTTGAAAAGCAATCACAGTGGCAGAAGTCCAGCCACTCCTCAAGCGGATGGCTATCAAGCCGGCATCAGGCGCGATGCCATCGATGCCGAACGCATTGTGGCGCGCAAAAATCAGCCCTGCGACGCGGGTGCCGTGGGTCTCTTGCGCCGTTTCAGGGGTATGCGGTGTGAGCGCCGCTCAACATCGAAACCGGCAACCAATTTGGTGCCCCGCAGGTCTTTGTGTAGCAGGTCGATTCCACTGTCGATGATGGCAATGCGAACACCCTGGCCCTGCGTGTAGCGCCAGGCCTCGCGCAACCCGATGGCCTTGGCCAAGTCGAAATGCTCCCAGTCTAAAAACCGGCCACCGCCCTGGCGGGTGATGTTTTGTGAAATGTCGGGCTGGACTGAGATCACCCCCGGCATTTTTGAGAGCGGCCCGAGCAGGGCAAGTGCCGTCGTCACGTCGGCGGTTTCCAGCAGTTCGATGTGTGAGCTTTCCAGATGGGCCAGCGGGGCATGATCAAGCACTTGCGGCAGCGCCAAGATGGTGTCAAGAGTGTCCTGACCCTTGACGACCACCAGCAGGCGATTGGCCATGGCCACCACATGCCCCTGTGGCGTAGTGAAGTAGCGCAAACCTGAATGTTGAGGCAGCTTGGCAGGCGCGGCGGTTTCTTTAAATTCAAGAACGGTCTTGAGGTTGTTAATGCGTACGATCAACTTGCTATCGGTGTAGGACGCGGCAACGGCATTGGTCAAGCACACCACCCAGCCCGCAATAAGCAGCGCCAACCAGCGCATCAGAGTCTGCTGACTTTTGCTAGTCATCGGCCGATCCGTGGGTCGGTTACCGTATCGACTAGGCGCTCTTCCAGCGTCAAGTCCGTGGCAGCAGCATTGGGTTTGAGACCTGGCGACAGGGTTGGGGTGACTGCTGTATTCATATTGAATGCGATTGCTAACTTTCGGATGAGGCTTATAAGCTAGAGTGTTTTTTATATGCTTAATTGCCTTCTAGCCCTTATTTAATAAGTGCAAGTAGCTATAAATTAATTATCGTTTAAATTGTCAATCGCCTTGGTAATGCTCTGTTCGATTATGCAAGAGAAGAGTTCCTGTCTCGCCCCATTGCGCCACCAGATCACGTGAGTGCAAGTAAACGGCAAGCTGAACAAAGTCAGCTTCCGGCAAGTCGCTCAAAGCAGCGGCCTGCTGCATTAGGGCGTAATCCAGGGGGTGCATTTCAAATGCTTCGATGCGAGGACGCTCGATAGTGCTGCTTGCAAGATCAGCTGGTTGTAGATTCATCGACGTGCGCAGCAGGGCTGCTAACCAGATTAGGTGGTCAAGTCAGGCTTTGGGGGCACAGCGCCGCTGGGGCGGATTACAAAATGGGTGGCAACGAGGCTGGGCATGACGTTCTTTACGTGCAGGTTGTGTAACTTGGCTTTTTCACGCCGAAAGATACCAACAGCCCGTCTGCAAAGCTTGCCATTCCTTGCCACTTGCCAGGGTGGCAAAAATGGCGGTTACATCAACTGCAGTGCCAGCCCCAACCGATAGCCTTTGCCGCGTTCTGCGCGCAGGGTTTGGGCGGGTGCGCCGTGCTCGGCGAGCTTGCTGCGCAGGCGCGACACCAGCACTTGCAGTTGGGCTTTGCCATCGTCATCAACCGACTTGCCTAGCCGTTCAAGCAATTGCCAGATCTCCAGCGTGTTGTCTGGTGCCAAAGCCAGGCTGTGCAACAGATTTGCTTCGGCCACGCGCAAAGGCACGCTGCCAGCGGGGGTGTGCAACAGCCGCCCTTTCAAATCGAGCCGATACGCAGGCGCTTGCGCGGTTTGTGTCTGCCTGATGCGCCGAGCCAAGGCTTGCACGGCAGCACACAGCTCGTCGGGCGAGGTGGGCTTGGTCAGATAAATGTCGGCACCTTGCTCGTAGCCCGCCAGTTTGTCTGGCAACGTGTGGCGGGCGGTGACCATGATGATGCCCAGACCGGGTTGCACCTGTCGCAGGCGCGCTGCCAGATGCAAGCCGTCTTCGCCGGGCAGGTTCAGATCGAGGATGGCAATGTCGGGGGCGAAGTTGGCGGGCAGCTCGCTCACGGCTTCAGCACAGTCGGCTCCCACCACCTGATGGCCCCGGTCAGCCAGGGTTTCCATGGTGACCTCGCGCAGGCCGTTGTGGTCTTCCACCACCAGCAGTTTCAGTGGGGTAGTCATAGGGTTGAGGCGCTTGGTAGGTGAAGGGGCAGCCACAGCGCAAAGCACACAGTTTGCGGGTCAGGCACATAGCTGATGTGGCCACCCAACCCGCGCACCAGTTCCTGCACAATGTAGAGCCCCAGGCCAGAGCCGCTTTGTTGGTGCGCGCCAGGTGCGCGGTAGTACTTGACAAACACTTGTGTCGGGTCCGGTGCACCTGCCGGCCCGATGGGGTTTTCAACGCGCATGAGCACGCCTGGCTGCGTGCCGTGCGCCTGAAGTGCCAGCTTGATATGAACCTTGGCCGCTGGCGCGCCGTATTTCAAGGCGTTGTCCAGCAAGTTGGCGATGGCCGTGCGCAGCAGCAAGGGGTCGGTATGCAACTGCAGCGACTCGGCATCGGCTGGCAGGTCAAGCACCACGCGTGCTGCCTGCGGGGTTTGCTCCAGCAGGTCGTCCAGCATGGCGGCCAGCCAGCAGGGTTGCGTTTGTGACTGCAGCGACTGGTCTTCAATGCGGTTGGCCATGGCTACACGTTCCACAATGCCGTCCATGTCGGCAATGGCAGTCAGCGCGTGCTTTTGCATGTTGCCTGATGGCTGCTGGCTGCCCAGCCGCATGCGGATGACCGACAGCGGCGTTTTAAGTTCGTGCGTCAGCATGGCCAGAAAACGCCGTTGCTGCTCGCGCTCGGCGTGCTCGCGCGCGGCCAGCAGGCGGGTTTGCGCATGGGCGGCTTCGGCGGCAAAGACTTGTTGCGCCAGCCGCTCGCGGTCTTGCAAGGCAACCATCATCTGGTTAAAGGCTACCGCCATGTCGGCAATGTCTTTGCTGCCTTCAAGCGTGGCGCGCACGCCCAAGTCACCGCCACCGGCGCGCGCCATATTGACCGACAGCGCCATGATGGGTTGCGTCAGGCGCTGCGCCAGCCAGCGCAATGCGAATAACAACAGCAATGCAAAAAGCAGCGAAATACCCAGGTTGACCACCAGCACACGGTACTGGCTGCGGGTCAGCGTCTCTTTGCCCTGCACCACCTGAACAAAGCCCAGCAGTTCGGCATGGGCATCGGTGCCATCAAGCTGCGAGATATCCGCAAGCGTGCGCACAGGGGCAACAAAAAATAGGTTGTCAGGGGTTTCAGCGGCCAGATAGGCGTTGGGTGCCGTGGTGTCGAGTGCAACCTTGGCTGGCCGCTGAAATGCACCAGCGCTCGCAAGCACTTGGCCGCCCGACTGCAACACTTCAGCGCGCCGCATATCAGGAAAAGCCAGCGTGGCGTTGAGGGCATCGTTGGCGTTGTCAGCCGATGCATACAGCAGGGCCAGCCGGCTTTGACTGGCCAGGTTGGCTGCAATTTGCACGCCGTGCTTGATCTGGGTTTCGTGAATCTGCTGTCCACCTTGCCACGAAATCAGCAGTGACGAACTGACGGCGAACAGTAGCACGCCCAATGTGACTACTGCATTGAGTTGCTTTTGAAACGGTTGGTCTCGCAACAGCCGGTAGTACCAGGGTGTGTCTGTCATTCGGGAAACACCCTTTTGGCACCCATTTGCCCACGAACAACGTCAATACCCAAATGGGCTGCAGTGCGTGCGTTGATGGCCAGCAGGGCATCTTTGAGCGGCAACACAATACCTGACTTGGTGCCATCGGGCTGCTGCACCAGGTCAGCCAGATGTCGGCCTACCGCCCGGTCGTCGGCATAGAGTGAAAACAGCGCACCCCGAAGCACATGGGCCTGATTGCTGGAGAACACCACCAGGTTGCGCGTCCAGGCCTCTTGCAATACCAACGGCAGCACCGTGGCCTCGTTGACGGTGGTGGTGTCAAGCGGCAGCCACAGGGCATCTTTGTCGGCATCCATGTTGGCAAGGATGTTTTGGTATTGCTGCATGGCGCTGCGCTGGTCGATGGCCTCTATGGCGCGCAGTTCAATACCGCGTGCTGTTGCTGCCAAGTGTGCCAGCCGCATCATCCAGCGGTTTTGGCTGGGGTCATAGACAAAAAAAACGCGCTTGGTGTCTGGCCTAAGGGTGACAAGACGGGCCAATAGCGCTGCCGGATCGGGGGATAGGCTAGCCACGGTCAGGTCTCGTACCTCGGCTTCGGGCACGGTCACCACCGCACCAACCACCATGCTGATGTCCAGTGGTTCCAGTTGCTTGGCCAGTTTCAGGCCGGCACGACCCAACGCTATGGCGCTGCGCAGGTTTTGGCGCTGCAAGCTGGCCTTGATGTCTTGCGGCTGGGTGTCGGCTGTAATGATTAGGCGCACCACTTGGCCTTTGGCACGCTGCTCAATGCCCTGAATGATTCGGCCCAGCACGCTGCGGTAGGGCTCGTCGAGTTCGGGGTACAGCACGGCAATGTTTGGTGACGTTTGCGGCCAAGCGTTGCCCAGCAAGAGCCAACCCAGCAGCATGGCCGCCGCAACGGCGGCCCACAGGCGCACATTTATCGGGCGGTGTTGTCCCGGCTGGGCGCTCATATCAAATGGCGCAGGATACCGTGAGGTAAATGGCCCGCCCGGCCATCGGTAAGTCACCCGGAATGGCGAGCCATGGTTCTGGGCTGGGCTCGCGCACGTCAGCATTAAACAGGTTGCGCGCGGTCAGGCTCCACTCCCAGCCGTTGCGGCTGCGCGGGCTGCGCAGCGTCAGGTCAAACGTGGTGTAGTCGGCAACGGGTTGGCGTAAATCCGAGGCGTGTCGATGGCGGTCCGCAACATGGTTGATCTGGCCGCTGGCCTGCCAGCCTGATGACAACCGCCAATCAGCCCGTGCATACACATGGTGGTGCGGTGCGTAACCCGCATCTTGCTGGCTGGCCAGATCGATAGCGCGTTGGTAAGCGTAATGGCCACTCAGGCGAAAACTGCGGCTCAAATCCCAAGTAGCTTCCAGCTCAAAGCCATTGCCCCTTTGCGCGCCGATATTTTGATAGGTGGCACCAGTTGCCGGGGCCATATTGGGCACCATCCGGATCAGGTCGCGCATATCGTAGTGAAAAACGTTCAAACCCACCTGGAGGTCGTCGTGGGCTTGCCAGTTGATGGCTGCCTCCAGCGTCTTGATACGTTCGGGTTGTACGCTGGGATTGCCTGAGACTATAGCGTTGAAGCCATATTGCTCATTGAAAGACGGCGGACGAAAAGCGTGGCCGTAGAGCAGCTTGGCCGTCAGGTTGAGCGAGGCATCCCATACCAACGCCAGGCGGGGGTTGCTGGTGCCACCAAAGTCAGAGTAGTGGTCGTGCCGCAGGCCGGCAGTCAGCGTCCAGTCGGTGGCCAATTGCCATTCGTCCTGAATATAGAGGTAGTTGATTTTTCGCCGTTGCGGCAGGATGTGCGGCTGAATGGCGCTGTAGTCGATAACCGGGCCAGTGGGTATGGGAACACCTTTGTCGTTTAGCCAGTAGTTTTTGATGGTTTGGTTGCGGTACATGTCAATGTCGTCATGCCCCAGGCCAAGCCGGACTTTGTGTGCGGCAAAACCGTTGTAACTGGCTGTGCCTGACAGCCGGAATTGCCGCTCCCACATATTGGGGCCACCCACCATGCCCTCAGGAAAGCTGCCGCCTGGCAGACTGGCACCTGGGGGCAAAAGCAGAAAATTGTTGGCGTAGGTGTGGGAATAGTGCGAATAGGCTGCGTCCAGTGCCACGTCCCAGTGGGGCGCAATGGAGGTGTCGCGCCAGGCAATATCGCCCACAAATCGCTCGGATCGGCCAACACTGTTGGGGTCGAGTGCGGAGCCAACACCCACACCGGTGTGCATTTGGTCACGCAAGCGGTACATGGCATGGGCCTGCCAGCGGCCACGCGTCAGTTTCAGGCTGGCATCGAGCGCCTCGTGTCCGGCACTGACGGGGCCAGGGGCCAGACTGGCATGGGTACCAAAAAGGCGGTCGTAGCGGGTTTGGGCGTCGGCTTCAATGATCTTGTCAATACCACCGGTTTTGCCAGCACGCAGGTATGCGGCCACATCCAGGTCGCCCCAGCGCCCGCCGTGCTCCAGCCAGGTGCTGTGGGTTTGCATGGAACCGCTCTGCACCCCGGCACGCGTGCCACCCACCTCGCTGGCTGTTTTGGTAATGACGTTGATGACACCCGCGTAGGCATCGGCACCATACAGGGCGGAGCCTGGCCCCCGGATGATCTCAATACGGGCAATGTTGCTCACCGGCACATTCTGCCAGTCGGCCCCGTTGTCGCCGTTGAAAGAGGTGGTCATCGGAATGTCGTTGTGCAGCATCAAGATCTGGGGGGTGGTGAGACCACTACCGACCATGCCACGCATGTAATAAGCCGGTGCATACCGAACTGGTGAGCGTGAAACATGCAAGCCCGGCACGGCTTCGAGCACCTCGTCGAGGTCAATGGCACCCATGGCGGCAATTTCCTGGGCTGTGATGACGGTGGCCACTGAGGGTGCGCGCCGCAGCGACTGCGCGCTGCCAGTGGCCAGGCTGAAGTTGGTCTTGCCACCGTACACCAGCGCCAGGTCGTCTTCGTCTGACAAGTTTTGGGCATTGGCGGCAGTGCAGCAGGCCAAGAAAGGGGCCAAAATCATGATGCTGAAGGGGACACGCATTTGCTGATTCCGCTGGAGGGATGGACTGGAGGTTACCTTGCTTGGATTTTCAGGGCAGTATAAAGATGCGTGCAAGTTGCAGTTGTTTGATATTTGACCCCCACAGCGCGCGGCGAACTGACAGGCTTTGATGCCTGACTTGCGACCAAGCTGGGCGTTGCGCCAGAGCCTGGCGATGAAGCCCAGGTTTGAGCAACAAACCATGGGCTTTTCACCAAATTTTGATATCGGAAGTTTGTAGCTTCAACATATTTTTTGCCTGCATCCCATGTGGATAGTGCGCAAGCTGCTCTGTTATTTGATATGTTTGAATAACTCTATTAGGCATTCCTGTGCATCTAGCGTATCCACCAGCAAGTGCACTTCAGGCGTCAGCGGTGCCTCATACGGGCTGTCGATGCCAGTGAAGTTTTTCAGATCGCCCCGGCGCGCCTTGGCATACAAACCCTTTACATCACGCCGCTCGCAGGTGGCAAGCGGCGCATCGACAAACACCTCGACAAACTCACCCGGCGCAAAAAGGCTGCGCGCCATGGTGCGGTCTGCCCGATAGGGTGAAATCAGACTGACCAACACGATCAAACCGGCGTCGACCATCAGCCGCGCCACCTGGGCCACGCGGCGGATGTTCTCCACCCGGTCCGCCTCGGTAAAACCCAGATCGCGGTTAAGCCCATGGCGCAGGTTGTCGCCGTCGAGCACATAGGTGTGGCGGCCGTCCTGGTGCAGGCGCTGCTCCAGCAGGTTGACCAGGGTGGACTTGCCCGAGCCAGACAAGCCGGTCAGCCAGATGCAGCGCGGCTGCTGCTGCTTGAGCTGGGCACGTGCGGCCTGATTGACCGTGATGGCTTGCCAGTGAATGTTGCTGGCGCGGCGCAGGGCAAATTCGATCATACCGGCGCCCACGGTCTCGCTACTGAGCTTGTCGATTAGAATAAAGCCACCCAGGGTAGGGTTGTGTGCATAGGGTTCAAACACCAGCGGTGCGCTGGTGGACAGGGTCACCCGGGCAATGTCGTTCAACTGCAGCAGCTTGGCTGCCAGGTGGGTGCCGGTGGTGATGTCTTCCAAAAACTTGACGGCGGTGACGCTGGCTGTCACCTCCCTGCAGGCCAGCTTCAGCAGGTATTGGCGCCCGGGTACCAGCGGCTGTTCGCTGAGCCACAGCAGGCGCGCCTCAAACTGATCTGCCACCTCGGCCGGCGCGTCGGCTGCGGCCAGCACATCGCCACGGCTGATGTCAACTTCGTCGGTGAGCGTCAGCAACACCGCGTCACCCGCCTGAGCTTGCACCACTTCCTCAAAGCCGCGACACACCATCTTGACCTGGGTCGTTACGCCTGAGGGCAACACCCGCACAGCATCACCAGACTGCACCGTTCCGGCAGCAATCTGGCCACAAAACCCCCTGAAGTCTGGTCGCGTGCGGTTGACCCATTGCACCGGTAGCCGAAACGGCTGCTGTGCGTGGCGTTGGTCGCCGGTGTCCACCGTGTTGAGGTAGTCCAGCAGCGTGGGGCCGGCGTACCAGGGCATGTGCGCACTGGGCTGCATGACGTTGTCGCCCAGCAGCGCTGACAGCGGGATGGCTTGCAGACTGGCAAAGCCGAGTTCTGTTACTAGCGCCTGGGCCTCAGCCGCGATGGACCCAAAGGTGGCTTGGTCAAATCCGACCAAATCCATTTTGTTGACGGCCAGCACCGCATGGCGGATGCCCATCATGGCCACGATGCGGCTGTGGCGACGGGTTTGCACTTGCACGCCCTTGCGTGCATCGACCAGCAGAACAGCCAGGCTGGCAGTAGAGGCACCGGTGGCCATGTTGCGGGTGTATTGCGCATGGCCGGGCGTGTCGGCGACCCGAAAGCGGCGCTGCGGCGTGGCAAAAAACCGGTAAGCCACGTCGATGGTGATGCCCTGTTCGCGCTCGGCCTGCAGGCCATCGAGCAGCAAGGCCAGGTCGGTCTGGTGGCCTTGCGTGCCGTAATGGCGTGATTCAATTTCAAGTTCGGCAAGCTGGTCGTCAAAGATGTTCTTGCTGTCAAACAGCAGTCGCCCGATCAGCGTGCTTTTGCCGTCATCGACGCTGCCGCAGGTGATGAAGTGCAGCGTGTCCATTAAAAATAGCCCTCCTGCTTCTTCTTTTCCATCGAGCCTGGCGTGTCGGTGTCAATCAGCCGGCCTTGCCGCTCGGAGCTGCGCGCTGCCAGCGTCTCGGCAATCACGGCTTGCAGCGTGGTGGCGTGGGATTCGATGGCGGCAGTCAGCGGCCAGCAGCCCAGCGTGCGAAAACGAACCTGGCGTATTTGCACGGATTCACCCGGTGCAAACACAAAGCGGTCGTCATCAACCATGATCCACTGGCCCGCGCGCTGCACCACCGGGCGCGGGGCGGCCAGGTACAGCGGCACGATGGGGATGCTTTCCGCCAGGATGTACTGCCAGATGTCGGCCTCGGTCCAGTTGCTCAAGGGGAACACGCGCATCGTCTGGCCGGCTTGCAAATGGGTGTTGTACAGGCTCCAGAGTTCGGGGCGCTGGCTTTTGGGGTCCCAGCGGTGGCCGTTGGCGCGAAATGAGAACACCCGCTCTTTGGCTCGGCTTTTTTCTTCGTCGCGCCGGGCACCGCCAAACACCACGTCAAAGCCGTGGGCATCGAGCGCCTGCTTGAGGGCCTGGGTTTTCATCACATCGGTGTGGTAGTTGCTGCCATGGCTGAACGGGCCAACCCCTGCGGCCAAGCCCTCCGGGTTGGTGTGAACCAGCAGTTGCATGCCGCTTTGCGCCACCATGCGCTCGCGGTGGGCGTACATGGCCTGAAACTTCCAGCCGGTGTCCACATGCAGCATGGCAAACGGCGGTGTAGCCGGGTAAAACGCCTTGCGCGCCAGGTGCAGCATGACCGAGGAGTCTTTGCCAATCGAATACAGCATGACGGGTTTGCGCGCGCCAGCAACGGCCTCGCGCAGGATGCTGATAGCTTCGGATTCGAGCGATTGCAGTTGGATCATCGGCCAGGATTTGTCAAAAAGTCGATCGTGTTGGACTGGGTCACTTCAGAAGAAATTCTCGGATTGCTGCATTTATCCTGGACTGCGGTCGGGAGACCAATCACATTCACCAGACTCAAGATTATCAAGTCGCCGACGGATGTGGATAGGACCGTAGGCAACTGCTTCAAATACCGCAACAAGATTGGGCTGGATGTTGCATTGGAAGCCCTGCGCGATGGTTGGGCACAACGAAAATTCACAATGGAAGATATCTGGCATTTCGCAACGGTTGACCGCGTAGCCAATGTCATGCGCCCATATTTGGAAAGCGTGACAACATGAGTCGAAATCTGGCGGCATCTGTCCGAGCACGTCTGAAGCAGCAGCGCTTGGACGCGACCATGACTCCCAATGGGCGACCTTGCCTTCCTAAGCACCGAAAGACATGACTTTGGTGTGTTAATAAATTGCGTTTTTGCGTTACTATTGCAAAATGTTGATTTATTATGTTTTTTTAAGGTGAATTCGATGCTGATTGAGTTCCGCGTAAAGAACTTCCGAAGCCTGCGTGACGAACAGGTGCTGAGTCTTGTTGCATCCAAGGACAAGACCCTGCAGGACACCCATACACAAGCAACAGGCATCAGCGCTGCCCCGACTC
>JFJP01027352.1_pt1 | contig 13741 bp, 15 predicted proteins | sample 431651 | NCBI WGS metagenome assembly JFJP01 (sample SAMN02602958, study PRJNA72255) | Microbial mat metagenome, whole genome shotgun sequencing project. | biome: fresh water; feature: sink hole; material: water; isolation source: purple microbial (photo- and chemosynthetic) mats found in... | reverse complement strand
TTCTTTTTTGGAAGAGTTTTCAATAAATTTAAAAGAAATAATTCGATTTCTTGACGGGTTAGCGAACTGTTTATTTCTTCAAGAAGAGAGTTTATAATTGGAAGAATGGTTTCATGTTCTTGGATCAATAGATCTTTAAGAGAATCTTTGTGATTTGATGTGATCAAGTGATCTTTAGCCATTTCTTGGATCACAAAGAAGAGTTTCCCATAAGGAGATTTTATGAGGGAGAACATTGATATTTAAATTATTGTTGATAATTCAATTATTTTTTATGGTGTTTTAAGCATACATCTAATTTATTTATTTAGAAGTTATTTTTTTCTCTCTCTATTTTTGAAGAAATAATAACTTTCAATGATTATTGAAAGAAAAAAAAAAAGAAAAAAATAATAATTAAAATTGCTATGAAAATAAAAAAAGTAAAATTGCATAAAAAATGAACAGCCACAGAAAAGGGCAAAGTTTATTTTATAAAAAAATTTAAGTTTTATTTTTGTCAACAATTTTGAAATTGAGTGAAAAAAATTGTTACCATAAAAAAAGAATTTCTGAAAAGAATTTCAACTAAAACTGAATTCCAAAATCGAATTTTTTTATAAAACTTAAAATTATTCTTTAATTGATTTTTTTCAAAAAAATTATTCAAGATTTTTAATTTTCTTTTTTAATATTTAACAAATTATATATTTTTTTTTAATTAAAAAGAAACCAAAAAAAAACTAAATAAAAATCAGTTTCCTTTGTTAATCTAAAGTTTTCCTTAACAAATCCCCATTTTTATAAATGGCATTCCAAGAATTTCCCCTATCAAAATATTCTTTTTGTCCATTTGTCAATCCCTTTATGTTCTGCTCTTCATTTTCATGTAAGTTGCCATTGCTTCCTTTACTACTACCTTTTCTACTCTTTGTTTTGACAAAGCTCATAGTTTTTATCTCTCCATCCGGGATTAAAGTTGTATTGAATTCTTGAAATTTTTCTTCACCTGTTCGATAAAATTGTTTTTTTCCCATTAATTCAATTAAAGAGTTTTCCCAATAAGTTGAATTCCCGATTTCTTGCTTGACATAGGGAAAATTTAAATTTTTATGATGATTTTCTTCAGTATGGCTAGTAATAATTTCGCTTTCTTCATTCAGTAATCCTTTTGTTTCATGTTTTTTCATACCACCCATTATCAATGGTCTTGGCATATTATAGATTAAATCATTGCTTTCATCGAATTCTTCAACAGGTGGTTTGGATTCTTGATAAAAAAAAGATTTGGCTTTTTTTTGTTCTTCTCTCTCTAATTCAAAATCAATATCTCTGTTTAACTGGCTTGCATAAGTCATTGGCATGCTATTTTGTTCATAATTAGGCAAAAGACTGGCAGTTCCTCTTATTTGGGGAATTGTTGTTAATGTAGTGGAAAAAGAATCATTATTTTGATAGAAATTTGATAGAAAATCGAATTTATTATTTATTTCAGGAGATTCCTGATGCAGAACTACTTTGCAATTGTTTGCATGCTCCATGAACTCATTTGGTTTGAAAAGTCCATGGCATTGAATGCATTCGATATATGCAGCAAAGTTGAGCATTTTCTTAAACTCCTTATATTTCTTTAATTTGATCTCTTGGTTCTTATATAATCCTTCAAGTTTTTGCAAAGCCATTGATAAATATCGATTGGTTTCCATCACCTTTTCATCTATTGGTGAAGGCGATGGCTCGATTGGAGTTTCAATTAGAATTTGAGGTTGTTGAGGAGGAATTAAAAAACTTTGATTTTGGCTGAAATCTTTTTGTTCTTTCTGATCTTTTATTGAAGTTAATATTTGATCTTGAACTTGTTTTGACTCTTGTAATTGAGTTTGTAACAAGACAAATAACTTTGAAAGTTCTTGCTTTTCTTGTTTTTCGGTGGCGTTATCATTTTTATGGTTCTCTGATGATTTTCTATCACGAACCAGTTTCAATAATTCCATTGTTTCCGTTTTTTGAGCATCAAGTTTTTGTCTGTCTTGTTTATTTTTTCGCGCGTAATTTTCGATGTATTTTATCCAAAGTTTCAAAGAAACCTTTCCAAAAAATTTCTTTTTCTTCATTCCTCCTAACATTTCTTTCTAAATAAAACATATTAGAACAAATACTAATTTATTAATAACAACCATAAATTTCTCCTCTAATTTGTTCAACTCTTCTCTAAAATCGAAATAATTATCATGTTCCAAAGCTGTTGACTCAAATTTCTCCATGTGACTCTCTATAAATTGCTCATATCTCTTTATCCAATTTGCCTTATTTTCTTTTTCAAATCTCGTAAACTTATCATTAATCCCTTCAATAAGATTCTTTAAAAGGCCATCTTGATTTGTTATATCTAAATGCTTTATTTTTTCTGTATACATCACCAACATTTCTTGGCTAGCAGCTTTTCTGCAACTAATCAAAGACTCTTTTCCCATTTCTTTGAGCCCTGAATCCTTCAAAAATCTTTGTTTGATCTTATCAAATGATTCCAAGCTTCTTGATATTGCTTTTTTGGCCTCATCAGCACTTACCATTGTCCAAATACTTTCAATTTTCGTGATTTTTCCTTCATTGATCACCTCAAGAAAAGAAGTACAAAGACTCATAAACATAGTTCCTCCTATAATCGGTTTGGTTTGTTTGGTTTTAGAATCTGTAATAATGGTTTTCGGGCAGCTTTTTTTCATTATTTTAACTTTTAAAGCCTGTAATTGATCTATAAACTCTTTTCTGATCATGTGATCATCTAATTCATTCAATTTGCCTAATTCTTCTTCTCCTTCGATTGGTCTCATTAATGTCACGCACTCTCTGTCAGGGAAATAATGATTGAACATTCTTCTCACCTTATTCTTCTTCTCAACTATCTCACTCACCCCCTTTTGAATCTCCAATGAATTCTCCAAATAGTCTTTACTTGTGATTTTATTTCCTAATTTATCCTCAAGTTTCAGCATAAAATCTCTCAGTATCCAGATAAAATATGGCATTGTAATTGGTGCATCTAATTTGCTTTGGATTTCATTGCTTAAGCTTGTAATCAACGCCAATTGGTTCAACGCATTTTCATCAATCGTCCCCATTGAGTTATAAATAACTAACGAACTTAAAAGAAGTGCCATCAGAAACACTCTATTATCATAGTTTTGGTTCACATTTACACTTCCAAAACCTTCAGTATCAATAATCAGAACAGTGCTGTCTTCAGTAAGTCCAGAAGTTTCTCCAGGAGCTAATCCTTTTAAGAAATCTTTACCATTTACAGCATAAAGCCATAAACCTTTTGTACAGGAATTAACAGTATTTCCAACTTCAAAACCTTGAGATTTCGACAAAAGAACTCGGTTTAATAAGAGGCTTTTTCCTGTTCTATAAGGACCTAAAATAGTTATAACGGATATTGAATGATGGGAAGGAATTGATGAAAAAAGTTTATGAGCTTCAGGGGTTAAAAGATAAGATCTGGACTCTTGTGAAAAGAGGATTAAGGGGATTGGTTTTATTTGTGTCGTGTTCATTTTTGTCTATTTGATATTGGAATGTTTTTTGTTTTGTTTTGATTTTTAAGATTATAAAATTATTATTGGACAATTTAAGGAAATTTCATGCGTTTTTCCATTAAGCTGCTTTTAAAAAACAACATAAAAATTAATTAAAAAAACCACCAAAAAACGAGAGAAAAAAATCCAATGCTTTTCCAAAAAAACTTACAAGATCTCATCAAATTCTCAAAATGTGCAAACGATCCCCAAGGATTCTTCAATACTAGCTTGAATGAAATCAAATCTGAGATCAAATCTCAAGATATTCGAGTCAAAACAGCAGCTCTTATGAAGCTTTATTTTGTAAAAACATTTTTTTTCTCTCAAAATAATAACAAATATTATTAGTTGAAGATGGAGGATTATGATATTCGTTGGGCAAACTTTGAAATTCTTCAACTAATGTCAAATCAAAGTTTTATCCCAAAACAATTAGCTTATACAACTGCTAGTTTAACCTTTGAATCTTCTAGTGATTGTATAATGATGACAACAAACCTTTTTAAAAAAGAATTGACAAACCCTTCTTACATAGAATGTTCTGTTATGCTGAGTTGTCTCACAAACATTTGTACAAGAGAAATCGCTCTGGAGATATGTGATTTGGTTATGGGTCTTCATAATCACACAAAACCCATCATTCGTAAAAAAAGCGCCGCTTTGCTAGGAAGAATGTTTTTAGTAGCTCCTGAATTAATTCCCAATAATCTCGAGAAAATTCTTTCGAGAATAGGCTCTACTGAAGAGAATTCAAGTAATTTTTCATATTTTATAAGGTTTATAAGACATTAACTAAAGGTGTTTTGATCGGATATATTAATATTATGAATTCTGTCTTCACTATCAATACAAAACTGCACCCTTTATTTATAAAACCACTGTATGATCTTATGGAAAAGTACAAAAACAATTGGCTTATTATAAAAGCAATCAAACTATTGGACAAAATGATGAGACTCGAACCCCGTCTTGTCAAAAAATTAGTCGATCCTTATCAAAGAATGCTGAAATCCACTAGTGCTAAATCAATTGAATTCGAGCTTCTCAATACCATCATAAAGCATTTTAAAGAACATCCTTCGCTTTATAATCAAGCCTGCGAAAATCTAAAATCTTTTATTAATCACGCAGATGCTAATTTACGAAGTCTTGGACTCTCTTGTCTCAAAAGCATGCTTATCAATAACAGAACAGTTATTTCGGATTACAAAGATTATCTCTTGGAATCATTAAAAAAAGCTGATTTGCCCACTAAAAAGCAAATCCTTGAGATTTTTCATACTTTTGTCCAAAAAGATCTTTTAGAGGATATTGTCTCAGAATTACTCCAATATTTAGATGAATCCCCTTCTAAAACATTAGATGAAGCTTTGAAAGAATCTCTGATTGACACTATTTTAAAACTGTGCAAGAAAGATAATTTCGTGCATATTGAAGATTTTGAATGGTTGCTTTTTGAGGTATTTGGAAAATTAATGCGTCGGGTTTCGAATATTACTTTGGCAAAGGATTTAAGCTCAAATCTTTTAAGTTTAATTCTCAGAGTGGAAGAACTCAAATCTTGTGTGCAGAAATTTTGCGTTAACACTTTGATGGGATTTGATGAAATTGCGACCGAAAGCCAAAATTTTTCAGAGATTAAGATATCAATTCAAGGGCGATCAAAACGTCAGGATTTGTCAGCAAAAGAGATCATTTTCCAAACTTTGGTGTTTTTGGCGGGAGAATATGCACATAATTGTAGGATTCCAGCTGAATTTTTTGGCTTATTAGATTATTTTGATAATGAAAAGTTGCTTTATTTATATGGAAACTCTTATAATTTAATCAAAGACACATGTTTTAAGTTAGCAGTGGGTTTATGTGGAATATTGGTGGATTCATCTTCTGATAAATTGAAAGTAAATCTAGAAAAGATAGAGATAAATTCAAGTGTCATGAAAATATTAGGGAATTTAACACAGGAGGCCCCAAACAATAATCTAATTCTATTAGCAATTGTCAGAGTTTTAGGCTATTTAATCAGTTTCAACCGGAAATTGTTCAAGCTAAACCAATTCAATGCATATGATAGTGGAAGCTCTAATTTTTTGATGGGATTCATGTTTAGCACCATAGGCCTTGATTTTAATGCTCTTCTCGTTCAAGAGAATGAAATAAATGAGCAAGATTTTATAGAAAAAATTACAATGGAAAATCTGAAGAAATTGTCTGATTTACGCAGATTATTCTCAAATGAATTGAAACCAGTTCATCCAGAAGCTCAAAAATATGTCACCGTTCCTGAAGGGTTGAAATTAGAAGATGGATTAGAGATTGATCCGAAAGAATTAGAGATGATCGCATTGATGAAGAAGGAATTCGAAATTGAAGAAGGACAAGCGAATAAAGAGACAAAAAAAACAAAAAATTCAAAAAACTCAAAAAAACCAAAAGAAAAAGAAGAAAAAGATGAAAATAATGAATTAAAGACAGAAAAAAATGAACAAGAGCAAAAAAAAGATGAAGAAGCAAAACTAGAAAATAAAGGAGCAGAAGAAAAAGAAAATGAGGATAATAAAGAAGAAGTAAAACAAAAAAAAGAATATAAATTAAACATTGAGGATCATCTCCCACCAGGAGTGAATTTGGCTATGTTCAAAAAGGAGGAAGCTTCTGAAGAACTTCCTCAACAACCCAAAAAAAAGAAGACAAAGAAAAAAGAATAAGAATTTCATTTAAAAAATATCAATATTCATTAATTTATTAAAACAAATTCAGAAAGAAATGTGTTTTAAAATTTTATTTTAGCCATTTAAATTTTTTGTTGATTTTTTTAAAAAATTTTTTGATTTTTTTGATTTTTTTTTGAATTCTAAAAAAAAAACACTTTTGTTTCATTTTTTAAATTTTGATTTATTCATATAAATTAAATTTAACTGCTTCTTTCATGAAAGAACAATTAGAAGAGTCTTCTAGACCAAAATTTAAATTCTCCAATATTCCGGGTATAGAAAATCTGAGCACAGGTCCTCTTCAAACAAATTTTCGGTCATGCACTGATCCTTTATGTTGTATTATTTTATTGATGATAATGATATATTTTATCGGAGTCGGTTTCTCTGCAATTTTTATGGGTGATGTAGATCTCATAGGAGCTCCTTATGATCCAAATCATAGAGCATGTGGAGTTGATACAGAGGCTCTTGATTATCCTTATATATATTTTGCGACTCCAAATATTGATGAAACAGGAAACTATTTATATAGAACAGTTTGCTTGATGGAATGTCCAATAGGTATTACTTCTAATGTCTATACGTCAAATCTCAAATGTTTAACAAACAATGTGGTGACATCATGTTCTTTTAAATCTTCACCGCAAAATGTATCTGTTTTGTTTTATAACACAGTTCCTTGTAATGATTCTTTCGCTCACATATATTAAAATTAAAATAGATCTAGGAAAAGTTTGTTTACCTGAAGCCACTCTGTACTTTACTATGGTCCAAGATTATATTGACGCTGGTTGGGTTACTAATGTGATTGTTGATGTTAAACATTCTTTTTTTATGATTTCAATCAGCTTGCTTTTAACATGTTTTTTCGTGTATCCATTTTTTTCAAATAAATTGACTTATGATTTTTGATATTTTTGTTGTATGACAATTTTTGAATGATTTTTTATAAATTGCATTTTACTTTGTGAATAATTTTTTCATCATTCGATTTTTAAATAGGCTCTTAATTTTGAAAAGTTTGCAATGGTGCGACAAAGTTATTATCCATAGCTTAATCGGAATTTATTTTCTTTTTCTTTTGATTTTTGGTGTTGGATTTATTTATAAGGGATTTTCGACTTCAGAAATGTAATTAAAAAAAAAAAATTCTAATTAAATTTTTTGTCCTTCTCCATTCAAACCAAGAATTATAGTGACGCTTCCCTAGTTTTTCAAAATTCATCCGACCTGATAAATTCTGCCTCTATATCGTCAACTGGGCTTTTAGTTTTGATCATAGTAGGATCTATATTAGTTCTTTTAGCCTTTGCAACATCAATTTATTTATGTTTTCATAGAGATTATTTCAAATTTCTGACAAGAATCGTTAAAGTAAAAATGATTTAATTTTAAAACTAAAAATTTAAATTTTTAGACTACTTTTGAAATTCTGAGTCAAAATAACTTATTAGTATTATTTGCCGTATGTTTATATGTAATTTTATGGATTATCATAATGACAACTATTGCTTTAGCATTGTATTTTTTATAAGTCTTCAAGCATTTAATCTCAATTCTTTATAGGTATATATACTCTGTTGGTAGTGTTGAAGAGGGGTTATCTATCAATCTATATTATCCATTTAACCAATTTCAGAATTCAAATTTTTATTATTATAATTTATGGGGGCTTTTATTCTTTATGATCTGGATAGCTTATTTCTTTCTTGGATTCTATCAATTTGTGACAATGGGAACTGCAAGCAATTGGTATTTTAGAGATAACCATATTGATGCAGAATGCCGGAGAAAAGGTCAAAAAAGACTCGCTGAAGAAATATCCTATTCTTCCAAACATGTTATAAAGTAAATTAACTTTAATTAATCTGATTAAAAAAATGATCTTTAATGATTAGATCATATATTCGGTTGGGTTTAACTAAACATTTTGGATCTATTGCCTTCGGAGCTTTTATGATATTGATCTTTGGCTGGCTAAATACTCTCTTAACATTTATAAAAGAGAAATTAGAAATAACATATCGGCGCCATTCTGCTGAAAAATCTTGCTTTAATTCTATTTATAATTGTCATTTATGGTTTTTTAATAAATACATCAGAAATAATACTGAAATAGCATATATGATGATGGCTTACAGAGGTGATCCATATATTATTTCTGGGATTTATACTTCATACATTATTGATGAATATTATGAAATTTTTAGTGAAATTTCAGCCTTAACAAATCTTTTGGCGGTTGGTCTTAATATTGTCTGCAGTTTAGTTCCAAGTGTAATTTTCTATTATGTATTTGAATATATTCCATGGTATGGATTATATTTGAGCTCTTCTTTGCATCCAGCATTGGTTATTATTTTAATTTTATTCAATATAAATTATTTTATTAGGTTATTGGATTATTAGCTTTTATCAATGTTAGAATCTTTAACACTATTTTTGGAAATATCGTTGATGCGCTGCTGATTTGTTATTGCATTGATAAAGAAAGCCTCAGCTATGAGAGAAAATTACTCCATTTCAACAAAGATCCTGATTTTCAACAAATTCCAAAAGAACCTTCTTTGCAAAATAAACTATTTCTAAGAAGCTTAATTGAACTTTTCAATGAAAAATTTAAAATTGCAGATCAAGTTAATTCAGAAATAAATATAAGAATCCAAAAAGACGTTCCTCAACCTATCATAACTCAAAAAAAACTTCCAAAAAAAACAGTAATAGTGACATCCCAACCTGATCCTCAAAATAATAATCAAAGAATACAAATTAATAATGGATTAGGAGAACAAAATTATAATCAAAGACAACCAATTTATAATAATAGATATGTTGAGCAATATTCTTTACCGAAAGTCAATGATATCATCAGAGGATCTTCACCTATTAAACATGTATGGATGATAGAAGAAAAACAACAAGCAGCTTCAAAACATCGATTGATACAACAAAGCAGCCCTTTTAAAGAATCACCTTTCAGCGAAATTATCAGGAATAAGAATGAAAGTGGGTTTTATTTTCAAAAAGAAGGGTTTAATCTAGATTTAAAATTGGATGAGAATTTTTAATTTAATTATACAAATAACTTAAAAAGAATGATTAGATTTAATTTTTTGTTTGTTTTAGAACTTATTAAATAAATTAAAAAAAAAAATGTTTTTTGGGAAATTTTTTTTAGAAAAAAATTTAAAGATCATAAATTTTTTTTATTTTTGTTAATTAAATAAATTATTTCATATTCATAAATCAAATTATTTTTATTTTTGTAATTTTAAAATAATTAACACAACTTTATCAAACAAAGTAAAAAAAAATCAAAATTTAAAAAAAATCATTAATAAAATGGCGGTATATACAAATTATCATTTTGCTCTAAACAGTGTTCTTATGATAAATGCTTTGGTTATGTATTTGATTCTCTTTATAACGCTTTTCATTCAAGGAGGGAAAACATCAAAATCAGGCAACCGCCCAAAGGAAGATGCCTTTCTTATGAAAGGACATTCTCCAACAGAAGATGATAAAGAATTGGAAATAAGGTGGAAAAGAATTGTTGGAAATACTTTGGAAACTTGTCCATTAGCTTTTTTAATTTTTGCAATTGCAACCTTCGTTTCTGTTCATGAAGAAAGCAATTTAGGATTGATCGTCGTGATTCCAGTTTTTGTGTTTTGTCGGATCTTATATGTAATATGCTACGTTCATGCTTTGCAGCCATGGAGAACGATCATTTGGATGATTTCTATTCTTTGTATAATAGTAGCAGGAATTATTGCAGTTATCGATGCTTTCAGGAATGTGGAAGAAGCAGATATTTGATAATTAAAAGGATTTTAAGCATGAATTTTTTTAATAAGTTCCTAAATTAAAAGTTAAAATCATAAAAATTTAAATTTCTTAAAAAAATTTTTAAAAATGGGTGTATATGATCCTGATTATCTTCTAACTTTAAATTCAGTTTTGATGATTAATGCTTTTGTGATATTTTTGGAGTATTTTGTCGTTATTGTGATTCAAAGCTCCAAATCAGGAAAAGCTGGAACAAGAACCAGAGAAGATAACACTAAAAATATCATTCCTTCAGATAGCGATATCGAATCTGATATTCGTTGGAAAAAGATCGTAAAAAATCATTGGGAAACTATTCCTTTCAGTTTCATTGTTTTCTTTATAGCTACATATGTTGTTATGTATAATGAAAGCAGATTAGGACTTATTGTGGTTATTTCTGTGTTTGTGTTATTGAGAATACTACACACAATTTGTTATATATTTGCTTTACAACCTTTCAGAAGCTTGATATGGCTGGCTTCGAATTTCTGTGTAATTACTGCAGGAGTTATAGGAGTAATTGATGCATTCAGATATTTAAAAATTCTCCAAGATGCAGGATTTAACAACGCTTGAGCCAGAAAAGTTAACATAAAATATTAAATATCAAAAAATAAAAACTTTTTTAATAAAATGATATTTAATTGAGGGAAAAAATAAATATTTTGATTCATAAAAATTAGTACAAAATATTTGAAGAAATATGTATTCCTTTGATTATTTTTTTTCATTAAATGCTGTTTTGGCAATCAACGCTTTGGTTTTGTTTTTCGAACTTATTTTTGTTCTTGTGATTCAAGGTGGGAAATCATTAAAAACAGGCACAAAACCAAAAGAAGATCGTTTGCCAGGCCGACCTCTTCCAAACCCCATTGAATCTGATTTTGAAGCTGAAGCCCGCTGGAAAAGAATTGTGGATAATCATTTAGAGACTATTCCCTTTGCTATTTTGATTTTTTTAATAGCTGTTTCTGTTGTTAGAAACCCAGATTCTCGTTTAGCATTGATAATTGTTATAACTTTATATACATTTTTCAGGATCTTATTTACGGTATTTTATGCTTTGGCTGCACAACCCTGGAGAAGCATAAGTTGGGGGCTATCAATGTTTTGCATCTTGGCTGGAGGGTTTATTGGGGTTATTGATTCATTCCAGACTTTAGATGATTCCTATAATTATTATTGGGTTTAGTTTTTAGCTTTTTAAACAAAATCCAATTTAGTTTTTAGTTTTTTAAAAAATTTGATGATTTTTGAAAAAAAATTAGAATTCTCAAAAATAATTGCAGAGTTGATATTGTTTAATTCTTTCTTTAATATTATATAAAAATGGTTTCTTTACAAGTTAAACCATTATTTTAAGCAATCTTGCATTTCTACAAATTTAAATTTAAGATTCTGGTAGTTTTTTCCTTCTAAATGCTCCATATCTTCCTTTTCCGATTCCAATCTCTTCAATTTCAACGCTTCCTTCACCCTCAACCAATTCAATTCCATGCAAATGTCTTCCTTTTCCATCATCACCAAAGCTTTTAATAGTTCCATTAAATCTAACTTTTCTTCCTCGATCTAATCTACTGAAAATCAAATTTAATTCATTGGCTTCACCACTGTGAAATGTCAAATAAATATCAGGATTAGAATCTGAAGGATCCATTTTAATCAGTATTTCAACAGCATGAGTCAAAAAACGAGCGAAATTCTCACGATTGTCAATCAATCTGATGACATAACCCTCCCAATTAACTATAGTCTTATCCAAATATGTTTCTACACATTTAGCTGAATTCATTGGCATCAAAGAAGGCTTGCATTTTTCTAAAAAAGTCTCCCATGAATCATTTAAATAAACAATTTTTTCCATTGAATGATAATGTGATAAAGATTGAATTTGAAGGAAAAGAACACCTGTGATAATAAGACCTAATAAAAATCCTAAAAGGATTTTTCTGGTCAAAATCAGCCCGATCTCAAATAAATTAATGGTTAAAACCTTCGCAAAAACAATTATAAATTAATTTTATTTTTTTTAAAGAAAAACTTTGTCTTGTAGGAAAAAATGATTAAAAATACGATTATTTGTGCCTAATTCACGATCGCATAATGGACAAATATGGTAAAGTGTTTGGGTAAAAACCAAAACACAAGGTATCAAAATAATTGCAGGCCAAAAACCGAAAATCAATAAGACAAGCAAGGCCAGCATATACGTGAGATAAGTTGGTTGGGGTTTAGGTTGTGACCAGGTTTTCTGTTCGCAAAATTCGCATTTTATTTGTTGAGGTCTTTTAAATGATTGTTCAATAAATGCAAATGAAAATAAATTACTTATCTCCGAAGATTACATTTGCCGCGTCTTCATTTAAATTATTGAATTTAGCCAATTCATTTTCATCCAAATCCTTATCCTTTAATTTCATATTTTATTAATCAATATATTTAATTTTTTAATCTCCTTTGAATTTTATTTTTTATTTATTAATAATTTGGTTTGTCAATAATTTTTTTTTCATTTTTTTGTTCTTAAAATTATTTATTTTTTCTTGGAATCGAAATCTTTAAATTCATCCTCGTACTCATCAATCAATTTAGCATTCATTCCAGGAACAAATGAATTAATAGCTTCTTCTCTGGTGAATTCCTCATCAAAATTAGAAACCCATAAATCTCCGTTGATTTTTGGCTTGAAGGGAGGAGGAATCTATTTTCGATAAAAATTATTAAATCTATTAAAAAATATCCACCTCTTTTTTTTCAATATCTGCCCATTTTATATCTTTAAACCACGGATGGATTTGAATTTCATTGAAATCCTCCTTCGATCCCAATCTTTTCTTTTGATCCTTATTCAATAATTTCAAAATCAAATCCTTCACTTCTTCAGAAATTTCCGGTTTTGTCGGGAATCTGACATCTGCATCTCTTATCAACTGGAACATTGTGTTCTGGTTTTGACTGTAAAACGGCGGTAATCCAAATAACATTTCAAAGATCAAAATGCCATAACTCCACCAATCAGCAGCTTTATTATGTCCTTCACCTGTTATGATCTCAGGAGCCAAATATTCAGGAGTCCCACAAAAGGACATAGAAGCTTCATTTTTTCGAATTATTTTCGCCATTCCGAAATCAGTCAAACATACATTTCCGTGATCATCCATGAGAATATTTTCAGGTTTCAAATCTCTGTATACAATATCCATCGAATGCAAATGACCTAAAGCCAAAAGTATTTGAGAAGCATAAAATTTCGATCTCGGCTCATCAAATTGTTTGGAATTACGCAAATGTTGGAATAATTCACCACCTTTCATGAATTGCATCACAAAGAAGATTTTCTCAGGGGTTTGAAATGCATACAATAAATTCACGAGAAAAGGGTGATTCGCATGTTCTAGAATCATTTTCTCAGTTTTTGTATGTTCGATTTGTTCTTTATCAATGACTTCATCTTTTCGGAGAGATTTCAATGCATAAATCTCCTTTGTGTCTTTTTTCTCCACGAGCATAACCTTGCCAAAAGCGCCTCTTCCAAGCACTTTAAGCAAATTAAAATCTTCAATTGTCACGTTTTCTCCTAAATAAGAAATATTATGAATAAATGAATGAATTCAAAACCTTTTTGATTTGAAT
>JFJP01011897.1_pt1 | contig 13741 bp, 9 predicted proteins | sample 431651 | NCBI WGS metagenome assembly JFJP01 (sample SAMN02602958, study PRJNA72255) | Microbial mat metagenome, whole genome shotgun sequencing project. | biome: fresh water; feature: sink hole; material: water; isolation source: purple microbial (photo- and chemosynthetic) mats found in... | reverse complement strand
GCCACCTACAATTTAGGCATCATTGGTGGCGCAATTTTGCTGGCCCCGACCTGGGGCATTTGGGGTTTGGCTTGGGGCGTTATTGCTGGCGCACTGCTCTATCTTTTGATTCAAATCCCTGGCTTATTAGGCTTGGGAATGCGCTTAAAGCCAACTTTGGGGCGCAATTTGCCCGAACTTCGCATAGTAGCTCGTCAGGTCGCGCCGCGAATCATTGGGCAAGCGGCAGCCCAAATCAGCATTTTGGTGACGGCGGCTCTCACCGCTCGGCTGGCGCTTGGGGCTGAACGGCTGGCTGGCCTTGATTACGCTTACCAATTGATGCTTTTGCCCTATGGTGTCTTTTCCCTCAGCCTGAGTACAGTAGCTTTCCCGCGCTTGGCCAGACTTTTCGCTGAAGGTCGGCATGCTGAATTGGAAGCCAACGTGCGCCAAACGCTCAGTATGATTCTACTTTTGACCTTACCTGCCGCTATTTCATTGATTTTACTGGGTCTTCCTCTGATTCGCTTGCTTTTTCAGCGTGGCGAATTTGATCAGACATCCTTACAATACACTCTTGCGCCGCTCTTGGGCTATGCAACGGCTCTGCCTGCTTTTGCGGCTTCTGAAATTCTGATTCGCGCTTTCTACGCCATGCAACAAACCTACATTCCTGTCCTCATTGGGCTGGGACAGATTCTTTTGAACCTGGCGCTCGGCTCCCTGGCGCTCAAAGCGGGCTATGGAGTTGGGGCTTTGGCTTTAGCCTTCAGTCTTGCGAATAATATCGAAGCCCTGCTGCTATTTTTGGTCTTACAGCACCAAAAGCCTACCCTTTGGCGCGATCAGCAATTTTGGAAATCAATTCGTGCCGTTAGCATCGCAAACCTGGCTTTAGCCGTGCTACTTTGGGCAACTTTGCAAATTTTAACTCCCTTTTTCTCGTTCCTAAGCCTAAATGGGGCTTATAGCTGGCAGCAGCAAATTTTCCCTCTCATTTTGTGGTTAAGCAGCGTTGGGGGAATTGGAACCCTAATCTATGTTGGGATAGCAGCGATCTTTGGCTCTGCCGAAGCGCAAATGCTATGGTTGAAAGTTCAAAATAGATTGAGAAGAAATAGCCGTTCGGCCTAGCGCAAAAATTCTTGCTAAGAAGGTAGCATTAAGGGGCATGATCTTTTGATCATGCCCCTCAACATTTGAAGCTAACTAATCAGTGGTCTATCGCCGCAAGACCAACGTTTTCGTTAAGTCACCCGTACCTGAAATAGGTGTAGGGGTTACTATAGGGGTTAAAGTTGGGGTTGGTTCAGGCGGTTGCCGCAGAATGAGTGGCATATAAAGTCTTGGTGGCTCAGTCGGCGTTACAGGCACGACTTTTGGCTTAACCGTGATCGTGATTTTCGTCTCATTCTGATTGTTACTGGCATTCAAGTCGGGTGTGCTACTTCCTATTTGAACTTTAGCCACGTTCAAACCACTTATTGTTGCACTTATCTTAACGCTAAACGTGATCTGCTTTGTCTCCACCTTAATTGTCCCTAATTGGCAAGTAAGAAGCAGCTTATTTTTGCTATCCTTCTTGCAATCCTTCGAAGCTGAAGCATAAGTGCCACTCAAGGGCAAAGTCGTGGTGATAAGCACGTTTTCCGCAGGAATGCGCTGATTAGTGATGGTAACGGTATAGGTCACGACGTTCCCTGGCTCCACTTTGGCTTGGGAAGGCTTGATCCCTATCGAAAGATCCGCCATATCCTTGACAATAGGCGTATATTGAGCAGGTTGGCCTGTATTCAGAATGAAGTCGGCCCCCGTAATCGCGTTTGTGAAGGTAATAACTCCAAGAGTTCCAACTTTAGTGGTTCCAACAATAGCTAGGTTGGCAATTTCTAGAGGATTCAAACTAGCGACATTGCAGATAACTTTTTGGGGATCGCCTGAATCTTGCTTACAATTTGCTGGAGCGGACTTAAAACTGGTGCTGCTGGGGAGCGTAATGGTTGTCGTGATACTGGAAGCCCGCGACAAACCCTTGTTTTCAGCAAGAACCGTGTAGGTAAAAGGTGCGCCAGCCGCAAGTTCCTTGGGCCCCTGGAAGCTTGTCGCAAGCGTTGCCACACATTGCTCTTTTTTCAGGAAGGGAAGCGCGTCTACCTTATCAGAAATTTTGTCCCCTGTGCCCTTAGGGTTGAGCTTCGTATTCGTCGGGCCAGTGTCTTTGCCCCACCAATTATACTCCGCTGTGATTGTGGTCGCACTGGTACTGTTAAGCCCCGAAGTTTTGTTGCCGGCAATCGTAGAACCGATGATGGTCAATGTTGCTGGATCAGCGATTGAAATGCCCCCATCGGTTGCTGCTGACCCTTTATTATTATCTGAGATGTAGGCACAGTCAACAATGGTCTTTCCCCCTTTAGCGACAATTCCTGTTAAGGCATTTTGCCAAACCTTGGACCGATTGGCAACCACAACCTGGCCGCCAAGCACCGAAATGCCTGAGCTAAGGGGGTTAGTGATTTCGCTTGAATCAGTCAGCGTAACTGCTGAGGTCCCAGCAACCAAAAGCCCAGAGCCATTGTTCAACGTACTCCCGAAAGTATTGCCAACATTCCCCACTTTGGTCTGGCTAATCACGGCCTGGCCATCTTGCACGTAGATTCCCGCAACCGTCGAAATAAAATTCTTTGCAATGGCATCAGACCTTGCATTGGTGATTTGGCTATTCTCAAGGCGAACTTGGCCCTTGTTTATGATGACATCTCCTTGGGCAACTTTTGTCTTTAAAGAGTCTTCGGGGATAGAAATGGAGGACGGTGCGCCCCCGTTGCGAACCTTAACATAGCCCAAGTTGCCCGTTCCGCCATCAAAGACTAGCCCAGCCCAAATTGTGCCTGAAAGAGCAGCATCAAACGTAATGGGTTTGGTTGGGGAACCAATGGCTTCCAGGTTTCCTTTGACATTAAACTCCGTGTTGCTCGCCTCAGCTAGGATTTGCACCCCCGGCTCAATAAGCAACTTCTTGCCTTTAGGCACATTAAAACCACTTTTGATAAGGTAGCCTTGTGAGCCTTGCTGGGGCCGTAAGGTTGAACTGTTCGGGCCACCCAAAGCAATGAGGCTAGTGAGGCCGCGCGGATCTGCTGCGTATGCCAGGTTGTTCCCCGTAAGCGTAAAATTGCTGGTCCCCGTGATGAAGATGGGATAATCTACCTCTTGAGAATCGAAATTCTTGATGAATTTTGTCTCACTGATAACAAAATTGCTATTGAGGGCATAAATGCCATAATCTGGCACTCTTGAGACTACCAAATTAGGGCCCTTCACTGAGGTAGAAACGATCTGACTTTGTTCAATCCGAACTTCGCCCTTTTGAACGTTATTGATCAAAATCCCAGTTCCAGGAGTCTTCTGATCTAAGGTTTCAGCACCATTCCGAAACCCACTATTCCGTACAATAACGTTCCGCAGAAGGCCTGTTCCACCTTCAAAGACAATTCCGCTCCATTGGGTAGAGCCAGAATCTTTCTGGGAAGTAAAGATCACGGGGTCAGTAGCTGTGCCAAGGGCCACCAAGCGCCCTTCCACTTGCAATTTGGCTCCTAGATTGTTTGGAGGTGTGGTGTCAGGGATACCTTTGATAATTGCTCCCGCTTCAATGGTAAGGGTTGCGCCCTTTTGAACGATGGTCGCTTTATCTTTATCCCCAGCCTTAGTTTCCTTATTGAGAAAGTAGGTCGTTCCTTTAACCCAAGTAGTATCTTTAGTAATATCGGCGGTAATGGTTTCTTCAGCTTGCAAGACTGTAGCTGCGACCTGGCGCTGCATTTGCAACCCAAAGAAAATGCCTAAAACGATGGCCGTTAGCCCCAGCGATAGACTAAAGGGACGAAAGAGATTCCGAGTGAGCGCTTGCATAATGTGTTCTCCTTTGCATAGATAAAAACAATAGATTACAGTTTGGGCTTTTTACAACCCAGTTAAGAAATTCTGCCCCAATTGAAGATCTTTCCTTTTAATAAAATATAGCAGAATGCCAAAGGTTTGTCAAAAGTTAAAAGGCTGATTCTAACGATAGTCAATAATAACTTCCACTTTATTGTGCCTTTTTCATTCCTTTCGCTCTATCTACTATGAAACTCCTCTTTTCAGAGTTGGAATCAACGGCTTTAGCCGTTGCCTAGGTCAGCCAGCGGTTTCCAAGGTGAAAGGGTTTCATTTCTATATGAAACCCCTCTTTTCAGAGTTGGAATCAACGGCTTTAGCCGTTGCCTAGGTCAGCCAGCGGTTTCCAAGGTGATAAGGGTTTCATTTCCATAGAAATAGGTTTGCCCAAAAAAGATTGCCCTAAGTGGAAGCGCGGCCAGAGACCTCGGCGAAGGGGTGGGAGTGCGTTCCATGCTGGCAATTGTGGTATAATATCGTTTGGCTTTAAACAGAGAGAAGAAGACCATTCTCTTCGTGTAAAGTTATTCTGTACCTTCTAAGTAAGCAATGGTTATTCTATCGTGACAATCGTCATTGTTGGCGGTGGCGCAATTGGGCTTCTCGTAGCTGGCCGTCTCGCCCAGGCTTCACAGCCTGTAGCCTTGTTGGTGCGCCCAAAGACAAGCGCCGCTTTGAAAACCCAACCGTTAGCTATTAAGCAAGCAGGGCAAACCCAAAAAATCAGCAACCTTCTTGCCAAAACAGAAATTACGGAACTTCCGCTTGCCTATCAACATCCGCAACTCGCAATTTTGTGTGTTAAGGGTTATGCTACAAGTGAAGCCTTACCGACACTTCTTTCCTTACAACCCAAAACCATCCTGACCCTTCAAAATGGTCTTGGTCACGAAGAGACCTTGGCGAATGCGCTGGGAAAAGAGAAGATCATCGCTGGGGTTATCACCAGTTCTGTAGATATAGAGTCGGCAACCAGCATTACCGTTACAAAAGTTGGGGGAATTGGTCTGGCACGCCTGAGTGATTCGTTAAATATAGCGCCGACAGCAGCGCTTCTGCGATCTGGAGCGTTTAGAATAACAGAATATGCAGATTATCGCGCCTTAAAGTGGTCAAAAGTCCTCCTTAATATGCTGGGAAATGCTACAGCAGCGCTTCTTGATTTACCAGTTGACGCTATTTATGCCGATCAACGCCTGGTAGAGCTTGAACAGCGAGCTTTTCAAGAAGCACTTGCGGTTATGAAGACGCTGCATATTCGCCCCGTGAATCTACCAGGTTATCCCGTAATTCCTCTTGCTTTTCTTATGCAAAAGTTTCCAACGAAAGGAGTAGCTTGGGTGCTGCGGGGGTTTGCGGCACGGGGGCGAGGCGGCAAAATTCCATCGCTTCAGCAAGATTTCCAACAAGGCAAAGCTCATTCTGAAGGAGCGTATTTGTATGGAGCGATTGCCCAAGCCGCCGAACAAGTTGGTTTAGTCGCGCCAGTCAATAAAGCATTATGGCAAATGTTAGATAATCTTGTAACTGGCAACATGGCTAAAGATGCGTTTCGGCATAAGCCAGATCAATTGCTTGATTTTATTGCGAATTCTCAATGTTAAGACCAAAAATAAGTTTTTTACTCTCTTTGAAAAGAAGTGATATAAGATGATAATAGGCGAAACAATCATCTTTATTGGATTAGCATATCTGCTTGGCTCAATTCCCTTTAGCTTTTTGGTTGCTCGCAGCTATGGAGTTGATCTGCGGAAAGTTGGTAGTGGCAACATTGGGGCCGCGAATGTTGGGCGAGCGTGTGGCCGGAACGCCTTTCTGCTGGCTACATTTTTAGATATGCTTAAAGGCGCATTTTTCACCGCGATAGCGCTGTATAATGGGGGACTTCCCGCACTTTCGGTGGTTTTGATCGGTGGGGGCGCGATTTTGGGGCATACATTTCCTCTTTTTCTAGGTTTTCGCGGCGGAAAAGCTGTTTCAACAAGTGGGGGTGTACTGCTGGCGATCTTTCCCCTAGCAATGCTGCTTGGGGTTCTTGTTTGGCTTGGTGCTTTCGCTGTTACCAGAATTTCATCCGTTGGCTCGCTGGCAGCTACGCTTTCAGTGCTGCTAACCGCTTTAATAAGTCTGGCTTTAGGGAAGCTTGATCTGATTTATACTCTATTTATCTGCGTGGTTGCAGCTTTAGTCTTCTTTTTACACCGTTCTAATATTCAGCGCTTGCTCAAGGGCACTGAAAATCGGTTTCAAAAATTGAACTAACGCTGTTTTAGGTGTTTTTAGATAGAAAGGTAATCTACAAAAATGGAAGAAATGACGATTGATCTTCGTCCCTTTTTTGAAACTCCTTTTCGTTGGTGGCGGTTGATTTTGGTTTGCACACTTGTCCCGACCATCTTTACTGCGACTGCAAGTACCCCGGTTCTCACGCCAAATACGTTTGAAGCTCGCGCCGGAGTAGCTGTTCTGCGCTCCCGCACGCAAGTTGACTTTGAATCTGCGGCCAAAACGCTTACGGATGATCAATTTCAAAAAACAGCCGAAGGAGTGGCCAAAACGGCTACCGATTCGCGGCAACTAACATTGGCCGCTTTAGTCAAGAATGGAGCTATTGCCGAGCGTGTTCTCAAGCAATTAGAGCAGGAACTGGCGGAAAAGGGAGGAAAGAAAATTCAACCTGGCGATCTGATGAATCTGGTCAGTGGTGAACTTATCCAGGATCAGAAGCAGGCAAAGGGGGATTTAGTTGAGGTCGTCGTCAGTCATCTTGACCCCGTTAAAGCGGCGCTGATCGCCAATGCTTGGGCTAAAGAGTACGAGAAGCTGGTCAATGAGATTTATGGTAGCCCCCAAAGAGCCGAAACGCAGGCCAATGTCAAGCTGACTAAGCAGGAATATGAAGCGGCTCAACAGAAATTGAGCCAGTTTATCGCTGAAAGTCGCATTGAACAGTCCAAGCGCCAGGTCGAAGATAAGACTAAGATTCTAGCGGGCTTACAGGATATGCGCCAGCGGATTATCTCTAATACGCTAGGGTTGGAAGTTTCGTCGAGTAGTCAACTCTACGCAGCCTACTTGCAAGCCCAGGCTGATAATCGGATTTTAGCCTTCAATAAAGAGCAGGAGCGGAAACGTTTGCTTGTTTCAGCCTACATTGATGCCCAAACTGAAGGGCAAGTAAGCGTCTTTGCCAAACAAGCAAAGGAGCGCCAGCGGGTTTTGGATGATGCGTATCTTGCCCAAGCGAAGGTTGATAGCTTTTTGCGCCGCGCTCGTACTCTCCGCGACCAAGCTCGGCAAGGGGGCGATGCTGGTTCAACAAGTGTTGCTTTGCTTTTGCTAAAGGCTGAAATTGCTGGGGGGTTCCAGCCCAGTCAGCCAAGTACGCCTAGTCAACCGTCTGTAAATATCAATCCTCAGAAATCCCAGACCGAAAGCGATCCAAAAGCTGCTAAACCGCAAGGTTCGTTAGATAATCTGGTCATTTTGAATAATCTTACTACGCCAAACAGCCCACAAGCGCAGAGTAATCTCAGCCTTAACATTGATAAAATTGATACACTTGTCCCCGCCAACCTAACGCAAGATACAGAAGCCTTAGTTGTTGCGCTGGATAATCAACAAAATGAGCTTAAAGCAACCATAGAGCGCCAAGCGCAACTTTTGCTAAGTGATACAGGCTTAAATCTTGCCCAGCCCATTACTGATACGGCCCTCATGCAACAAATTAAGCAGAAGTATCCACAGCTTTTTGAGCCAGGAGAATTGGGGAAATTGAGCGAAGCCGTCACTTCAGATAACTCCCTAAATCGTAGTGCGCTGGCGGTAGCCGAAGACTTGTTGCAACTCAAGAATAAAGAGAAGATCTTAGATTTTTACGCGGCAGATACGGCCCTTAATCGTTACATCAATGACCTAGAGAAAGAGACGCGCATTCTTGAATCGAAAGTAGAGGAAGAGAGGTCCAAGAAAAAGGATTTGGAACGGGCCCGTGACCTTGCCTTCGAGACCTTTTCGACCTTAGCGCGAAAGGAAGCGGAGTTCCGAGTCGCCGCCGAGTTGCCAGGCACAGAAGTTCGCTTTGCTTCTTCAGCCACAGTTCCGACTCTACCTTCCCAAAAGGCCGTTACACGCAAACAACTCAATTTGGGCTTGTCGGCGTTCATGGGTTTCCTTTTTGGGGTGATCTTTGCCTTCATGTTGGAATACTTAGGGTCAACGGTTACGATCCCGCAAGTCCTTTGGGGTAAACCCGCTGCTCCCTGGAATCGGGTTTTCCGCTGGCTAACCAAGCGGTCTAAGCTTCCACGGGAGCGCTTAGAAGAATTAGCTCACCCTGAAGAGAAGCCACCTGAGCCAAACGAAGGAATTTCGTGACCAACCCCGTTTGGCAACGGTTCCTTACCCCCTTACGCTGCTTAGGAAGTGGCGGATTGCTCGGCTACCTTATCTGGCAAGCGAACCCGCTCCAGATCTGGGCAGCTTGGCAATCCGCTCACCTTCAATGGCTTGGATTAGCCCTTCTTGTGCAATTCGTTGGCATTGGGGTAAGTAGCGCTAAATGGAATTACCTTCTCGCGCTTCGCGGGCAAAAGCAACCTTACTTCTGGCTCTTAGGGGTTTACTTGGTAGGGCAATTTGCAAACAATTTTCTCCCCACAACCGTCGGGGGAGATGCAGTACGGGCTGTACAACTAGGGCGAAAGATAGGGAGCTTTAGTCAGGCAAGTGCCTCGATCTTCATTGAACGTTTAACGGGTTTTCTGGCTCTTAGCTTGATTGCAAACCTTGCCCTTGCCTTAACCTACTTTGGCCCCAGCAGCGTCAAACTTGCGACCAGCCCGGCCCTTCAAATCATTACGCTGGGGTTTACCCTTCTGGCGATTGTTGTGGCGGGAGCTTCCCTCAGCGCAGCTTGGATAGAGCAACGGTTTGGGCAATTTTTACCAGTAGTGCTTCGCCACCGTGTTCAAAGCCTTGCCCAAGCTCTTACAGCTTACTTTCCACAAGGGAGATCGCTCCTTCTAACAATGACGGTCTCCCTTTTCTTTCAATTGATCTGGGTCGGGGTGCATGTTGCTTGTAGTTTGGCCCTTAATGTGCAAGCTCCGCTTCTCCTTTATGCTCTAATGTCCTCTCTCACAGATATTGTAGGGCTTGCGCCGATCTTTCTGAACAATTTGGGGGCGCGGGAGATGATCTTTACGCTCTACCTTTCACAGATCGGTATTCCTCCTGCCACTGCTTTAGCCCTTTCCTTTCTTGTCTTCACGATCCGCCTCGTAGCAAGTACATTAGGCGGAGGCGTAATTCTTTTTGGCGGCGCAGACCTTCGTACCTTATCTGCTAAACCTTCAGAATCTTCTTCGCTAAGTTCTAACTAACTTCTGTGTTTTCTTCTCGCTTTTTCTCCCAGCCAAAGACTCTTTCAATCCTCTTCTTTTTGCTTGCCCTTATTCCCCGCACCCTTGCCTTGGGAAGGTTTGATACGGTAGACGAAGCTTATCATTGGTTTGAACGGGCCGAACAATTCCTGCGCTTCTTTCAGCGTGGGGATTATGCAAGCACGAACCTTATCGGGCATCCTGGTGTAACGACGATGTGGTTGGGGGCAGCGGGAGTTTTAGCGCATAAACTACTTGCCAGTTGGGGAGGACTAAATCTCAATGACCACGACCTTCATCGGATCCTCTTACGCCTACCTGTAGCTTTCGTCAATTCCCTTGCACCTGCGCTGGCTTATCCGCTTCTTCAGCGCATCTTCGCCAAGAGGGTAGCTTTTCTGGCGATTCTCTTTTGGGCAACTGATCCCTTCTTAATCGCCCATGGCCAACTTCTGCACCTTGACGCGCTTCTTACCTCTTTTCTAACCCTTTCCCTTCTTACAGCAATAATTGCGTTCGGCGATGATCTTCTTCACTGGAAATACCTTCTCCTCTCAGGAATCGCGGGAGGTTTAGCTTTTCTTACCAAATCTCCTTCTATCATCCTTTTGCCAATGCTAGGGTTTTTGGCTTTAGAAAGAAGCAGAAGATCAGCTTCCCTTCTGCAAAGTAGCTTTGCACTTTTAACTTGGGGGGGAATAGGAGCGGGAGTATGGATTGCGCTTTGGCCCGCCGCTTGGGTAAATTTGCTAGGGACAATTCAAAGAGTATTCATTCAAGTAAGTTATGATGGGGGATCACCTCACGGCTGGGGAAACTTCTTTTTGGGGAAAGCTGTCGAAGACCCAGGGCCCTTCTTTTATCCCTTTGCCATCCTCTTTCGCCTGACTCCTTGGGCAACCTTTGGCCTTATGGCCCTTGCTTTTATGCTTCTTCGCCGAGTTCGCTCTTTTCAACAGAGAAGGGAATTAAAGCTCCTGCTAATCTTTGCCTTCCTCTTCACGATGATGATGACCTTCCCGCCCAAGAAGTTTGACCGTTACATCTTGCCTATTTTTCCCGCTCTCAATATTGCGGCGGCAATTGGAATTAGCTGGCTTTTTGATCACCTTAGACAAAAATGGCATTTTCAAATCACCGACATGCTACCCGTCTCGATTCCTACTCGGCCCCTGCGCCCCTTTGTACCTTCTCCTCCTGCGTCCCTTCTCCCTCGCTTTTCCCTCCCTCTGATAATCCTGTTGCTTGCAAATGTTGCTTGGTATCACCCTTACGAATTAGCCTATTACAATCCTCTCCTTGGGGGAGGAAAAGTAGCCTCAAAAATCCTCCCTATTGGGTGGGGGGAAGGTTTAGAGCAGGCAGGAGCTTATATCAAAGCGCAGCCTAATGGTTGCGAACGGCCCGTAGCGGTTTGGTTCTGGCCGATGATGCCGCCCTACCTTTGCTCGCCCGCAGTACGCATGAATTGGGCCTTAGAACAAGGGAAAGTAGATTATGCGATCTTATACCTTGACCAAATTCAGCGCAATGATCTGCCTGAAGTAACCAACTTTCTTCAAAAGAATTTCCAACCTGTGCAGACCGTGCAAATCCAGGGGATAGATTACGCTTTCGTTTACAGCCTCCCGCAACCCGTTGCCCATCCCCTCAATGTGGTTTTTGGGGAAGGAATTTCGCTCAAGGGCTACACGCTTGATACTTCTAAAGGAGCAGAAAAAGGTGTTTTGACGCTAACGGTGCAATGGCAAGTGCAAAAACATCTCTCAGAACCTGTCTCCCTCTTTGTTCATCTGCTAGATGCAAAAGGGAACCTTTTAAGCCAAATAGATACGCTCCCTGGCGGGCCTCGTACCCCTTCAGACCTTTGGCAGCCACAACAGTTTATAACTTGGATCCATCCCATCCCTTTGCAAAAGGCTATCGCTTCTGGAAACTATTGGTTGGCTTTAGGTTTATATCACCCCAAAACAGGCGAACGCTTGCCTCTGAAGACTTTGCCGCCCCCAAATGCACCCCCCGATGGCCCAAATAGCTTGCTGTTACCCTTTACGTTTCCAAGTAAATAAGGCTTCTCTAAGCCAGAAAGCTAGATTTTGTAAAATGTGGTATACTACTTTACGGAGTGTACTCGCAGGAACCGTCGCTGGTTAGAAGCACGGGGTGCTTTCTAGCTAGAGGAACTTCCCGACTCCTCGCCTGCTAAAAACGCCAGTTTTTGGCAGAAGGCCACCCCGCGAAACAGGAAGCGGGGGCATCCATCGCGTAAGGGATGGATGACGTAAGCGGCAACAGAAAGCAGTCCCGCCCTTGCAAGAGGGTCAGGGGTGAAAGGGTGCGGTAAAAGCGCACCAGCATCGGCAGTAATGTCGGTGGCTAGGCGACTGCGCTGGCTAGGGGAGCAAGGTGTGTGGGGCAGGCTCATCGGTGGGAGCCGCAAGGCGTTTGAACCACCCCGTTTGCTCACATCGCAGCCGCAACGGTGAAGCTAAGTAACCCTTAGCAAGCTAGGCGCGGCCTCTGCTTGGCAGAGAGAGAGATGACGGTGCAAGACAGAATCGGGGGTATGACCTCTGAGTACGCTCCCTCTTGACAAAGGTTGGCTCTTTTGCTATTATAATTGCCCAAATTAACGCCCGTATAATGAAGAAAGCATTGCCGCTATGGAATATCGCCTTTTGGTTGTGGATGAGGAACCTGCGGTCCGCAGCAGGTATGCTGAAACCTTAATTGCGGTCCCGCCTGCCCCCGATGTGGCTTACACCATTGTAACGGTGGGGTCAGTAGCTGCGGCCCAACTCCAGGCTACGCGCCAGCGGTTTGACCTGATGATTGCTTCCCTCAATCTCAGTGGGGGAGGAGTTGAGTTATCCTATCGTTTGAAGGACCTTTACCCAGGGTTACGGCTCCTGCTCCTGCGTGACCAAAATACTAATGCGGCCCAACTCAAGTTGGCCGCGAAGCTTGGGGCCCGCGTCATTGAACGGTCTGTGGAAGGGGAACACCTCCGAACGGTTGTCGCCGATCTACTGGGTTTAGCACCAGCGGCCCGTTCGACCTCCCTTCAGCCTCCCCCGTCCATGAAACAAGCCCTTCAGCCTCCCCCACCGCCGCCGCCCGTGCGGAAGGTGCAGGCCCCGCCGCCCGCGCAGCCACCCATGCGGAGCTTGCCCGCTGCACCTTCACCTGCGAAACCACCTTCCACACCAAACTATGGTGCAGAACGCAATGTCAGTCGCCCCATAACTATCGCTCCTCCGCAAGTCATTCTTTCCCCAAGCCAAATTGAAGCTTTGCGAAATGACTTAGCTGAACTTGGGCGACAGAAGGGTGTGCGCTTTGCGATTTTAGCCGACCTTAATGGCCAAAGTATCATTCACTGGGATGGGATGGGGAATGTTGATATTCATGCCGTGGCTGCTTTAGCTGCGGGTGATTTGGTGGCGACGTTGGAGATCGGGCAGATGATGGGGTCGCAACGCGGATGCAACTTGATTGTCCAGGAGCATGAAGGTCAATCGGTTTTGGTAAGTCGGGTGGGGGTTGAGATGCTTTTGCTTCTGGCTACCGACCAAGAAGTTTCGCTCGGTTGGTCCCGGCTGGCCGTGCGCCGCACCGCCGACCATATCGCAGGCGTGATTGGGGTTCTCGCAGCCTGACAAAATCTTCTCAAGTCCGTTCCAGACCTTTGCGATCTCTAAGGCCGCAAAGGTCTGGGATAATTAAGGGCAACCATTTCTTCTTCTTCTGCGATCTCTAAGGCCGCAAAGGTCTGGGATAATTAAGGGCAACCATTTCTTTTTCTTCGCAGCTTGTGGAGCCTTCTTAGGCTAGAATCCAGAGGTTCACCGATGATCTTCATCAACCCCAAAATGGACTTAGCGTTCAAGAAAATCTTTGGCTCCCCCCAGAGCAAAGAGATTCTGATTAGCTTTCTCGATGCCCTCATTTACGGGGGCCAACCTACCATTGAAGACTTAGAAATCCTCGACCCGTTCCAATTGCCCAAGGCCTTTGGGCTTAAAGAGACTTATCTCGATGTCAAAGCCCGTTTGAACAACGGGGTCTTCGTGATTATTGAGATGCAAGTTCTCAACTTTACCGCTTTTGAGAAGCGAGTCCTGTATAATGCGGCTAAAGGCTATGCTTTGCAACTAGGTGTGGGGCAGAGTTATAGCATTCTCTACCCCGTTATCGCCTTGACCATCACCGACTTCGTGCTGTTTCCTGAGATAGCCAGCCCCGTGACGAGCTTTATTTTCAAGGAACGGACGTTGAATCTGCCTTACACCCACAACGACATCGAACTGGTCTTTGCGGAGTTACCGAAATTCCAGCGGCAGCCTGAAGAAGTAGAAACGCTGACAGAGCAATGGTTAGCTTTCTTGAAGTATGCACGGGACCTGCATGAAATCCCGCCAACGATGGCCGGG
>JFJP01039340.1_pt1 | contig 13743 bp, 9 predicted proteins | sample 431651 | NCBI WGS metagenome assembly JFJP01 (sample SAMN02602958, study PRJNA72255) | Microbial mat metagenome, whole genome shotgun sequencing project. | biome: fresh water; feature: sink hole; material: water; isolation source: purple microbial (photo- and chemosynthetic) mats found in... | reverse complement strand
TTCCCTGGAGGGTTGTAATTATTTGTTCGTCAGAAAGATCTGTGGACATTACTTTACCGCTTGCCACATGGTACAGAAGAATTTGAGCCAGGGTTCCGGTTGGGTCCAAAAGCAAAGCGTCCAGTGTTCCGGCAGGCAGTGCGTTAAAAGCGGCATCTGTTGGAGCAAATACGGTGAAAGGTCCCGCACCGGATAAATCATCATCAAGTTCTGCTGCTAATACTGCTATTTCCAAGATGTTATGATCAGGGCTATTGACAATAATGTCAACTACTGTAGTTTGAGCTTTCGCACTACTGAAAAAAAAGACGAAAGACAAAAACAGCATTCCAAAAATGTGTTGTACTGTTGTTTTCATAATACATGTTTTTAGATTGTTAAGTCTATAAAACATGTAAATCTATTTATTGTTTAATGAATATTAAAAATAATTAAACAAAATATAATAATTCCAAATTATTTTGAGGTATGAAGTATTTTTAATGCTACTGTAAAATCATAAGTTATTGTATGTTAATATATTGTAATAATTCAATTCTTTCATTTACTTTTTATAAATATTTTTTCAATGTGTCAGGAGAAGATTTAACTCAAATTAGAAAAACTTAAAAACTAAGGATTCTGGTAGCTATACTCTTATGCCCAGGTTCAAAGTATTATAATTTCAATATCCACCAAGGCACAACGTCCCTTTCCAAACTGGATAACGATATTTCTATCGCTTAAAAAGCCGGGAACGATTATATCGGACTTCCGGCTTTTTAAGTGAGTAATTAAGAATTTGTGTGTTCAGGAAGTGAATAGTTAAATAGTACGAAATATCTAGCCATAAATGCTAAGTATTTCGTTACCTGGGACATTTTTAAAAATTACAGCAAAACTTAGTACGCCTTTGGTCCATAATATATACAACCGCAACTACTGATAGCGGAGAATTTGAGCAAAAAACTCTTTAATTATTTTTACTCCACAATCGTCATTTCATCCACTAATCTTTTAGCGCCAGCCATTTTATCGATAATAAACAAGCAATAGCGGATATCGAGGGAGATATTACGGCATTGATCCGGATCGTACATAAGGTCGCTCATGGTGCCCTCCCAGCATCGGTCGAAATTGATGCCAATCAGCTGCCCTTCGGCATTAAGCACAGGGCTGCCACTATTCCCTCCTGTTGTATGGTTTGACGCAATAAAACCTACATGCATGCTCTTGTCAGCATCGGCATATCTGCCATAATCGCGGAGGTTGTATAATTCCTTTAATTTAGGTTCAACTACATAATCGTAAATATCAGGATTTTCCTTCTGCATTATACCATCCAGTGTTGTAAACCAGTTATATTCAACAGCATCAGCCGGCTTATACCCTTTAACATTTCCATAAGCAATACGTAAAGTAGAGTTAGCATCTGGATAAAAGCGTTTTTCAGGTTGCATCTCCATTTGAGCTGCAATATATAAGCGTTGCAGGCTGTCGTTGGTAGCATAAAAAGAAGTTACGAGCGGGTAAAATATGTTTTGTGAATAGGTATAAATACCTGAAGCCAGGATATATGCCGGGTCTTTTTCTATTTTCCGTGCATCCTTTCTTTTAAAACCGGAGAGGAAAGCGTAGAGTTTTGCTGAATCAGCGAAAAGCGTGTTTTTATAAAGGTCATTTGTCCAGGTATTGATATCCCCTTTATATTTTGCCGTAGTTTCCTTAACATATGGAACCTGAAGATCAGTTTCACACGATTTGGTGTACGTTGTCATTAATGTTTCAAAAAGTTTCACATCCACCTGCTTGTTATAGTTTTTATGAAATGCAGCTGCAGAAATTTTTAATCCTTCAATAAGCTTTGAAATTTCATCGTCAGTTTTTGATTTATCGTTGCAGAACTTTACCAGATTGTTATACCCATATGAAAAACGAACCAGTTCGATACCGAGCAATCCTTCGGAGATGTATGTATAAGCAATATTAACAGGAACAAAAGCACCGAAAGCTTTTCCGAAAGCCGGCAGCAATTGTCCGTATTTCGCATTCAGTTCAGGATTTGATTGCGCCCATTGCTGAAAATCCTTTTCAAATTCCTGTTTTTTCTCAATACCATCAAGGAGTTTAATACCGCGACTTTCACCTATCATTTTCTTCCATGTATTGGATATGCCTGCTGCCTTGGCAGAATACTGTATTCGCGTGAGGCGGTCACTCTCCATTGCTTTGTCAATAATATCCAAACGTTGCTGCCTTAAACCGATTGCAACAGGATTACGTTGCATTGCCGTCATATCCACGGCATAAGAGGGAAGGTATTCCTGCGTTGTACCCGGGAATCCGTATACGAAAGTGAAATCACCTTCTTTAATGCCTTTCAGCGAAATGGTTAAATGTTTAGCCGGCCGATAAGGTACATTGTCTTTTGAGTATTCAGCAGGTTTATTGTCTTTACCAGCATAAATCCTGAACATGGAGAAATCCCCTGTATGCCTTGGCCACATCCAGTTGTCGGTATCACCACCGAATTTTCCAATATTGGAAGGTGGTGCGCCAACCAGGCGTACATCTGTAAATGTTTCGCTTACAAACAGGTAGTACTGGTTTCCGCTGTAGAATGGTTTTACCTGGGCAGTATAGTGAGTTCCTTTAACCGCTTCTTTTACAAGAATTTTAATATTGGACTGGATAATAGAATCACGAATTTTCTGGCTTATGTTGTTATTTATACCTTTCAGTGTACTTTGTGTCACATCTTCCATCCTTACAAGGAATGTAACACTCAGTCCCGGATTAGGCAATTCTTCTTCCAGTCGTTGCGACCAGAAACCATTGGTTAGGTAATCATGTTCAAGTGAACTGTGTTTCTGAATATTGCCATACCCACAATGGTGGTTAGTAAGCAGCAATCCCTTGTCCGAAACCAATTCCCCGGTACAGCCCCCACCAAACAAAACAATAGCATCCTTAAGGCTCGAATGGTTTATGGAATAAATATCTTCGGCTGTTATACGCATGCCCATATCGCGCATCTCTTTCTCATTCAGTTGCGAAAGTAGCAGCGGCAACCACATTCCCTCTCCGGCGTGGCTTAGGTTGGTGAAAAGTGTCAGGAATGTTGCCAGAAGTATGGTTTTGAATTTCATTTATTTTGTATTTATTAGTAAGTGGTAATTTGTTGGTCTTTCAATTGTTTTACACAAGATGATACTGCAAGCCAGGGATTTTGGAAGTCCTTCAATAGTCTATCGCTGGTTGACAGGCAAAGCTGTTGGGCTATTATGTCCATTAGGTCGGGTATTTATTTTAATTCTACTTTTCTGAAAATAAAAGTCAACAAGTTTACACCCTGAATACCTTAAGCGAACAGGTGCTTTTTCATTTTTACACCCTTTACGCCTGTGCAAAGAATTGAAGAATCATACTAAATCTATTTTGGTAAAGTAGAATTATTAAGGATCAGTTTATCAGAAAGAGTGAATTGGGAACTGGAATTTGGGGCTTAACCTGTTTTATTCCATTTTTTATTCGCTATTATCTCATCCCTCACTTACCTTCCCGCTATCGTTTCAATTTCAATCAATGCTCCAAGGGGAAGTTTTACTACACTATAGGCAGCGCGTGCAGGACTGTTTTCGGGATAATATTTGCCATAAATTTCATTCATAGCTGCAAAGTTATCCATATCACTCAGCAGGCAAGTCGATTTCACTACATCAGCATACGTATAACCCGCTTCAGCCAGGATAACGCCAATGTTTTTCATTACCTGCTCGGTTTGTTCCTTTATTCCGCCTTCAATAATTTTTGAAGTAGCAGGATCAATAGGTATTTGTCCGGAAATAAACAACATTCCGTTAATTTCAATAGCCTGGCTGTAAGGCCCTATGGCTTTGGGTGCTTTATCTGTAAAAATTACGGTTTTCATCTTTTTTTATTTTTTTAATTTAGTATATCAGTTCCAAATTCAACCTGGGAAAATGTCTTACACAATGTTAAATGATTTATAATTTACAGGCAAACAATTATCGGTGGTTCATAGTTTTATTAGCCTGTAAATGAGTTCAAAAGTATAACATTTTTAAGTTTTAACGAATAAAAAAGCGATGTAGAAATGATTTTTTTCATTTTTTTTGTATCTTTACTTACAGTAACTTGTAAATACTTTGACAAAAGTTTCTGACTTCAATTTTTAAGTCATTCTTCTTTACAACTGATTCTTGATGAGAATGTTAAATAATAAGTGTTAATTTTTTATTTTTCATTTTATTCACTTAAATAAAATTAGTTGAATGCGAAAAGTGTTTGAAAACATAAACTATACTCAGATTGCTGATGTAAATCTAGCTATCCGGCAGTTAGGTTCAGGAAAGCCCTATTTGCATTTTAACAGTGATATTCAATTTTGTGGATGCAATGATGTGTTCAATAGTGTTTTTAAAATCAGTAAAAGCAAATTGTTTGCTTCCAATCTGATCCAGGATAAAAAAAACAAACAATTTTTTGACGCACTTTCTAAAGCCCGGTCTGAAAAAACCAGTACATTTCATGGTAATGTTTTATTAGGAACTGGTTTATCAGAAACTTACCTGGACGCGTTAATAATTAATATCGAAACAGGAAAGGAAAATGAAAGAGGAATATTTTGTTTTATACTTGAAAATGTATCTCAGGATGCTCAATATGATGCTGAAAGAGTAAGTTCTGAAACCACATTGCCAGGTTGTTTAAATGCCTCTGTTTCTGTTCATACCCGTGATGGTATTGCCATCTATATTTCACCATCAACAGAAGCGATGCTGGGCTATTCCAATACAGAGATAAAGGAATTGGGTTCACTCAATCTGGTACATCCGGATGATTTACCGGTTGTTAAGGAAGCACTCGGTAAACTAAACACAGGATTTGATTTTCTGACTACCAGGTACAGAATGGTTCATAAAAATGGATCCATACTGTTTGTTGAAACTACGAGTTATATCCTGGGTGATACTTCGGGCAATACAAATCATATTGTGAATATTACCTCTGATTTGGGGTCTCACCAGGGCATTCAGCAGGCGCTGAAAATCAGTGAGCAAAAATATTACCGGCTGGTGATGAATCTGCCAGTAGGTGTTTCGTTGATCAGTGCAACGGGGAAATTACTCGAGGTAAATGCTACCATGAAAAAAATCATGCGTATACCATCTGATTTTCCAATTCTGGAATTAAATTTTTTGAATATTGAAGGAATGAAGCGCTCCGGCCTTTGCGATCTGTTCCGCAAATGCATCGAAGCAAAAGAAGATGTAAACGGTGAAATAAAGATAAAATTGAGTCGCAAATCACGTGATAGTTATCTCGCCTACAGTTTTGTCCCGATTTTTGATCAAAGTGGTGAGGTTGAATCCGTAATTGGTTATGTTAATGATCTTACAAAACAGAAAAAAGCAGAAAGTGATAACCGGGAGCGGGCTGATTTCCTCAATCTTGTAATAAATACAATCAAAACACCTTTTTTTGTAAAAGACGAAGAGCATAGATGGGTCATACTGAATGATGCTGCAGTAGAAATGATGGGACAGTCACGAGACGCATTGATGAGGAAAACGGATTATGATATCTATCCTAAAGAACAGGCTGATGTTTTCTGGAAATATGACGAATTGGTATTCAAGTCAGGCAGCAGCAGCAATGAAGAGCAAATTACCTGGTCGGATGGAACTATACACACTATTGTAACCTACAAGCAGTTATATATTGAAAAACCATCGGGCAAAAAATTTATTGTTGGAACAATTCATGATATTACAAGCTATAAAAAAATTGAAGAGGAACTCCGTGCCAGCAACACCAAATACCGTGAGTTATTCGATAATGCAAATGACTTTATATTAACAACGGATATCAATGGGAATATTACCAATGCAAACCGTAAACTTCTTAAATATCTTCAAACTGACCTTGGATCGCTATCGCAGCATAATGTTTTTGAATATATCAGGGAAGACGATATTGATTTTGCCAATAAAATAAAAAACAAATTATTGTCAGGTGAATCTGGTGAATCATTTGATCTTAAGGCGTATGGGGTTGATCGGCAGGATGTTATTTATGAGGTAAAAGCAAGTTTAATCCGGCAGGGAGGAGGACCAGTTGGTGTGCAGTGTGTATTCAGTGATATTACCGAACGCCGGGAGGCCAGTCTGAAACTTGAAAAGTTTAATGAAAGCCTTGTAGAACTTAATGCTACCAAAGATAAGTTTTTTAGGATTATAGCTCATGATTTGCGTAATCCATACAGCAGCATGATAGGTTTTGCAGAAATGTTACTCGAAGACCTGGACGATCTTACGAAAGATGAAATCAGAGATTCGTTAAAAATTATTTATAATTCAGCTAAAAATTCATTTAGTCTGCTTGAAAACCTGCTAGCCTGGTCGAGGCTGGAAACCGGCCATATTCCTTTTGTTCAGGTACCCGTTATATTAACAAGTTTAGTTGAAGAAGTAGTAAATGTCCTTTTTAGCCTTGCTTACCGGAAAAGAATTGAAATTAATAATCTTGTAAAACCGGATGTTGAGCTGTTTGCTGATAAAAACATGATAAGTACCATTCTGAATAATCTTATCATGAATGCTATTAAATTTACCTACCCGGGGGGTAAAGTTGATATTTATGCAACACGTTTTCCTTCAGAAACTGAATCCGGGAGCGATTTTATTAAGATTTCGGTCGCTGACAATGGTATAGGTATGGATGCAGAAGCGAAAGAGAGACTATTTACATCGAATAGAATGGAATCTGTACCAGGTACTGAAAAGGAACAAGGAACCGGCCTGGGCCTTATAATCACACGCGAGATGGTTGAAAAACACGGTGGCAAAATTATGGTTGAAAGTTCGCCTGATAAAGGCTCGGTTTTTTCATTTCTGATTCCCGCAAATAAACCGGAAATGAAATCCTGATTCCGGATAGGTATTATTTGTTGCTACCTGAACTTTGATTTTCGCTAAATTCTTGTGCTGCAATGGAATAAATAAAACTTGCAGATGTATTTTAGCTGTTACTTTCCAAACATATTCTTTTTAGACATATCCTATGGATATATCTTTTTTCATTTAATTTTCATGATAGTCTATTTAATACAAATGCATATGCAAATGCCTGTAAACAAGCAATTGTATGTCATTAAATATTTTTATCCACCCATTGGAGTGACGGGAAAATTTGCTATTTTTACATGTTGCTTTTAATGTGTGGGAAGCATTCATTGCTTGTATCGAAAACATTTTTAAACGGAGTGGAGCTGCAATTCCTGGTTCCGATAAATGTTTTGATAAATGATGCTATTGTGATAATCGTGCTAAAACAAACAGGTTGTCAAAGCCAGTTAACTCATTTTTGAGTAGCTGTATTGGTTTTGGGTCAAAAGTGTCCCAAAATGGACTATTGTGGACAAGCGTAGTTAATGCCTTTTTCATGGTAAAAGTGGTTTTTTAGTCTATGTAATTGCCTGGTTAATAAATATATGAGATTTAGGTTGATATTTTTATTAACCTTGGCAAGGTTGTTGATTTTATGTTTCCTGCTCTTCCCTGACAAAGGGAAAAACTAGGTTACTTCATATAGCTCGAATAATGGACGAAAATTTTACCAGCAGAAATTTATCATCAGTGTCAGAGATTTCGGTTTACCAGCTGGTAAACGCTCTATCTGACGCTGCTTTTATTTGTGATCATACAGGACGAATTGTTGTTTGCTCTGACCAGGTTATTCCTTTCTTTGATATGGCTGATAAGTCAAGAATTATTGGGAGCAGTTTTCAATCCTACATTGCATATGAGTATATTGACGAAGCATATTTTCTTCTTTTAAACGTTGTAAATGAGTCCGGTAGCAAGAAGTCAGGTAAATTTTTAGTGAGAAAAGGATTAAACGATACATTTTCTGCAACCATAACATTTGCACCTATTGTTCTTGAAAACAAATCAGATAAATACATTCTCGTAACTTTTCGCGAAGCACCTGTTACCGATCCGGAGATTGGACTATTGCATAAAAAGGATGTCCGGCTTTCACGTTTATGTGAGATATTAAGTGATAATACAACCCAGCCTGGCGACAGAACAAAAAAACTAGTGTCCCAGATTGGTGAAACACTTGGCGCAATTACATGTACTTACAGCAGGTTCGAAAACGGCGAACTTTCTCCTCTCTCATCATGGGAATCTCCGTTTAATATCGGAATTACTGCCCAATTATTTAGCAAACAACTTTTTGACTACCTCACGGATCATAAAGAAAATCTTGCTTTGATCCGCAAACCGTTGCTCACTGAATTTCTGAAGTCGGAGCCTTCATATAAGGATGATTCAGGCGTTAAAGCAATATTGGGTTTAATAATACGTAAAAACAATGTAGTGGATGGAATCCTGACAGCTGTTTTTACATTTAATTATGCCTTTTCCGATATTGATAGATCATTTGTTCAGACAATATCTTTGGTAATTGAGAATGAAGATCAATCTGAAATTAATATGGCACCTTCGCCAGAGCTTTCTTTTCGTGAGATAATCGATAGATTTGCGGATCCGGTTTATATGCTGTCGCCAAAAGGTATTTTGATGGAAGTAAATAAAGGTGCGGTTAAGTATTATGGGTACGAACGGGAAGAACTGATCGGACAAACTCCTGTGCTTTTATCGGCCGAAGGCGAAAATGACAATGAACTGATACAGCAAATGCTTGAAAAGACTTTGACCGGTGAACCACAAAAATTTGAGTGGTTGGTGAAACGAAAAAACGGTGAAATTCTTCCTACCGAAATTAGTTTTAATAAAAGCAGTTATAGCGGGCAGGATACAGTTATTGCAACAGGCCGTGATATAACTGAATCGAAAAATGTTGTGAATGAATTACTTCGCCATAACAACGAGCTTAAAGAATCAAATAAAAGTAAAGATAAGTTTTTCAGCATATTTGCTCACGATTTGAAAAACCCTTTCCAGGGGCTATTGGGTTTTATTGACCTGCTATATGAAGATCTGGATGAACTGAGTTCGGAACAGGTAAAAGAGTATTTATCCAATGTCCGGAATGCTTCATATCATACGTATGCCTTACTCGAAAATCTTTTGGAATGGTCGAGGATTCAAAGCGGGAAAATGCCTTTTACACCTTCCGTTTTCGATATCCGCGACGAAATCAGTTCTGTAATATCAGTTCTCGAAAACAATGCTACCCAAAAGGATATAAAGCTTATAAATGAAGTAGAATCTCGTATTATGGTTGAAGCTGACCGTAATATGATACGTTCTGTAATTCAGAACATTGTTACCAATTCAATTAAATTTTCCAATTCCAAGGGTAGAGTTGTTATACGGGGGCGTGTACCACAAACTTATTTAAAAGTAAAAGGGTCAACTGAAGCGGGCGATCGCCAATGGCTCGAAATAAGTGTTTCGGATAATGGTATCGGTATACCAGAAGAAATACTTCCAAAACTATTCAAACTCAACGGTCAGTATTCCCACGCCGGAACTGCCAATGAACCCGGTACAGGACTAGGTTTGGTATTATGCCACGAAATGGTTGAGAAAAACGGAGGCCGTATCTGGGCCGAAAGCATCCCAGGGCAGGGTACAACCTTCATTTTTACAGTGCTGTTAAGTTCATAACAAATAATTCAGGTTCTAAGCCTGAAGGATAATCGTATTTTTCCCATAATGAGCCAGGTGCAGGATTCCTTGTGCCCGGAATATCCATTTTTCCCCTTTATCAAAATAGTCGTAACCATGAGGCTTGTACTGTCAGATACTATGGCGTAAAAAACAGCTGTGGCGAAAACCATATTATTTGTTTTAGATAGCCTTCAGGGTGCAAAAATCAATAAAATCTGGCGGAGGTATAAACTGATTGTAAAGCATAATTGAACATAACATCAAAAAAACAGTTTGATACATGAACCATTTTACCTGGTTTTTTATTCTGACATTGATTTTAACTCAAATTACATAACAGCGTAGTTGATTAATAAAATGTAATGTTTATCAATTACAGATATTCAACTACCAAAGATTGGCTAAATCGGGGTTAACCCAACTAATGCAAATAGTTCGAATTTGTCTTCTCTTTCGTAATTTGGATTTAATGAGATTCCGGAATTGGTGAGTGTATGCAATCATACTTGTTCTTATATGTTTAATCCCTCAGATACTATGGAGCCCATACCGCTGAAAAAACAAAATGTTGCTTTTTCTTCACAGCTCTCAAATCCTGGCAGTGATGTTTGGGAACTTATTTTTGATTCAATGCCCGATATGGTGGCATTGATTGATCTGAATAATATTGTTGTCAAAGCTAATAAAGCTATGCGGCAAAGGATCAGTATCGGTGATCAGAGTTTAATCGGACATACATGCAATTCCCTCATGCATGATCATGGTTGTAACCTCTCAAATTGTCCGCATCTGAGCATGATCAACGACAGGAAGCCGCACTCGATTGAGTTGTTCGAACCCAAATTTGGCCTCTATCTTAATATTTCCACAACTCCTGTTTTTGATACAGATGATAATCTTTTAGGCAGTCTTCACATTGCCCGCGACATTACTGTTCAAAAGGAATCAGAAGTCAAACTCACAAAATACAACAGCGAACTTAAGGAACTTAACCAAAGTAAAGATAAATTTTTCAGTATTGTTGCCCACGATCTCCGAAGTCCCTTTCAAGGCATGTTGGGATTTACTGACCTTATTCTCGACGAACTGGATACCTTAGATAAAGACGAGATTAAGGAGTATCTGTTAAAAGTCAGAGATTCATCATACAGCACATTTGCTTTACTCGAAAATCTTTTAGACTGGTCGAGGATGCAGACAGGCCGTTTAAAATATAGTCCTTCCAACTTCAATTTAATTGATGATTTTTCATCTGTTTTTAGTTTATTAGATTCAAATGCAACGAATAAAAACATCAGACTGATCAACAATCTTAAAAATGATTACTATGTATTTGCTGACCGCCAGATGGTTCACTCTATTTTGCTGAACCTGACCACAAATGCAATTAAATTTACACATTCGGGAGGCACAGTAACCTTTAATGCAAAAATAAAGGAGATGTGTGAAAACAAACCTGAGGATGAATGTTCAACACTAAATCATAAATGTTTGGAAATCAGTGTTTCGGATACCGGAGTTGGTATGTCTGCTGACGCTCTGCAGAAACTTTTTAAAGGTGATGATCATTTTACGCTTGCCGGGACTTCAAATGAACAAGGAGCTGGACTTGGTCTTATATTAGTGAAGGAAATGACCGAAAAGCATGGTGGCGTATTAACTGTTAGCAGTCAGGTGGGAAAAGGTTCGGTATTTGCATTTACTTTACCTCTTTTTGATAAATAGTTTACCAGTCTATATCAAATTGTCATTTTCAGGATATTTCCACTGCCTACTCAAATCAATTTGGCAATTCGCATTCCGAATATTACAAATTATCTCTGAAATCTTTCTTTTTGGTGAGTTTCAAATCCTGGAGGAGGGATGATTTTGCATTAATCTGGAAGTTCCAGCTTTTCTGTGTTCCGTAAGGAACCCAGCTAAAACGCATTTCCCAGCAATGCAGATTGCGGTAAATGGTAATTTGTGTGAATGCAAAATCCTTTTGTTCAAAATCGTAGCCGGTCCGTGCCGAAAATTTCCATTTTTCGGTTACATTTACATCTCCCGAAACACCTAATGTTTGAATAATATCACGTTTGATTTCTCCGGTTGTTAATACAGGCACGCTTGTTAACCTGAAGTTATAATCAAATCGTAAAGACCAGGGATTATCCCAGTCGATATATAAATCAGCGTTATTTCTTAGGTCTTCAATTTCCTCTTCCGATGATACTCCTGGCTTAGGTGTTTTTTTAGCAACTTTTGATTTGGGTTTCAGATCGTATCCAAAACTCAGGTTCCAGCCTGAATTGAGGAACCGGAGAGGTTTCTTGCTCATTGAAAACTCCGACTTATTGATTATCGGCCCCGGCACTGAATTGTAGAACGGACTTGTATAAGAATCCCACATGGTATATCCGTAGAAAGGCTGCGAATACAATCCATAGGGACTGTATGAACTTGCATAGCTGATCTGAATCTTTTTAAACAAGGTTGTACGGGCAGATAAAACAATATTTGACCAGCGCAGTGAATCTTTGGCCAGGTCATACGAGGTTGAAATCTGGAAATTGTCGATAAGCATTACTTTTTGTGTTCCGGTAACAGTGTCTTTGGCCGAACGTATTTTCATTTCGAGGTTATTGCCGAGGGAAAAGTTTATCGCGCCCGATTTCTGACTGGGAGGCACACCCGAAATGCTGTTGCCTTCAAAGATGGTATATTGTGTTGTGCTGCCTTTGGAATCTGTTTGCACGGTTCGCCAATATCCAAGTTGTTCTGTTCCAAAGTCAGGTATAAAGCTAAATCCTACCGAAGGCCGTATAACATGTCTTAACGCACGGACCGGCCCTTTACGGAATTGTTTCATTCCATATATGGTTGTGCTGATTGAAGAGTTGAAGCTATAATCACGGGCAGAAGCAAAACCGCCAACGGTATCAACATCAATGTATCCTCCGGCGTATGATGTGTCATTGATCCATGTTTTACGAATAGTTTTAGTGTACCAGCGTTCATTATAATTTATTCCGTTGCTCCACGAAAAATATTTCAATATTTTAAATGATCCGCTGATTGGAATAGTATGTTTCATTCCATTTACGAACCTGTTACCCACATCAGGTTTGAAAACAAGTGAATCCGGGCTGCTCAGGTCGTTTCGCATAATCATGTTATAGGTAACATTTATGGATTCGTACCACGCAGCAGTGCCTGAGGGTATTTTTTTCTTAAACGGATAAATCCGGTTTATACCGAACGAAACACTTGGAAGCGATAAGTTTACAAGCTTGGTTTGAGTATTCTGGCTGTGAGTAGCACTGCTGGTCAGGTTACCCCAGGTCCCGAGACGCATATCGTATGAAACACTTGACGAAAATGTGTTAGTAAGGTAATCGTTAACCGTTGATGGATTGTACTTATTGTAACTGCTTGAGCCGGCATTTACACTTGCCCCGAATACTGAGTTAGGACGTGCTTTGGGATCCTGCCGGTGCGACCAGGAAACGAAAAAATCATTTTTGTTATAGTAATTCGGGTCACCTTCTGTTCCATATACAGTTACTGCATATTTAAGGCTGAAACTGCCCGAGTATTTATAGCGCTTTTTATAGGTCAGTGCCGGCTTTAATGCCCATCCGCCGCGCGAATAAATATCACCGGTGAGTTTGAGATCGAAATAGTCGTTCAATCCAAAATAATAGCCTCCATCTTCAAGAAAGAAACCCCGTTCATTGGATTCGCCATACCTGGGAATGATCAATCCGGAACTACGCCCTTTTTTATTTGGAAAAAGCCCGAATGGAAGCACAATTGGCAGAGGTACATCCTCAACAGTTATCCAGGCCGGGCCTGTAACAATCATATTGCCGCTTAAAACCTTGGCTTTGGTGAATTTTAACGAAAAGTGCGGGTGATCTTCCAGATCACAGGTGGTATATTCGCCACGTCCGACATCGGTTACACTATCGTTCACTTTTTTGATAACACTTCCGTGAATGTATCCCTCGCCTTCTTTAGTTATAACATTCTGAATCAATCCTTTACGGGTAGTAAAATTGTACGCAATTTCTTTAGATTTGAAACTTAAATCGCCTTGTTGGAATTCCGGTGT
>JFJP01042135.1_pt1 | contig 13744 bp, 9 predicted proteins | sample 431651 | NCBI WGS metagenome assembly JFJP01 (sample SAMN02602958, study PRJNA72255) | Microbial mat metagenome, whole genome shotgun sequencing project. | biome: fresh water; feature: sink hole; material: water; isolation source: purple microbial (photo- and chemosynthetic) mats found in... | reverse complement strand
TAATCAGATAATTACCGTGAAAATAAAATCCGCGAACTAATATTGTTGCTTAGTACATAAACAAATTTACGAAATCACCTGAATATCAGATCATTTTTTGCCAAATATTTAGAAGAAGTAATAATATGCTACAAATGAAGTAATTAGCTTATCAGAAGGCTGATATTTCTGCCCGTTCACCTTTATTCCCTGAAATTCCCCCCTTTATTTCGTCATTGCGAGAAGCGCAGCGACGAAGCAATCCCTGTCCGTTTAAACCAACTTCTTATACTTGATTCTCACCGGTGTTGTATCTGCAACTCTCTTTTTGTAATTCTCCTCATATTCCGAATAGTTACCTTCGAACCACACAACTTTTGAATTTCCTTCAAAGGCCAGCATATGTGTCGTAACCCGGTCAAGGAACCATCTGTCGTGTGAAATAATAACAGCGCATCCCGCAAAACTTTCGAGTCCTTCCTCAAGTGCCCTGAGTGTATTAACGTCGATGTCGTTGGTGGGTTCGTCGAGAAGCAGTACGTTCGCCCCCGATTTGAGTGTAAGTGCCAGGTGCAGCCTGTTTCTCTCACCACCTGACAGTATGCCGCACTTTTTCTCCTGATCGGCTCCTGTAAAGTTAAAACGGGCAACATAAGCCCTTGCATTTACCGGACGGTTTCCAACCATCACATCCTGCTGCCCTCCTGAAATAACTTCATAAACAGTTTTTGCAGGATCAATATCAGAGTGTGCCTGATCTACATAGCCAAGCACAACTGTTTCACCAATATTGAAAGAACCTTTATTCGGAGTATCCTGTCCCATTATAAGGCGGAAAAGTGTTGTCTTACCTGCTCCATTGGGGCCGATAACACCAACTATTCCGTTCGGCGGCAGACTGAACTCAAGATCCTCAAACAGTACCTTATCGTCAAACGATTTTGTAACAGCCTTTGATTCAATGACTTTATCTCCGAGCCGGGGACCATTTGGAATAAATATTTCGAGTTTTTCTTCTTTCTGTTTCACATCCTGATTAAGAAGGTTTTCGTAGGCTCCCAGACGGGCTTTTGATTTTGCACGACGTGCTTTGGGAGACATTCTTACCCATTCAAGTTCACGCTCGAGGATTTTCATTCTCTTTACATTACCCTTTTCTTCTGATTCAAGTCTTTTTGCCTTCTGCTCAAGCCACGATGAATAGTTTCCCTTCCACGGAATACCTTCGCCCCTGTCGAGCTCGAGGATCCATCCGGCTACATTATCAAGAAAGTACCTGTCGTGTGTTATACAAATAACAGTACCATGATATTGTTTAAGTGTTGTCTCGAGCCATTGTACCGATTCGGCATCGAGGTGGTTTGTCGGCTCATCGAGAAGCAAGATATCAGGCTGCTGTAAAAGCAGTCTGCAAAGAGCAACCCGCCTGCGCTCCCCGCCTGAAAGCACATTTACCTTTGCATCGCTTTCGGGGCATCTCAATGCATCCATTGCCCTCTCTAGCTTATAGTCAATATTCCAGCCATCGTGATAATCGATCTTTTCCTGTAAAACAGCCTGGCGATCCATCAGCTGCTGCATTTTATCGGGATTTTCATACACCTCAGGCTCCCCGAAACTGTTGTTTATCTTTTCAAACTCCTTGATAGTGTCCATCATATCCTTCACACCCTCCTCGACAATCTCCCTTACAGTACGGTTGTCTTCCAGCAAAGGGTCCTGGGATAAATGTCCTACAGTGTATCCCGGAAGAAAAGTCACATCTCCCTGATATTCTTTCTCGAGACCCGCAATAATCTTAAGAAGCGTTGACTTTCCGGAACCGTTCAAACCTATAATGCCGATCTTGGCACCAAGAAAAAAGGAAAGAGAAATATCCTTAAGCACCTGTCTGTGAGGAGGAAATGTTTTTCCCACCCTGTGCATTGAAAAAATAATCTTATTATCTTCAGCCATAATTAGTAATGTTTTGACACCTCAAAAATAAGAAGAGACGTTCAATAATGAACGTCTCTTCAGCCAATATTTTAAAAAATCTATTTCTGTTCGAACAGCTTTACTGTTTCATCCTGCATAAGCACCCACAGGCAATAAACTCCCTTAAGAGTACCTATCGGGATATTAAGACATCCAAGAGCCGATACAACTATAACTATATACCTTGCCCAGGGTTTAAATCCAAGAAGGCCGATTCCGCCAACAAGTCCGAGAGTTGAAAGGAAGCCAACAAGCAGAGGAAGGCTTACCGACAGGAATCCCAGAACCATTACACCTGTCTCATCATTCTCAACAAATCCTTTTGCAAAATTCAGAGCAAAAAATATTGCAAGTGCTCCGATCAGACCAAGAAGACTGAAGCCGATTTGTATCGCTCCTACCACGGTCACATGCTTTTTCATTTTTGATTCTTCCATGACATTTAATTTTTACGCAATTTATAAATATTTTCATTCCTGACTTAATGACTTATTATTTATTGCAGTGATGCACCAATAACCAAAAAAGTAACTGATGCAACCATTTTAAGCTTATAACTGTTTACCAAGAAGAGAGAATTAGTATCTTTGACGTGAAATAAGTCTTATATGAAAAGAAAACTATTATTCGGATCGGCATTTGTTTTTATAGCATTGGCTGCCACATCATGTGAGGCTCTGAGTAATTGCGAGAGATGTAAAACCGTAATTTATGACTCATTGACAGGGTATGTAACAGAAGGTCTTGAAGAAACGGAATATTGTGGAACTGAATTATTATCAATAAAAACAAAAACCTACCCAAACGGAAATCTTAGAACCACTTATAAATGTCGATAATAAGAAAGTTCCTTTTAAAAATATATTCGGAGAAGTTGAGAGTTTTAATATCTTTGAATTGAAAATTGAATTATATGAAAAGAAAAATTTTATTCTTAGCATCATTTTTGTTTATATCTTGGGCCGTAACTTCATGTACAGCCCTTTCAGACTGTCAATTCTGCAAAATCGTTACTAGAACAAGTACTGGAAGTGACGTTTCAGTAGGATCTCCTACCGAATATTGTGGCGCAGATCTTATTACTTTCAAAGCCTCCAATCCAACTATTACAAATCCTGTAACAGGAAATATCACTAAAGTCGAGTGCTCTAATTAATATCTGACTCCGATCAGCGTAACATCATCAACCTGAGAGCTGTCGCCGCGCCATTCCTCAAATATCTCATTTAGGCGTACTCCCTGCTCAAGCATGGGTTTTCCTGCCATTGCAACAAGGGTCTCCTTAAGTTGCATTGACATGAACTTCTTCTGTTTTGGTCCGCCAAACTGGTCTGAGTAACCATCTGAGAATATATAGAATGCATCGCCTTTCTGCAAATCTATCGTATGCATTGTAAAAGGAACCATCTTATAATGTATTGCAACCGGCATTTTATCGGCTCTGTAATGAGTAAGTTCACCTCCACGTACAAGGTATAGAGGATTATTAGCCCCGGCATAATATAATATGTTCTTTTCAAAGTCCACAACACAGATCGCGATATCCATACCATCCTTTATACTCTCCTCTTCTGCAACCTGCTTAAGGGCTTTAATGATTCCTTCACGCAGATTTTCAATTATCTGGTCGGGCATTACTATCTGTTTCGCTGTAACTATTTCATTAAGCATTGTTACACCGAGCATGCTCATAAAGGCTCCGGGAACACCATGACCGGTACAATCGGCAGCAATTATTATCTGAAGCTTACCCTGAGTACTCACCCAGTAAAAGTCTCCACTGACTATTGCCAGCGGTTTATAAAGAACAAAATGCTCAAGTTTATCGCTGAAAAGTTCAAGAGACGGAATAAGGGCTGTCTGAATCCTTTTTGCATACATGATACTGTCAGTTATATGCTTTTTCTGATAAGCTATCTGGTCTCTCTGAGCTTCAGCCAGATCCTTTTGTTTTTCTATTTCATCTTTCTGAGCTGAAATTGTTCTGTTCTTCTCCTCGAGCTTAATATTTGCTTCCTTTTTAATTTTATATCCCCTGTAAATATAGTATCCCAGAAAACTCACAAGCAAAAGTGCAAAAAGAACAAAATATAGAACCAGCTTTTGTTTTTCGAGTGTTTCAAGCTGAACCTTAATCCTTCCCTCCTGCTCAGCAATTTTACTTAACTGCTCGTCAATACGGGCTCTCTGAACAGCCATCTTTTCCTTCTGATTGGTAAGAGTATCTTTCTGAACCTGAACCTCCTGCTGCTGTACAAGAATAGTGTGTTTCTGAACAGATATTTCGCCCTGCTGTTTTGATATCTGAACAACCTGGGTATTTAATAACTTCTGTTTTTCATTAAGCGCCTTTTCCTTTGCAACTATCTGAACATCAAGACTGTCTAGGAGTGCTTTTTGCTTAAGTATTTCCTGTTTCTGTACATCTATTGTTGCAAGTTGCTGTTTTATTGTCTCCTTCTGAACTTCTATCTCCTTACTGGCAACATCAAACAGGTTCTGCCAGTCTTCCTTGGTTTTTATGGCTGTGAAAAGTAAGGTTTGAGGCACTGACATTCCTTCCTTTTTTATGTAGTCTTCATTTATATCATATTGTGGTACATTATTGACAACGATAAAATTTATCATTGATTCCCTAAACTCATAACCTTCTGTAATAAGCATAGTTTGTTTTCCAGCAATTTTTTCTTTTACTTTTTCAAGATCAAATCCGGCATTCTTGTTCACATAAAGTACCTGTAAGTGGGTCATACTTTCAAGTCTCCTGAAACCCATTATCAAAACCGGTTTACCCTGAATTTTAGTTCGTGTTTTAGCCAGATCTCCCATTTCTTTAACAAGATCATAATCACCGACAAGCACTCCTATTTTGAAATTAGAAGAATCGGCAAAGCCAGGACCATAATTAACATATTGAGCAACAAGGTCAAAAATATAAAGGGCTCTAGTGGGATTGTCAAAGCCCCCCTGACCAAATGAAGGTTTCAGTATTAAAATAAATACTGCAGTAAGTAGCAGATTTCTGATAAAACTTAAGTTTTTAAGCATGATCTTCAGGATTTATTAATACGAATTTGCACATTTTTATTCAGGTTACCAAATCTCTGATTCACCCGGCCTTCTCAAAACTGTTGATAAAATGTTAATAACTGCGAAAACATGTGCCTTTGCGGCGCTTAAGTTATACTAATTTTATACTTGAATTAAAACAGTCACGAATGAGTCTCAATATCAATGGCTTAGATTTAAGCGGAAAGAATATAGTTATTATTGAAGATGATTTACCGTCGATTAAATACTATGAAACTCTTCTTAAGAATACAGGCGCCGGTTTGAAAATTTTCAATAATGGAAAGGATTTCGTCGAATATATTAGCCAGCGAAATGTTGCAGTAGATCTTGTTTTTGTCGACTTTCTCATTCCTCTTGTCAATGGAATTGACTGCATCAGGTTTTTCAGAAAAGAAAGAAAGAGTACCCCTATAATAATGATAACGGCATATTCATCAGAACAAACCAAAACAGAAGCATATATAGCCGGCTGCAATGAATATGTTCTCAAGCCCATTTATCCTGAAAAGATATTTTTCCTGATTGAAAAATATCTTAAATCTGAAATTCAGGTCTCCCTTTCCTTATAATTTATCTTCCTGCAGTCTGCATTATTTTTACATAATCGGCGTAGTAAGTCTCTAGTTTCTTGTTTATTTCGTCAGCAAGTGCGGTCTCATTGTATAAGGCACACGCATTTGCAACGCGTGAAGTATACTGAATGGCTGTCTGTATTTCGAATTCAGCTGAGCTTACAATATATGGATCCTGTTTCAGATAATAATCGAGAATTTCATAGTAATACTCCGAAATAGCTTTTGTCATTTCAACACCCTTAGCTGAGGCTCCGGCAGCATAATAAGCTTCTATTATGTTCGACATATAAGGATCGTATGGTATCTTGCTCAAAGGCAGCATTTCCATGCAATAGTCGAGGACTTCAATTGCTTTTTCGTCTTTTCCCTGAACTGTCAAAGTTTCTGCCAGCCTGGCATAGTTTAATCTTGCCTTAATTACGGTAAGTGTCCGCCTGTGGTTATAATCGATATTCACACCCTCTTCTTTAGCACCACCCCAGACAAATTTGTTCATCAGGTTTTCATAAAGAATATCAGAATTTATTCTTCCGTATTCAAGCCAGCTTACATTGCTAGACTTAATCGGCACCAGTCGGTAAGCAAGTCCTTCAAGCTGAAAATACTCCTCCAGACCGAACGCATCATTATGATATCCTGTAACAAAATATATCGGACGTTCCCAGTTGTTATGAGCAAGAATATCAAGAACTATCAACTGACTTTTTAGTATTGAACTTCCCTTAAGTTTTATATCTATATAAGGAACAATCTTTGCTGAATCTTCAGGCCTTACTGTACCTGATGCCAGTACTTTAGCCTTATCTACGGGGATTCTGATAGTACGTGTAGGAATTATATCGAGTATTTCTGTCGATGATACCTGAACCTTTGTTGCTTTATTTTCGCTTTTTATCCAGTCAATATTTGTCGTAATTGAGACCGGATCCTTTGTCTTTTCAACAATGAATACCTGATTATTTATTCCGTCATAATATTTTTTTGCAGGGAGCGTAATAGGAAGAGGATCTGATTCATAAGCCTTTGTTTTCATCTGGTTTATGTACCAGTCTGTGTTAAGCAGCATAAGGTTACAAACCCTGATATCGGTTCTTACTCCCTCTACTTCCTGGGCATACCAGAGAGGAAAAGTGTCATTATCTCCATTTGTAAAAAGAATTGCTCCCGGAGCACATGAGTTGAGATAATTAAATGCCACGTCGCGGGCAAGATATCGACCCGACCTGTTGTGATCATCCCAGTTTTCAGAACCCATCAATGCCGGAACAGCAAGAAAACAAAGCACTCCGGCTATTGCTGCTCCAGGTTTTTCTCCAGTCACTTTTGAGATTCCTTCGAAAAGAGCCAGAACACCTATTCCTATCCATACCGCAAAGAAATAGAATGATCCTGCATAAGCATAATCCCGCTCTCGTGGCTGGTTGGGGTACTGATTCAGATAAAAAACAATTGCAATACCTGTCATTACAAAAAGCAGCATTATTATACCCCAATTCTTATTGTCGCGGTTCAGATGATAAAACATTCCAACCATTCCCAGCAGAAAAGGCAACAGATAATACTTGTTTCTTGATGTATCCTTCTTCTGATCAGTAGGCAGATCAATAGTCCCAAGTCTTGGTTCATCAAGGAACTTAATTCCGGTAATCCAGTTCCCGTTCACAGCACCTCCTGTACCCTGAGTATCATTTTGTTTCCCTGAAAAGTTCCACATGAAATACCTGAAATACATGTAACCAAACTGGTAAGAAAACATATATTTCATGTTTTCACCAAATGTCGGCTTCCTTACTGTTTTCTTCTCTCCGTTCTGGTCTGTAACCTGAAGAGGAGTCCCCCTCACTTCGCCCCATTGCTCATAAATCGGTGCATGATCATCCTGGTCACTCCACATCCTCGGGAATAGAGTGATGAAACGGGGGTCATAAACCCGTTCGAGATCATGTCCCGTAATAATATATTTACCGTTCTCAAGAGCATATTTTGCCTTTCCTTCTTTATAATCAGTTACGGGTGCATTGTAAACCGGTCCTTTAAAAAGCGGACGCTGACCGTACTGTTCGCGGTTCAAAAAATAGAGAAGATTATATGGATTTGAAGGGTTGTTCTCATTCAACGGGGTATTGGCAGATGAACGAATGACAATTATTGCATTTGATGAATAACCAATAAGAATTACTGTCACAGCAGTAAGCGCACTGTTCAGTATTTTTCTGCTCTTGCCCGAAAGATACCAGACTAATCCTGAAATTACCAGCAAGACAAGAAGGTTAAGAATTACTGAAGCGGAAATAACCCAGAACCCGGTAAAAAACATGGCTGCAATTGCCAACACCCCGTACTTTGTTCTGTTACCGGAAACAAGAGTGGCCTTTACGGCAAAAAACAGAAGTGTTGCCAGTATTATTATATGAAACGTCATTCCGCTGTTTGGCGGAAGGTTTAGCACATTAACAAAGAAATTGTCAAACTTCGAGGAAATAGTTACAACACCTGGCATTATGCCATACATAAGAATTGCCAGAAGCACTATTGATGTCGCCAGTGAGATGAAAAATCCTTTCCAGGCAAATTCAAACTTTCTGAAATAGTATACCAGTACAATAGCCGGAAGAGCCAAAAGGTTAAGCAGATGGACTCCAATCGAAAGACCCATCAGAAATGCTATCAGGATTATCCATCTGTCGGCATATTCCTCATCAGCAACATCTTCCCATTTAAGAATTGCCCAGAAAACAACTGCAGTAAAAAGAGAAGAGGTTGCATATACCTCGCCTTCAACAGCTGAAAACCAGAATGAATCAGAAAAGGCGTAAGCCATGGCTCCAACAACACCTGCTGAAATAACTGCTATAAGTCGTCCGGTGCTGAACTCATTCTCATCTCTTAATAATATTTTTCTGGCAAGATGCGTGATTGTCCAGAAAAGAAACAGGATGGTAAACGCGGATGCCAGCCCCGACATGGCATTAACCATTATGGCAACCTTTGAGGTATCACCGGCGGCGAACAGGGTAAAAAAGCGGGCCATAACCATGAATACCGGGTTCCCGGGAGGATGCCCGATTTCCAGTTTATAGGCGGATGCGATGAATTCACCACAATCCCAAAGACTTGCAGTTGGTTCAAGAGTCAACAGATAAGTTATGGCGGCAGCAATAAAAACCACCCATCCTGAAATGTTGCGAAAATACTGCTTTTTTTCATAATTAAGCAAAAGGCTCAATACAAGCATATTTTACTATTTTTGATTTTTAAAATCTGCAATGAGAAACCTTTTATTAAATGCAGTTATTTTAATGCTGATCACAGTATTAAACGCCTCCGGACAGTTTTATGAAACCGGACAGGAACCTGCTTCTGTTAAGTGGTTGCAGATTAAAACAGGCCGGTTTACTGTAATTTACCCCGATTCGTACGGAAAACAGGGCATTATCTATGCAAATACCCTTGAAAAAGCTTATTCAGACCTCCTCACTCTTTATCCTGAGAAGAAGATAAAAATACCTGTCGTTATTCACAGTCTGACAACAAAATCAAACGGATATGTTGCCTGGGCACCCCGGAGAATGGAACTTTATCCTACTCCCGAACAAAACACAATTCCTCTGGCTACTGAAAAACAACTTGCAATTCATGAACTTGCTCATGTTTTTCAGATGAAATCTCTCAATAGCGGATTCTCAAGATTAATGACAATCCCGTGTTTTTGCTGAAACTATGCTGACAGAATCAGGACGGGGAAGAACCGCCTCATTTCAGAAGCAGCTAAAAGCTTTGTCAGTTGAGAACGGAAACGTTTATAAGTATGACAAGCTTCTCAACGGATCATACCTTGATTATGTTCCTGATCATTATGAGTCGGGCTATCAGGCTGTTGCATGGTCCAAGCTAAAATATGGACTTAATTCCTGGAACGAAGTAATGAAATTCACTGCGGAGAATCCCTTTACCATTATCCCGGTAAATATAAGTCTGCGGAGAATAGCCGGAATGAACAAGCGGAAGCTTTACGATGAGACATTTGATACCCTTCGTACTATCTGGAAGAATGAACTTATTACAGAAAATGCAATTAAATACGAGATTGTCAATCCTGATAAAAAAGACAGATTTGCCAATTACTATTCACCGGTAATTGCAGGGAACGATAGTATAATTGCAGTAAAGACCTCCCTCGATAATCCTTCCGAATTTGTGCTTATGAATCCTTCACTGAAGACGGAGAAAAGAATCCATGTTCCCGGACAGTTTTATCCGTATGTGTTCTCATACAGCAAGCGTAAGATGGCCTGGGTAGAAAATCAGGGTGATCCACGGTGGGAAAACCGCGACTATTCAGTTATTAAAATAAAGGATCTTGCCACCGGAACAGTTAAAAAATTATCCCGCAAAAGCCGCTATCAGTCACTCTGCCTATCTCCCGACGGAACCAAAATTATTGCCACAGAAAACAGCGTCGAAAACAAAAACAGTATTGTATTCATTGATACTGAAACAAGCAGTATTGAGAAGAAAATATTTACTCCCGACAATATTCACCTCCAGAGGCCGCAGTGGTCGGTTGATGGCAATCTTATTGCATTTATATTCCTGAGTGATGAAGGGGAAGGCATTGTTTCATACAAAATTCATGAAAATACCTGGGAGACCCTGCTTGAAGCCGGAAGGGATGATCTCCAATCAGCAATAATCAGGAATGATACTCTCTATTTTGTGAGCTCTGTTTCGGGTACTGAAAATATATATTTCCGCACAAAAAAGGGAGAAAATGGAAGATTGACAAGGTCAGAATTCGGAGCCACTGATCTTTCACTTATGGGAGGCAAAATCATCTTCAGCAACTATTCCTCTTCAGGAAATAACATAAGTCAGATATCGATAAGTGACTCTGAGGAGAGCGGAGAAAAGGTCCTCAATTCATCGGAATATTTTGTTGAAAGAATTAACCCGGAACCAGCTAAAGCTATCTCTTCATCTGAAATATCTTACACACCTCAGCCTTACAGGAAGTGGCAGCATATGTTGAATTTTCACAGCTGGCTGCCTTTTTATGCTGATCTTGAAGAGATTAAAGCCGATCCCGGCTCAGTCAGACCCGGGTTTTCACTACTGACACAGAATATATTGAGTACTTTAGTGTCGCAGACAGGCTATGAATATTCTCAGGATAATAGACACATAATACACTCGAGGATAACATTCAGCGGCTGGTATCCTGTACTCGAGTCAAGAATTGACTATGGAGGATCGCCCGGAATTACAAAGATTGCAAGACAGGGTGAGATAGTTCCAAATCCGTCTGTCATTAAACCGGGACTGAGATCCACGAATACGATTTCACTGCCCCTGAGATTCTCATCAGGACGTTTCTCGGAGTTTTTCCGTCCTTCAATAACAGCAGATTTCAGGAATGATTATATTTATTTAAACGGGCTATATGATTTTGGACAGACTATTGTTTCGGGCAGATTGTATTTTTCGAATTATTACAGATCTGTGCAAAGGGATATTCATCCCAGATGGGCACAGGTATTCGATTTAAACTATTCCTTCGCTCCCTTTGACGACAATCTTTACGGAACTCTTGGAACCTTAAAAACAACATTTTATTTCCCCGGAATCTTCCCGCACAATTCTTTAAGGATCAGATTGGAAAGAGAGAAGCAGGTGCCTGTAAAATTTCTCTATGGCAACCGTGTTTCATATCCGAGAGGGTATAAGAATATTATGTCGAGAGAACTGGAACTATATTCGGCCGATTATGTTCTGCCCTTGCTTTACCCCGATTTAAGTCTCTCAAGTATTCTCTACCTCAAAAGAATACGGGCAGGGATCTTCTATGATTACGGACTCGGAACAGGTAATTCATATTTTACATATACTTCGGGCGGCGTTCAAAGAGTTGACCACGACTACGAGGAAACATTCAGTTCAGCAGGGTTTGAAGTTCTTGCCGATTTTCATTTATTAAGAATCCCGTATATGATAACAGGAGGGGTTCAGACTGCCTGGAAAAGATCATCAAACACCCCGGTTTTTGAGTTTAAATTCAACATTGACCTTTACGGTATGACTTTAGGTAAAAGAGGTCTTTGACAGACAATTACCTCTCGAGGGTTCTGGCAGTATTTCTTATCTGATCCCAGGCATTTTCGACGTGTTCCATTGTCACATTAGTCTGCGCAGTAACCATGCGAAGAGTATATCTGCCGTTAAGAACAGTATGTGACAGGTACATTTTTCCTGAATCATTAAGTTTGTGATTCAGGTTTTCGTTCAGAAGATTAAGTTGTTTGTCATCGCAATTATCAGGCTTATACCTGAAACAGACCACGCTGATAACAACAGGTGCAAGTATTTCAAAATCAGGCTCGCCCGAGATCCATTCGGCCAGTTTTTTAGCAATTTTTATATGATATCTTACTTTTTCTTTAAGACCCTCGGTCCCGTAGCATCTTATAACACTCCATAATTTCAGAGCCCTGAAACGTCTTCCAAGCGGCACACCCCAGTCGCGGTAGTCGTTAACCTTGCCTCTGGTTCTAGTTTTAAGGTATTCAGGAAGGACTTCGAATGTCTTAATCAGATTTGCAGCATCCTTAACAAAATATGCGGTGCAGTCAAAGTTTGTAAACATCCATTTATGAGGATTGAACACGAAGCTGTCGATATACTCACTGCCATCGATCATCCAGCTGAATTCGGGCAGAATAAGAGCAGTTCCGGCCATTGCGGCATCAACATGAAGCCATACCCCGAATTCTTTGCAAATCTCCCCAATGGCCCTTAAAGGGTCAACGGCAGTGGTTCCCGTGGTTCCTATCGTCGCAACAACGCAACAAGGGATAAGTCCGCGCTCAAGATCAATTATTATTGCCTCTTTCAGGTTGGCAGGATCCATCGAAAAATCCTCTTTAACAGGAATTTTAACAAGGTTTCGCTTGCCTATTCCTGAAATCTTTACTGCCTTCTCAACAGAGGAATGCGTTTGTCCGGAGCAGTAAACCCTCAATGTTCCAGCTCCATCTGCACCATTATTATTAATTGAAAAGCCGGAGATCTTTTCACGGGCTGTCAGAATCGCTGCGAGTGTTGCAGTTGAGGCAGAATCCTGAATAACACCTTCAAATTCTTTCGGAAGGCCGATCATATCCCTCAGCCAGATCATCATTTTTTCCTCAAGTTCGGCGGCTGCAGGAGATGTTTCCCATATCATGCACTGAGCTCCAAGGGTGGCAGTAATCATTTCTGCAAGCACTGATGGAGGACTTACGTTAGCAGGAAAATATGAAAAGAAATTAGGACTCTGCCAGTGTGTTATACCCGGCATTATTATATCATCCAGATCTTTTATGAGATTCTGAAATGGCTCAGGAGATGAGGGTGGAACTGACGGGATGCTGTCAAATATATCGCCCGGTAAGACAGGTGATTTAACAGGATAATTTTCAACATTTTCCATGTAGCCCGCCATCCACTCGACGAGCTCATTTTATTTGCCTTGACTTCGATTACGCCGCCGGTAATTTCGAATTTTTTTTCAGTTCCGTCGATGTCAATCATAATGACAGTTCCATTCTCCAGAGTGGAAATAATCGGAGCATGGTCTTTGAGTACCTGAAACGAACCCTTTTTTCCGGGAACCCTTACAGACTTAACATCGCCATCAAATACTTTTTTGTCAGGTGTTATAATCTCTATCTTCATTCCTGAATATTATTTTGACTGAGCAAGAATCTTTTCACCCTTCTCAATTGCGTCTTCTATTGTACCAACAAGCATGAAAGCAGATTCAGGATACTGGTCAACCTTACCATCCATAATCATATTGAACCCCTTGATTGTATCTTCTATTGAAACAAGAGCTCCCTTTATACCTGTAAATGATTCAGCAACAGTGAATGGCTGCGAGAGGAATCTCTGAACCCTTCTTGCCCTGTGAACAACAAGTTTATCTTCTTCTGAAAGTTCATCCATTCCGAGGATGGCAATAATATCCTGAAGTTCGTTATATCTCTGAAGAAGCTCCTTAACACGCTGAGCGCAATTATAATGAGCTTCGCCAACAATCTCAGCTGTAAGAATTCTTGATGTTGAATCGAGAGGGTCAACTGCGGGATATATACCCAGCTCTGAAA
>JFJP01036277.1_pt1 | contig 13745 bp, 11 predicted proteins | sample 431651 | NCBI WGS metagenome assembly JFJP01 (sample SAMN02602958, study PRJNA72255) | Microbial mat metagenome, whole genome shotgun sequencing project. | biome: fresh water; feature: sink hole; material: water; isolation source: purple microbial (photo- and chemosynthetic) mats found in... | reverse complement strand
GTCGAAGGCGTCGTTTTCGTCGCCCGAACGCTGGGCATAGCCGTAACCCGGAAGGTCGGCGAGGCAGAACGCGTTGTTCACCATGAAAAAATTGATTACCCGCGTCATTCCCGGTCGGGATCCCGTCTTGACGAGGGATTTCCGGTTGACGAGCATATTGATGAGGGAGGACTTTCCCGCGTTCGAACGTCCGAAAAACGCAAACTCGGGTTTACCGGTCTGCGCGTAGTCGGCGGGTTTCGTCGCTCCCTTGATGAATTCGGCTGATACAATTCTGATCACGTGCGGCTCCTGTCACGACGACTATACAGCGTATCAGGGATTTAATGAAGGGTGCCGTGCAATAAATAAAAGGACCGTCCTGCTCCGGGCAGGGCGGTCCCTCGGACATTCACGGAACGGCAGCGACTCAGGTTGCGGTCTTTTCCGCCTTTTTCTTTTTGCCCGTCCTGCGTTCCTCGAAGACACGCTGCATCAGGCAGAACAGGAACACGAGAAAACCGATCGCGATGCGGGTCCACCAGGAATTGAGGGTTCCCTGGAACATGATGAGGGTCTGGATTATGCCGTACACCAGTACGCCGAACACCGTGCCGAGCACGCCGCCGACGCCGCCGGTCAGGAGGGTCCCCCCGATGACTACGGTGGCGATCGCGTCCATCTCCATTCCCTTGCCGTTGAGCGCATAGCCCGAAAGGGTGTAGAAGGTGAACACGATGCCCGCAAGCGCCGAGCAGAAACCGCTGAGCATGTAGATCCCGATTTTTGTCCGCGCGACCGGCAGACCCATGAGGAGCGCCGACTGTTCGTTGCCGCCGATGGCGTAGACCGTGCGCCCGAATTTCGTGTAGCGGGAAATGAACATGCCGGCAATGACTATGAACACTGCGATCAGGACGCTCGGCGACACAAAACTGTCGCTCAGGATGCTGAACTGCGAGGTTGCCGCCTTCTGCCAGAATTCGTTCGAGATCCCGATCGTATCGATGCTGATCACGTAGCACAGGCCGCGGGCCAGATAGAGCCCCGCCAGGGTGATGATGAACGGCGGCAGGTCGAAGGTGTGGATTATGTAACCCATGATGAAGCCGAGCACCGTGCCCATGAGGAGGACGGTCGCGATCACCGCGAGCGGGTTCCAGTGCGATTTCTCGACGAGGCTCGACGAGAGCATGGTGGACAGCGCAAGGACCGAGCCGACCGAAAGGTCTATTCCCCCCGAGATGATGACGAATGTCATGCCGACGGCGAGGATGAGCAGGTACGCGTTGTCGATGAAAAGGTTCAGGAAATTCTGAAGCGACATGAAGCCGGGAAACAAAACCGCACCGAGGCAGAACATCAGGATGAAAAGGCCGATGGTCACGAACAGTGACAGGTTTTTCGGATTGACGAGCGCATTCTTTTTCATGCCGATATCTCCCTTGTTCCAAAGATTCCCGTAAACATCGAGCGGAAGTTGGGCGACTGCAGAAGGCTGACGACGAGCACCACCAGAGCGATGACGATCTGCGCGATTTCCGGCGGTACGCCGAAGGCATAGATGGTTGTCGTCAACGTCTGCACGATCAGCGCGCCGACCATGCTGCCGACGAGGTAAAACTTGCCGCCGTTGAGCGACGTGCCGCCGAGGACCACCGCGAGGATGGCGCTCAGTTCGTATCCGTTGCCCGCGTTGTTTCCGTCGGCGCTCATGACGGTCGAGCACACGACGAGTCCCGCGAGTCCCGCGGTAAAACCGCAGAAGGCATACACGCCGAACAGGATGTTCTTCGCATTGATGCCGGCAAAGCGCGCCGCCGTCGGATTGATGCCGACCGACTCGATGAAGAGTCCGAGCGCTGTGCGCCGTGTCACGATCGCGGTGCACAGCAGCAGTACTGCCACGAGAAAAATCGAGAAGGGAAGCCCGAGCAGGTAACCCTGACCGAGTATGGCGAAGGGTTCTGCATAGAGCCACACGATCTGCGCGTTCGTGGTGACCATGGCGATCCCGCGACCGGCGACGAGGAGGATGAGTGTGGCGATGATCGGCTGCATGCCGATGCGCGAGACGAGCATGCCGTTCCACATTCCCGCCAGAACCGAAACCAGAAGCGCGCAGGCGATCGCGACGGCGAAGGGATACTTCGGCACGCCGTCAAGCGCTCCGCCTATCAACATCGCGACAAAGCCCGCCGAGATGGCGACGATCGAACCGACCGAGATGTCGATGCCCTTCGTCGCGATGACGAGCGTAAGCCCTATCGCCATGAGCATGATGGGAGCCGCATTCTTTATGATGTCTATCACGTTGCCGTACAGGTGACCGGACTTAATCTCGAGCTGGAAAAAATTGGGCGTAAAAAAAAGGTTGAACGCCATGAGCACGGCGAGCGCGGCCAGCGGCCAGAATATTTTTTTGCGTGTCAACGATGCAAATCTTGGCATGTTCATTTCCCTCCCGCGATTGTTCGCATGATGCCGTTCTCCGTCATCTCGTCGCCTGAAAGTTCGGCGATCACCGCCTTGTCCTTGAGCACGGCTATCCGGTTGCTGCAGCGGACCACTTCCTCGAACTCGGAAGAAATGAACAGGAGCACCATGCCTTCCCTGCTGAGGTTGAGTATCTGCTCCATTATCTCGAGCTTGGCGCCGACATCGATGCCGCGGGTCGGCTCGTCGAGGATGAGGATATCCGGATGGGTGGCGAGCCAGCGCGCGAGCATGACCTTCTGCTGGTTGCCGCCGGAAAGCTTGCCGACGGGATTGTTCGCCCCCGGAGTCTTTACCCCGAGCGCCTTGATCAGTTCCTCGGCGATCTCGAGCTGTTTTTTAGCGGAGAGATTTTTGAATACGCCGCGTTTCGCCTGCAGCGCGAGGATGATGTTTTCGCGGATCGATAGTTCGGCAAAGATGCCCTCGTTCTTGCGGTCTTCGGAACAGAAACCGATTCCCGCCATCATAGCATTGCGCGGTCCGGCGATGTTCTGTTTTTTTCCGTCGATGTAAATCTCGCCCTGGTCCGCGGCATTGATCCCGAATATCAGGCGCGCGGCTTCGGTGCGTCCGGAACCGAGGAGGCCGGCAAGCCCGAGCACATCGCCTTTTTTCAGGTCGAAGCTGAACGGCGCGATCGATCCCTGGAGACCGAGCGAGTCGACCTTCAGTACCGATCCGCCGCCTGCTGTCGGCGCTTCTTTTTTCGGAAGGACATTCGTGATCCGGTTTCCGGACTTTTCCTTTCCGGCCATGCTGAACTCGGACAGTTCCTTTCCGAGCATCCGCGTGATGAGTTCAAGGCGCGGCAGGTCGCCCGTCAGGTACTCGCCGACGAACTGACCGTCCTTGAGCACGGTGATCCGGTCGGATATCTGGTACGTCTGTTCGAGGAAATGGGTGATGAACAGGATCGCAAGTCCTTCGTCCCGCAGTTTCGAAATGACCTTGAACAGCTGCGCGACTTCGGTGTCGTCGAGGCTGGAAGTCGGTTCGTCGAGGATGAGCACTTTCGCCTTCGAGTCGAGCACGCGGGCAATGGCGACCATCTGCTGCACCGCGATCGAATATGTTGAAAGGGTCATGGTGACGTCAACATGGATGTTGAGCCGCGCGAGGACCTCTTCTGCTTTACGGTTCATTGTCTTCCAGTCGACGGCGCCGAACTTCATCGGCTCCTTGCCGATGAACATGTTCTCGGCCACCGACAGGTTGAGACAGAGATTGACTTCCTGATATACGGTATTGATGCCGAGCTTTTGCGCCGCGAGGGGCGACTCGGGCCGTATCGGCTTTCCTTCGAGCAGGATTTCTCCCGACTCCTGCCTGAACACTCCGGTGAGTACTTTGACCAAAGTAGATTTACCCGCTCCGTTCTGTCCCATAATCGTATGGACTTCACCCTTGAACAGGCGAAAGTCCACGTTTGAAAGGGCGACGACTCCGGGGAAAACCTTGCATATTTTTTTCATCTCCACGATAGGAGCTTTGTCGGACATTCCCGTACCTCCCGGTAAAAACTGTCTTGATGCTGTCTGCATTGATGCAGGGCCGCCCCGTACCGGTGCGGCCCTGTATCAATCAAAGAAATATTTTGTTATGGATACGGATCAGTACTGGCGGGTCGGAAGGGCTTCCTTGGCATTGGTCTGGTCGAAGATGCCTTCGATAGTCCAGATGCGTGCGGGGAGTTTCTTTCCGTCGCGGAGGTCGCGGGCAGCCTGTACGGCCTGGGGTCCGAGCAGCGGGCTGCATTCGATGGAGGCGTTCATTTCGCCCTTGACCATCGCTTCGAAGGCGCCTTTAACCGCGTCTACGCCGACGATGATGATGTCTTTTCCGGGCACGAGTCCGGCTTCCTTGATCGCCTGGATTGCGCCGAGTGCCATTCCGTCATTGTGGGCATACAGAACCTGGATGGTCTTGTCGGCTTTCAGGAACGCTTCCATGACGGCCTTTCCCTCGGAGGTGGTGAAGTTGCCGGTCTGAGAGCGGGTGATCTTCCAGTTCGGATGGGCTTTCATGCCGTTTTCGAAACCGGTCTTGCGGTCGATGGCGGGAGCGGAACCGGTGGTTCCCTGGAGTTCGACGATGTTGATCGCTTTCTTTCCGTCGTCGATACCCTTTGCCTTGAGGTAGTCACCGAGCCAGGTAGCGGCCTTCTCGCCTTCCTTCACGAAGTCGGAACCCATGATGGTGAGGCGGAGGGCACGGTCGGCTTCGGCAACGTCGCGGTCGATCATGATGACGGGGATCTTTGCTTTTGCGGCTTCGGCAAGCACCGGGCCGTAGCCGGTCTCGACGAGGGCGGTGAATACGATGACGTTCACTTTCCGTGCGATAAAGGTGCGGAGCGCCTTGATCTGGTTTTCCTGTTTCTGCTGGGCGTCCGAATAGATCAGGGTGAAGCTGGGGTCGTCATTGAAAGCGTTCTGCACGGAGATCGTGCAGGCGGTGCGCCATTCGCTTTCGGAACCGATCTGGGAAAAACCTACTACCCAGGGTTTGGGGGCGGCGGCCATCGGCAGTGCGACGGCGACCATCAGGGCAAGCAGTACAACGAGTACTTTCTTCATAACATCCTCCTGAAAACATTTCACACATCCGCTGCAACCCTCGCTCGGCGCAAGCCGATATGGGGCTGAACGGATAAATCCGGTTTTGTTACTTCTGCACGTTCAAGAACTTGTAGAGGCTCTTGTTCGTCAGGATCTGCTCGACGGTAAAGTTGAGGGGCCCGAGGACGGTGGTCGTACCTCCGGAAGCGTTGAGCAGCGTGATGGTATTGTTGATCGCGATTATCTTGACCTTGCCCTTGTTGTCCAGCACATCACCGTACTTGATGTCCCGGGCGTCGCCGTCGGCGGTCATGAAAATCTGGCGTCCGAGATACTGGGTTACTACCAGCTTGTCCTTGTATTTGGCGTCGGGTTTGGCGGCGCTACCGGCTGGAAAGGAAACCGCACGGGGCTTGCCCTTGAGTACGTCCGCAACTTTTACGACGACCTCGCCGGTCTCGCTGCCCTTGATTTCATACACGGCGTTCACGTTGTCCGACGGACGTACTTCGATCCAGTCACGGTCGACATTGATCCTGATTTCACCGGCGGCAGGCAGCACGTCGCCAACCTTCACCACAATCCATTCGCCCTTGCCCGCCGACGCGCGGTAGCTTACGTATCCCGCACTGGTTTCCGAATACAGCCCGACGCAGGTGAGTGTACCCGCACCGGATTTGGCATCCGCTGCCGTGACATAACCCGCTGAAAACAGGAACAGCACGATGACGGACAAATACAGACTTGCGATTTTTTTCATGCTCCAGCCCTCCACTCTTGGTCGAAGTATAGGGCCGGAGAATCCGTAAGTACATGAATTATCTTCTCGTGTTGGTTGGACTTTTTATGGAGTTTTATTCCCGTGTACGGGAAAGCGCGGAAGGAAAGTATGATTTTTTACGGCAGAGGTTGGATTTATTACGCCGGAAACTTCACTCGGTTTCGGAACGGAATTCGCGTGGGGAAACTCCCGAATTCTTCTTGAAGATGAAACTGAAATAGTGCGGATCGCCGAAACCGGACTCGTAGGCTATGTCGGTGCTCTTCATCGTCGTGGTCAAAAGGAGTTTCTTCGCATGCGCGATCCGCACCCTCGTCAGGTAGTCGATGAAATTCTCGCCGGTCTCCTGCGAGAAAATCGTGCTGAAATGATTGGGACTCACGTTCACGATAGATGCGACGGAGTGGAGCGAAATGTCCTGGTCCGCGAAACGGGAATCGATATACTGTTTCGCCTTGTGGATCATCGCATGATAGCGGCTCTTCACTTTCGATTCGCGGAAATCTATCACCCGTTCCAGGAGGGAGCGTATTTCGACCTCGAAGGCATCACGCGAACCGACAATCTTCGCCGTCCGGTCGTGCTGGGTAACCGAGGGAATGATGTCCTGCACCTTTCCGTCAAGTTCCTCTATGATCTTCGACGCGGCGACCACGATATCGCCATAGAGGTAATACCCGATGAGCGAGGTCTGCATCGGCTTGTCCCCCAGGAGCTCCAGGTACTGGGCGAGGATTTCGTCGATGTCGCTCCGCCTCGCATACTTGAGCCGGTCCGCAATCGGGTCACCGTCGAGATGGAGGGAATCGATTTCCTCGTGCGAGGGAATTTCGTTTATGCCGACGATCAGGTGCCGCCCGATCTTGGCCAGATACTTGAGCGCCCTGTCCGCCTCGGCGTAGGAACGAGGGATGCTCCCAATCCGCTCGACCGGCGAACCGATGCCCACCGATATCTTGCACAGGGTGTTCCGCTCGATCTCGTACTTGATTCCCTGCGCGATCGTATACACCGTTTCTTCCGGCGACTCCCTTCCTCCGTGCTTGAGGATCACGATGACCCGGTCCATGCTCGGGGAAAAGGCGATTATGTCGGCACGGCTGTCGAACTGGGAGTTGATCATTACCTTGGCGGTGATCAGTTCGGAATAGGTTTCGCCTGCCGTTGCGAGCTCTATCGCCAGCACGGCATAGCAGGGAGACAGAAGGTCGATCTTCAGTTCGCGCGCGCGCTCTATCGCATCGCCGGTGTTGACGAGCCCGGCAACGAGGTCGCACAGCCATTTTTCCCGGACGATGTCGCTCGATGACTGCACCTGCATCCTGAGGTTTTCGAGGCTCGTCAGGTTCGCCTTTTCCTCCTCGATGACGCGGGCGACCTTGTCGAGCGAGGAAAGCATGTCCGAAGAAGAAACGGGCTTGAGGAGGTATTCCTCGACGCCGATCGAGATGGCTTCCTTCGCATACTGGAATTCGTCGTGTCCCGAAATGATGATGATCTTTACCCAGGGCTGGATTTTCTTCACGATGCGCGACAGGGCGAGCCCGTCCATGAACGGCATCTTGATGTCGGTGACGAGGATATCGGGCTTGATGTCCTTGATGATGGACAGGGCCATCTCGCCGTCGGGTGCCTCGCCCGCGAGCACATAGGGGGTATTCTCCCACTGGATGCTGTTCCTGATTCCCTCGCGGACGACTATCTCGTCCTCGACCAGAAATACCCTATACATGCAGTTCCACCTCCGGCACCCGGAACGAGATCCTGGTGCCTTCCCTGTATTTGCTCGCGATCTCGAGTTTGGTTCCGCGGCTGTAGTACAGTTCCAGCCGCTTGCTGACGTTGTAGAGCCCGTACACGTTGCTGAGCGTCGCCGGATCGGCCGTGCCGTCGATCTGCTGCATGATGTCGGCAAGCCGCTCGTCGGTCATGCCGATGCCGTTATCCTCGACCGAAAAGCAGAGCTGCCCGTCTTCGGACCAGCCCCGCACCGTAAGGAGTCCCCGACCCCGCTTGTTCTTGATCCCGTGATAGAGCGCATTTTCCACCAACGGCTGCAGGAGCAGCTTGAGCACGGGTTTATCGGCCATCTCCGGACTGAACTCCGCGGTGTAGTCCAGGATGTCGCGGTACCGGATTTTCTGGATGGTAAGATAATTCCGCACATGCTCGAATTCCTGTTCGACGGTGATCCAGTCCTTTCCCCGGTTGAGCGAAATGCGGAAAAAGCTCGAGAAGGCGCGGGTTATGTCGATGACCTGGTCGTACTGGTGCGCCTCGGCAAGCCAGATGATCGTGTCGAAGGTATTGTACAGGAAATGCGGGGTGATCTGGGCCTGCAGCGCCTTCATCTCCGACTTCTGCAGATTTTTCTGCTCCTCTATGTTCGCCGCGATCAGCTGCTGGATCTTGACAGCCATGATGTTCAGGTTGTCGGTCAGATTGTCGAGCTCGAGTACATGCGGATGGTCCGCGCGCGCCGAGAGGTCGCCTTCGGCAATCCGGGTCGACAGTTTCTCGAGTTCCTTGATGGGGTCGTTGATGCTTCTGGATACGGACCGCTGCGCGAAAATGGCGAAGGCGGTTACGAGGAACACGATGCCCAGCTGGAGTACGGTCAGGAACCAGACCGTTTTCTTTATGCTCTCGTTGGTGGCGGCGGCGGACTCGATCTCGAGCACTATGAAGTCCTGCAGGATATCCGAGATGAGCGCGGATACGCCGCGGATTTCTTCGAGTATCTTTTCGTTCTCGCTGACCGGCACATGACTTTCCATCTGCACGCCGAGACGGTCGACATAGCGGGTCAGGGTATTCATCGCCCGCCCGGCAACCTCGAGCATCTGGCGGTTTTTCGTGACTGCGGTCGTCGTCATTATTTCGTCGAGGCTCGTGTTTATGTCTTCGATGATCAGGTACTGGAATCCCTCGGTGAATTTCTTGTTTCCTGCGACGACATCCCATATCTCGTTGGAGACGCCCGTCTTGACGATCTGGTTGAGCCGGTTGGTCTTGCTGACGTTCGTAATGATCTGGTCATACCGGACTGTCTGGTAAATCGAGGAGATTATGCTCAGCACCGCCGGAGCGAGCATGAAGCCGATGATGATGATGTACGAGGACTTGATCTTGCGCCTGATGCTCGCGCGCCTGAAATACGAAAGGGTGCGGTTGAACATCGATACGTTCCGGCACATCTCAATACCCGCGCGGGCCGACGGCGGACAGGTCGTCCCCCTCGGTGAAAACGCTCTCTTCGACGTGGAGGAGGCGGGGAATCGCTTCGCCCGCGGCGAGGCGTTTGGCAAGATCCATGATGGCAGGCCCCGTCTTCGGATTGCATTCGATGACGCAGTTGACCTTTCCCGCACGGAGCGCGTCGAGCGCGGCCTGCTCGGCGTCGATGGTGACGATCACAATATCCTTCCCCGGTTTGATACCTTTTTCCTGCATCGCATCCAAGATGCCGAGCGTCATCCCGTCATTGTGCGAAAACACGACATCGATGTTCCTGTTTTTCGAGAGGATGCCCTGCATGATCTCGTAGCCCTTGGACCGCAGAAAATCGCCGGAAATGCTTTCGACGATGCGGAATGCGGGATGGGCGTCGATTACTTCGCGGAAACCCTTTGCCCTCCCGAGCGCGGCGGAGGAACCTTCGGTACCCGAAAGCTCGACGACGGTGATCGGCGCCGTGCCGCCCGCGGCAAGCCGGGTGCGGAATTTCTCGAGGAGGAACAGCCCCGCTTCCCTGCCTTCCTGTATGCTGTCGGTTCCGATGAAACCGGCAAACAGGCTTTCGTCGGCGGTGGTGATCTTGCGGTCGGTCACGAGTACGGGAATGCCCGCCTCTTTTGCCTCGAGGAGCACATTGTCCCAGCCGTCGGCGACGATGGGAACGAAGGCGATGACGTCTACCTGGTAGGCGATGAAGGAACGGATGGCCTTGATCTGGTTTTCCTGTTTCTGTTCGGCGTTCGCAAACAGGAGCTGGATGCCGCTCCCGGCGGCAGCTTCCTGCACCGAGCGGGTATTGCACATGCGCCAGGCGCTTTCGGCGCCGATCTGGGAAAAGCCGAGGATGAGGTCTTCCTGCGGAGCCGGAACGGCCGCTTTTTTCCTGTCCTGGTTGCCGCACGAAATGACGCTGCAGGCGCACAAGAGAACGAGAATCACCGACACTATCCCGTAATTGTTTTTTTCAAGAATCATCCGTTGATCCCTCTTCCCTGCTTCCAGGTGCACCATTATACCTGATCGTGAAAAAAATACAAGAAAAAAATCGGGCCGGCAGCCCCGGCCGGCTCCCCTAGCCGGTCACCGCCTCGATGTTTGCCTTTCCTGCCGCTACGAAGGGATAGACGTTTTCCATCCGGCCGATCCGGCACCGGACAAACCGGGGTCCCGTGCCGCCGAATGCGATGTGCGCCCAACCGTCCGTTTCCGTATCGACGGAAGTGATGCCGAACCCGCCGGCGATCCTGACGAGGTCCACCGCCGATTCATAAATGGAAGCCGAATAGTTGGCGGCAAAGAGGAGCTGCTGCTGCTGGCGCACCATGCCGAGCGCGCCGTTGTCGAGGACGATGACGGTCACGTCGAGCTTCTGTTCCGCGAGCGTGGCCAGTTCCTGTATGTTCATCATGATGGAACCGTCGCCGGAAATGCACACGACGCGCTTTCCCGGATTCGCCAGGGCCGCGCCGATGGCGGTGGGCAGGCCGAAACCCATGGTGCCGAGCGATCCGGACGTGAGGAACTGCCGGGTATGCATGAACGGCCAGGACTGTGCCGTCCACATCTGGTGCTGGCCGACGTCGGTGGTCACGATGATGTCTGCCGGGTCGATCCCCTCCTCCGCGGCAAGCGCGGGAAGAGACGCTATGAAGGCATTCGGTACGGGCGTTTCCCCGCCCGCGGCCGTTTTCGCCCACAGGTCCCGGTCGCGTGCCTTCTGTTCGGCTGTGAGGCCCTGCATCCGCGCGAGCCACTCCTGCCGCGCGGAAGACAGCGACTGCGAAGAAACAGGACGTTCCGCAAGGAGCTGCGCGAGCACCGGCACCGCCGATTCCGCGTCGGCAATCACCGCGTGGAGGGCCGGAAATATTTTGTTCACCTCGGCGGCGTCGATGTCGATGTGGATGATCTGCGCGCCGGGGCAGAACTTCTTGATGGCGCCGGTTGCGCGGTCGTCGAATCGTGCTCCTGCTGCAAGGACCACGTCTGAATCGTGCATGGCCCGGTTGGCCGCAACGCTGCCGTGCATCCCCACCATTCCCGTCAGATACGGACTTTCCGCTCCTACCGAGCCGATGCCCATGAGGCTGGTGACCACGGGCATGGGCATCACTTCGAGGAGCCGTGCGAGCCCTTTCGCCGCCTCGGGGGAATTGCAGCCGCCGCCCGCGTAGAGGACCGGACGGGTCGAAGAAGCAAGCAGACCGGCCGCTTCGCCGAGGATGCGCTCGAAATCCGCTTCGGAAGTGCGGAACTGCTCAGCCCGCTTTACCGCTTTTCCCGGTTCGGGCCATTCGGCGAACGTGGCTTTCTGGAGCTGCACGTCCCGGGGAATGTCGACCAGCACCGGGCCGGGGCGGCCGGAGGCGGCGAGGGAAAAAGCCGCGGGAATGGCGGTGAGGAGTTCGGCGGCCGACTTGACCATGACGCTGTGCTTTGCTATCGGAAACGACAGGCCGAAGGTATCGACCTCCTGGAAGGCGTCGGTGCCGATGAGGGCGGAATTGACCTGCCCGGTGATGGCGACGAGCGGAATGGAATCGGAGCGCGCGTCCGCTATGGCCGTAAGAAGGTTCATCGCGCCGGGACCGCTCGTGGCGATGCACACGCCGGGTATGCCGGTCGACCGGGAAATGCCCTGGGCGAGAAAACCGCCGCCCTGCTCGTGCCGGACGAGGACATGGGTGAGGGAACTGCGCACCAGTTCGTCATACAGGGGCAGCACCGAACCGCCGGGGATGCCGGCTACGATCTTCACGCCTTGACGTTCGAGCAATTTCACCACAATCTGCGCACCTGTCGCTTCTATCATATTGTCCTCCCGGGTAAAAAAAAACCCTCCGGTTCTGCCGGAGGGTTTCGTATCAGTTACGAAAACTCTAGTCCTGCGACAGACGCCTTTCACCGCTTGTAACGACTACAAGTACTACTACGGGAAGAACGACTGTCAGAAGGCCAAATGTTGTATTCATATACACAGTTTATGCATATTTATTCATATTGTCAAGAGTTTTTTATACCCTTGAACGCACAATCCGTCACCGATGCATCTACCGGCGGCGTAAAAAACGAAACCGCAACATAGACCAGGGTCGAAACGGGAAGGGACACGATGATCGGATCGACGTTCGACATTGCCGGGATCAGGGTTTTTTGTCCGAACAGGGCCATGCAAAGGCCGAGCGGAGCGGATTCCTTCGCATGCACGAAGAAGAGCCAGAAAAGGCTTACCGCGACGCCCGACAGGAAACACGCGATCGCCGCCTGTTTCGAAGCCCGTTTCGCATACAGGGCTCCGACATACAGCGGAAGGAAGGCCGCTGCGCACATGCCGAAGAAGATCGCCGTTCCGGTCGCGATGATCGCCGTGCCGCCCGCGTAGAATTTGGGCAGTCCGTACGCGATCAGGGTCGAAAGGATGATTCCCGCGCCCATCGCCAAACGGCTTACCGCCACCGGATTTTTCGATTTAACCCGGAAGCCTTTTTCCAGCACGTCCCGGCCGAACGCCGTTCCCATCGTATGGAACTGCGCGCTCAGGGTGGACATTGCCGCGGCAAGGAGGGTGACGAAGAAGAAGGGCACGAACCAGGCGGGCATCGCCTTGTCGATGAAGAGCGGAATGATGTTGTCCGTCTTCTTTTCCACCGCGAGCAGGGCTATCTTCCCCATGGTTTTCATGAAATACACGTTGGACAGCGCGCCGACGGTAAAGGCGACTCCGGTCATCATGAAGATGAAGATGCCGCCGATCACTACCGCACGGTTCAGTTCGCGTCCGCTTTTGACCGTCATGAAGCACGCCGATGACGATGGTCGAAACGAGCTGCCACCAGAAGGGCGAAAAGGCAGTCGGCATGGAAGTCCAGCCGGTGTGCCCCTGCGCGCCGAATACCTTCACCGCTTCGGGAGCCATTTCGGTGAGCGCCCGGTGCGCGGCTCCCACTCCCCCGAGCTGGACATAGGTCCATATCAGGAGGAAGAGCATGCCGAAGAACATGAGTCCTCCCTGGAATGCGTCCGTGTACATGACGCCCTTCATGCCGCCCATGATGACATAGAGCGCTACGACGGCTACGAAAAAAAGGAGCGCGACTTCGTACTGGACGTTCAGGGTCTGGGCGGCGAACTGCACGCCGCCGATGATTACGGAGCCCGCGTAGAGGGGCATCGCGAGGAATATCAGGAGGCCGCCTGCGGTTTGCAGGAAACGGGAATCATAGCGCTTGCCGAGAAGCTCCGAAAAGGTGTGCGCGTCGAGGTTGTGCCCCATCTTGCGCGTGCGCCGGCCGAAAAACACGAAGGCGATGAATATGCCCACCATGATGTTGAGGAACGTCAGCCAGATGATGCCCATGCCGTACACCGCCGCCGCCCCGCCGAAACCGATGATGGCCGAGGTCGAGATGAAGGTCGCGCCGTACGAGATGGCCATGATTGCCGGATGAATCTGGCGGCCGCCGAGCAGGTAGTCGGTCGAGTTCTTGGTTGTCTTGAAGCCGATATAGCCGAGTATTCCGGTGACGATCAGGTAGGAAACCACTACCAGGGTGAGTACGAGCAGGTTCATTTGACGCCCCCTTCGTTAAGGTCGGGATCGCGTTCTTCCCACACCGCTTCCTCGCGGATTTCGCTGCCCTGATCCTCGACCGGTTTGTTCCAGTTGACGACCCCGTACACGACACACAGAA
>JFJP01039338.1_pt1 | contig 13746 bp, 12 predicted proteins | sample 431651 | NCBI WGS metagenome assembly JFJP01 (sample SAMN02602958, study PRJNA72255) | Microbial mat metagenome, whole genome shotgun sequencing project. | biome: fresh water; feature: sink hole; material: water; isolation source: purple microbial (photo- and chemosynthetic) mats found in... | reverse complement strand
GGAGTCGCTGCGGCGGGTCATCGATCACTTCCCGGGTTCGGTGCTTGAATTCGTCGGCAGGGCGGTCAAGGACATTTTGGCCGACACCCATCCTCAAGGATTGCTGGCCTATATCACCAGGGAAAAGCGGCAGTCGTCTCTTGGCCTGTATCTCACCTTTTTTGATGCCCTGCGGGAAAAGCTCTTTCCTGAAATACTTATTGCCTGGAACCAATTTATTATCGATGGCAACTGGCAGCATATAGAAGAGGCCCGAAAGGCCTGCTGGCTGAGAAATCAGCGATTCGCTCAAAAGATTGAAGAAATTGCCGACATGATTGGCAGGGAGAACGACACAACAATCCTTAGCTATTTCAACCACCAGGTTTTGAAGCCTCTTGGGCTTGATACGGTAGAGCTTGAGTAGATCCACTCCCAGAGAGTGACTCCCCCTCTTTCCCCAAGCCCGCGGTTCAGTCCATCTGCCAACAAGGAGAAAATGCATGTTTGAATCTGCCGAATTGGGACACATGATCAAAAAATCTGTGTACGAGAAGGAAGTTCCGTCTCTGCGTGAGGCCCTGCTCAATGCGCAGATCGACTTGGCGGAATCGGCCCGGTTTCCTGTGATTATCCTGATTGGCGGATTGGACGGCGCGGGACGTGGAGCAACCGTCAACCTGCTCAACGAGTGGATGGATCCGCGTCACATCCAGACCCACGGTATGGGCGAGCCTTCCGACGAAGAACTCGACCGACCGATGATGTGGCGTTTCTGGCGGGCCCTGCCGCCCAAGGGAAAGATCGGGGTTTTTCTCGGTTCCTGGTACACTTGGCCCATCCTCAACCGGGTGAGTGGGCTCACCAAGACAGCCGATCTCGAACAAAGCATGGAGCGGGCCAAACGGCTGGAAAAAATGCTGGTGGACGAAGGTGCCTTGGTGATCAAATTCTGGCTGCATCTGTCCAAGAAAAAACAGAAGAAGCGACTCAAAACCCTGGAGAAAAATCCCCTGACCCGTTGGCAGGTTACCGACCGTGACTGGAAACGCTTCAAAGACTACGACAAGTTTCAGGAGGTCCATGAAAACGTCATCCGGCACACCAGCACAGCCGAGTCCCCCTGGCTGATTGTCGAAGGCGAAGACGCGAATTACCGCAACCTGACCGTGGGCAAGGTTATCCTCAAGGCCATCCAGGATCGGCTGGAACTTGAAAAAACACCGCCGTCCAAGGTTCTGGCACCACCCCTGCTGCCCCCCATCGACAACCTGCACCTGCTGAAAACCCTGGACATGACCCAGGCTCTCGACAAAGACAGCTTCAAGATCAAACTGGAAAAATACCAGGGCAGGCTGAATGCCCTGACCCGCCATCCTAAATTCAAATACATGTCGGTGATTGCAGTCTTCGAGGGCAACGACGCCGCCGGCAAGGGAGGCAGCATCCGCCGGATTACCCGCGCCCTTGATGCCCGCTATTACCAAGTCAACCCCATTGCCGCCCCCACCGAGGAAGAGCGCGCCCAGCCTTATCTCTGGCGATTCTGGCGACATCTGCCGCGCAAGGGCCGGGTCACGATCTTTGACCGTTCCTGGTACGGCCGGGTGCTGGTGGAACGCGTCGAAGGATACTGCGCCGAGGCCGATTGGATGCGGGCATACAGCGAAATAAACGACTTCGAGGCGCAGATGGTCAGGCACCATCTGCTGGTCGTAAAATTCTGGCTGACCATTACCAAGGACGAGCAACTGCGCAGATTTGAGGATAGGCAGAAAACAGGATTCAAGAGATTCAAGATTACCGAAGAAGACTGGCGCAACCGGGAAAAATGGGAACTTTACGAGCAGGCGGTGTGCGACATGGTGGATCGAACCAGCACCATGCTTGCCCCGTGGACACTGGTGGAGGCAAACGACAAGAACTTTGCTCGCATCAAGGTGCTCAAAACCCTGTGTCAAATGATTGAGATGAAGCTGGAGGAATTGGAGCGAGAAGGTGTCGACTATCTGGATAAACCAAAGCGACATCGCTGAAACAACATTCCGGGAGCCACAGATATTCTACCGGAATTATACTTGAATTGACGAAGAAGAGAGCAAATTCAGGGTATCTTTTTCCCAGAAAATCCGCCCCTATTTTGTCCGGCGAAGGATATCATTCACCTCACCTCGGGCCAGCGGCGGGTCGGTGGTGAGGATGATCTGGTCACCAGGATTGGCCCGGCTGATCGGCTCGAAGCGCTCGTTATGCATGGCGCTTATCCGAAACGGCAGCAGCTCCATCCTGCGCCCCATGTGTTCCGCCATCTCTCCCGAGGTCAGGGTGTTGCGCACTTCAACCAGGGGTCGGTCCCCAGCCCGGCGGATTACCGCGATCGGCTCGCAGATCTGAGTAGCCCGCGGCGTCTCGTAGAGCATCTCGCTGGGACCCGGCCGTTGCCGGAGAAAATTCTCGGTCGTGCCGCGGGTGCCGGTCTTCAGCAACTCATCCATCAGGGCATCGGGAAGCCTGATCTCATCGGGTCGCAGCCAGGCTTCTGCAGGCAATTCCCTGAGATAGTCGAGCGCCGCCCGATACACCCGCACTACCCCACCAACATAGAAAATCGACTTCATCCTCCCCTCGATCTTCAGTGAATCAACCCCGGCCACCACAAGTTCCGGCAGCGATTCGAGCAGACAGAGATCTTTTGAGTTGAAGATATAGGTGCCGCGTTCATCCTCTTCCACCGGATAGTACTGGCCCGGCCGTTTTTCCTCAACCAGGGCGTAACTGTAGCGACAGGGATGGGCGCAGTTGCCCTGGTTGGCATCTCGATCAGTCATGTAATTTGACAGCATGCAGCGCCCCGAATAGGAGATGCACAGCGCACCGTGCACAAAGACCTCCAGTTCTCCACGAATCTCCCGGCGGATCTCGCCGATTTCCCTGAGCGACATCTCCCGCGCCAGATTGAGCCGGACTACTCCCTGATTGAGCCAGAATGCCGCAGCCAGTCGATTGGTGACATTGGCCTGGGTCGAGAGATGGATCGGCAGTTCAGGCACCACAGTCCGCGCCCGCAGAAGGATACCGGGATCCGAGATGATCAGGGCATCGACACCTATCTCCCGCAGTTCCGCGAGATAGGCATCAAGCCCCAGCAGATCGGCATTATGGGCAAGAATATTGACCGTCACATACACCCTCACCCCGTGGGTATGGGCATAAAGCACACCATCCCGCATAGCTTCAGCACCGAAGTTGCCGGCCTTGGCCCGCAGGCTGAACTGCTTGCCGCCAAGATAGACGGCGTCAGCCCCGTAATGCACGGCGGTCACCAGTTTCTCAAAATTTCCGGCGGGCGCCAGCAACTCCGGTATGACCGGAACCAGGCCTTTGCCGCTTTCTTTTTCATTCATCGTGAGGTATGGTATCGTGTTATTTTTCTGACTTAGGATCAGTCATTTTCCCTTTTTTTTTAGAACACCCCAACCTGGGTTTGCAAGATATTCGGTGACCAGAAAACGTATCGGCATAGCCATAAGCGGCGGAGTGGATTCGATGGCCTGCGCCATAATGCTGCAGAAAGAGTATGCTGTCCAGGGCTTTTTCATGCGTCTCGCTCAACCCGATTTCGAGGGGCAGCTCAACCGGGTGCAAAAAATCACCGACCGGCTCGAAATCGAGCTGACTGTCGTTGACCTGCAGGACCAGTTCAACGACCGAATTCTTGGCTATTTCTCCGCCAGTTATGCCGCCGGCCTCACTCCCAATCCATGTGTGGTCTGCAACAACGAGATAAAATTCGGACTCTTTCTGCAGGCGGTTCTTGCGGCAGGCATGGACGGCATGGCGACCGGCCACTATGCCAGACTCAGGATGCACAACGGTCGCATCCATCTCTGCAAGGGTCTTGATCCCCTGAAAGACCAGAGCTATTTTCTCTCCCGACTGGATCAGCAGCAACTCAGCCGCCTGATCTTTCCGCTGGGCGAGAAATCCAAACAGGAAATCTATCGTTTTGTCGAGGAACACGGGTTCAAAGATTTCAGCGGCGTTGAAAGCCAGGATGTGTGTTTCCTTACCGATGAAAGCGTCGGCGATTTTCTCAATAAAAAATTCCCCGACATGCAGCCTGACGGCCCGATCGCTACCCGCGACGGCCAGGAAATCGGCCGGCACACCGGGCTTTTTCGCTACACCATCGGCCAGCGTCGTGGCCTCGGCATCCCGGACAGCACGCCGTGGTATGTAGTGCATCTCGATCCTGAAAGCAACAGCGTGATTGTCGGCAAGGAAGATGAACTCTTACAGCCGACCGTTACGCTCAAGGATCTGCACTGGCTGGCCGGCATACCGCCAAAAGATGGCGACCGCTATGAGGTCCGGCTCCGCTCAACCCATAGAGGGGCAGCGGCCCGAATCTTTTTTGCCCACGAGGATCAGGCTGTCCTGCATTTCGACGAACCGCAGCGAGCCGTCACCCCAGGACAGTTTGCCGTATTCTACCGGGAAGACGAGGTTATCGGCTCCGGGATAATTTTCTGATCGCCGCCCATAATGAAAAATTTTCTCATCACAACCCTCGGCTGCAAGGTCAACCAGTTCGAATCAGCTTCATTCCAGAATGGCTTGGAACAAGCGGGCTGCATCCCAGTTGGGAAGGACGAGCCTGCGGACACGGTTATCATCAACACCTGCGCAGTCACTGCCAAAGCAGGCGCCCAGTCCCGCCAGGCAATCCGCCACTGTCTACGCGTGCAGCCGAATGCCAGGCTGATCATAACCGGCTGTTACGCCGAGTCCGCCGCGAACCAGATCCTCGATATGCCGGAACTGGTTGGTCGCTCCTTTTCGGTTATCGGCAACAGCGAAAAAGAGCAGGTTGTCATGACAGCACTGCAGGATGGTGAGATTTCCGAGAATATGCTTGGCGACATCAAGGCCGCCACCGAGATCTGTCGTCTGCCGGTCGGCCGCTTCGCCGACCGGACCAGGGCCTTTCTCCGGGTCCAGGACGGCTGCGACAGCTACTGCAGCTACTGCATCGTGCCCTACACCCGTGGCCCCAGTCGCAGCCTGCCCCTCGACGAGGTAGTGCGCCAGGCAGTGCTCTTTGCCGAGGCGGGCCACAGGGAGATCGTCATCACCGGCATCCATCTCGGTCTCTATGGCCGCGACCTGGTGGCAGGCACGGATATAACCGGCCTGCTCGACCGTCTCTCAACCGCCCTGCCTTCCATGCGCTACCGCATCTCGTCGCTGGAATCACAGGAGATCAGCGAACGACTGCTGCAGCTGATCGCCAGCCGTGACAACCTGCTGCCCCATCTCCATATCCCGCTGCAGTCAGGTGATGACGAAATTCTCAGCCGGATGAACCGCCGCTATACCACCGCCCAATACGCCGACACTATCGCCCTCTGTCGGCGTTATCTCCCCGAGGCTGCCATCGGCATCGATATCCTGGTCGGCTTTCCCGGCGAGACCGAGGCCCATTTTCAGCGAACCAGGGACTTTATTGCCGCCCTTGACTGCACCTATCTGCATGTCTTCCCCTATTCCGATCGCCAGGGCACCGAAGCCGCCACTTTCCGGGGCAAGGTGGCAAAAGAAAACAAAAGCCGGCGGGCCGCCGAACTGCTGGCCCTGGGCCAGGAGAAGAAGATCGCTTTTTACAAGCGGCAGCTGCACCAGATATTGCCGGTGCTGGTCGAGAGCCAGCGCACGGCTGATGACCGGCTGAAAGGCTTTACGGACAACTATGTCCCGGTCGAATTCGCGGGACCTGATGCGCTGATGGACAGCATCGTCATGGTTGAACTACGGGAGCAGAAGAACACGGTCATCCTGGGGGAGGTTGCAGAGGCACGATGAAAGTTGAAATAATTGCTATCGGCGATGAACTGACATCAGGCAGAATCCTCAACACCACCAGCAGCTTCGCCGCCCGGCAGCTCTATGAAGCCGGTTATGAAATCTATGCCATGCACACTATCGGCGACACCCCGACCCTGATCGGCGATGCCTTGAAAAAGGCCATCAGTCAGGTCGATGCGGTAATCGTTACCGGCGGTCTGGGTTCGACCGACGATGACCTGACCAATGAAGCGGTATCGATGGCCCTCAATCGCCCCACTCTGCCAAATCTCGAGATCCTCTCAACCGTGCGGACGCACCTCGATGAAATCACCTCAACCCCGGTAGGCCAGCTGGAAAAACTGGCATGGCTGCCGGAAGGCGCCGAAGCCCTGAGCCCGAAATCACGGATGGCCGGTTACCAGCTGATCCACGACAGCAAGCCGATCTTCTTTTTGCCCGGTATTCCCAGTCAGATGAAGCAACTGCTGAGCGAACACGTCCTGCCCCGTCTCGCCACTTGGCACAAGGACCACTATCTCACCACCTACCAGCGAGTCTTCAAAATCTTCAACCTGCCGGAGGTCGAAGTCAATCGCCGCATAAGCACCCTGGACCTCAGCCGGGCCGCGCTTATCGGCTACTATCCGGTTTTTCCCGAGGTTCACCTGAGCCTGATCATCCGTGACAAACAAAACAGGAGCGCGGAAAAACTCTTTAAATCTTCCTGTAAAGCCATTAATACTGTGCTGGGCGATGCCATCTACGGCTATGACCGGGACTGCATGGAATCGGTCGCCGGCGCCCTGCTGCTGCGTGCCAACTGGCAGCTTGCCGTAGCGGAATCCTGCAGCGGCGGACTGATCTCCCAGAAACTGACCAGCATCCCCGGAAGCTCCGCCTATTTCCTCGGAGGAGTTGTCTCCTATGCCAATGATCTGAAAATTAAATTTCTCGGCGTCCCGGAGAATCTGCTGCGGGAAAAGGGAGCAGTAAGCCGCGAGGTTGCCGAGGCCATGGCAACCGGGATCAAAACCCGGACAGGGGCAGACATCGGCCTGTCGGTAACAGGCATCGCCGGCCCAACCGGAGGATCACCTGAAAAACCGGTGGGCACTGTGTATATCGGCATCGCCACCCTGGAGGGCACCTGGGCCACCCGTTTCCAGTTTGCCGGCGACCGGCAGCAGATCAGGGAGATGACAGCCCTGAGCGGACTGGACCTGATCCGCAAATACCTGCTGCAGACAACAGACAGCAAAGAGTAAGATACCAGAAGTACACTGCGACTTTTCTTAATCGAACATCTCTTGGTCGACCGGCCCGGAAGATCTTCTCATTCCAACTTTTTTTTCGAGGAACAACAAATGGCAGCAACCAATCATAAGGAACTGGCGACCCCGACCGGCAAAGACAAGTCAACCAGCGTCGACAATGCAATCAATCAGATCCAGCGGCAGTTCGGCAAAGGCTCGATCATGCGTCTTGGTGCCCATGAAACCGAGGCGATCCCGGTCATCCCCTGCGGCGCTCTCAGCCTTGACATCGCCCTCGGGGTCGGTGGATTTCCAAAGGGCAGGATCACTGAAATTTACGGGCCTGAATCCTCGGGTAAAACTACCCTGGCCCTGCACGTCGTTGCCGAAGCCCAGAAACGCGGCGGCGCAGCGGCCTTTATCGATGCCGAGCATGCCCTGGACACCGCCTACGCTCAGAGACTCGGGGTCGATATCGACAACCTGCTCGTCTCGCAGCCCGATTTCGGCGAGCAGGCCCTGGAAATCGCCGAGATCCTCATCCGTTCTGGCGGCATTGATGTCATCGTTATCGACTCGGTCGCTGCCCTGGTGCCTCGGGCCGAAATCGACGGTAATGTCGGCGACTCCCACGTCGGACTGCAGGCCAGGCTGATGTCCCAGGCCATGCGCAAGTTTACCGGTGTGCTCAACCGCAGCAATACCATCCTCATCTTCATCAACCAGATCCGCATGAAGATCGGCGTGATGTTCGGTAACCCCGAGACCACCACCGGCGGTAATGCGTTGAAATTCTATTCTTCCCTGCGTCTGGACATCCGCAAGATTTCTACGATCAAGCAGGGAGACGAGTCCATCGGCAACCGGACCAAGGTCAAGGTGGTGAAAAACAAAGTCGCGCCCCCCTTCAAGTCCGCCGAATTCGACATAATCTACGGTGAAGGTATCTCAAAGACTGGCGATATCCTCGATCTCGCCACCGAGCATGAGATCGTCGACAAGAGCGGCGCCTGGTATTCTTATAAAGACGAACGCATTGGCCAGGGCCGGGAGAACGCCAAGCGTTTCTTGAACGAACACCCTGAAATGTGCACGGAAATTGAGAACAAAGTGCGCTTGGCCTATGGCATGGCGCCAGTCGAAATGCCCAAAGCATCCGAGACAAAGGAAACCACTACAGACACCAAAGAGCCGGCAAAAAAAGAGTAATAGAACTGGCGATGCTGGTTGTTTCCTTCGCCGCCCATTTATTCAACCACATGCAGAACGTGTAACATGCCCCCAAAGAAGAACAAAACGCAATATGATGTTATCATTGTCGGAGGTGGCCCAGCCGGCCTCTTCGCCGCCTATTATCTTGGAGAACATGCCAAGCTCGATGTCCTGCTGATTGAAAAGGGAAAATCGCCGCTCAAGCGAAAATGTCCGATCAAAGACTCAGGCTGCATCAAGTGCCGACCCTGCAATATCCTCTGCGGTATCGGCGGAGCGGGACTGTTTTCCGACGGCAAGCTCAATTTCATCCATAAACTGGGAAAAACTGATCTTACCCAGTTTATGGAAGTTTCAGATGCGGTCAAACTGATCGATGAGACCGAGGTAATCTTCAATCGTTTCGGCATGGATGGCAAGGTCTTTCCGACTGATATGGAGAAGGCCCAGGATATTCGCAAACAGGCTCGCAAACAGGGCATCGACCTGCTCCTGATCAAGCAGAAACACCTCGGCAGCGACAACCTGCCTAACCACATCGCCGGCATGGCCGACTATGTCGAGGCGCAGGGGGTGACCTTCCATCATTCGGAAGAAGTGAAGGAACTCATTGTCGATAAAGGCGAGGTTGCCGGAGTTATCACCAATCGGGGGACCTACGAAGCCAGGCATGTTATCCTTGCGCCAGGCCGGGTGGGGGCGGAATGGGTCGGCAGTGTGGCAAGAACCCACGGCATCGTCCTCTCCCAGCGCGGCATCGAGGTGGGGGTACGCGTCGAGGTGCACAATGAAATCATGCAGGATCTCTGTTCCGTTATCTACGATCCGACATTTTTCATCCGAACAACCAAATACGACGACCAGACCCGGACCTTCTGCACTAATCTCGGCGGTTATGTTGCCTTGGAGAATTATCAGAATTTCGTCTGTGTCAATGGTCACGCATATATGGACAAAAAATCGGAGAACACCAACTTCGCTTTTCTCTCGAAAGTGGTGCTCACCGATCCGGTCGAGGACAATCAGGCATACGGAGAATCCATCGGCAAACTCGCCACTCTGATCGGCGGCGGGAAACCCATCCTGCAACGCTATGGCGATCTGACCCGCGGTCGGCGCTCGACCTGGAATCGGGTTCACAACAGCTACATAGAACCAACCCTGAAAAATGTCACCTGCGGTGATATCGCCATGGCCCTGCCAGAGCGCATACTCACCAATCTTGTCGATGGCCTGGAACAACTCAATAATGTCATTCCCGGTGTGGCCAACGACGAAACCCTGCTCTATGCCCCGGAAATCAAATTTTTCGCCACCCAGGTAGAGACAGACAACAACCTTGAGACCGCCATCAAAGGCTTGTTTGTTGCAGGTGACGGACCGGGAGTGGCCGGCAATATAGTCTCCGCAACCGCCACAGCCCTGATCCCGGCCAAGGAAATTATCCGACGGACTGGTGGTAAGAGTGAAATTTCTCCATTGTGAGCACGATCTCTTTGTTGACCAAAAATCTCGAGTTTTCTCTGAAATGACACTTTTCTCCTGATACTCTGAGGAGATGCGCACTACATTTTTTTTTACTTATCCTGTTGACAGCAGTAATACATCGGGTATAATTCAGCCAATACAGTAATGATTATCATTTCTTTTAAACTTCAAACTTGGGGGAATGAACTATGCAAAAATGGGAATGTCCGTGCGGTTACATCTATGATCCTGCGCAAGGCGATTATGAACACGGTGTAGATCCTGGCACTGCCTGGGAAAATCTCCCGGACGACTGGGTATGCCCTTTGTGTGGAGCAGAGAAAGAAGCCTTCTGGAAGGCTGATTGATACAAGTACGTTGCCCCGCCTGCCGCTGATTTGCACATATCAAAGGTAGGCGGTTTTTTCTTGGCTGCATGTTTAGCCAATCCTAATTATATTCTAACAACCAAACTTACAGCGATGGAGAATAGCCATGACCCTTCTTGTGACACAACCAGCGCCTGATTTCACAGCGACAGCAGTTCTTCCGAACAACACATTCAAAGAGGATTTCAAGCTCTCCGATTATCGAGGCAAATATGTTCTGCTGTTTTTTTATCCACTCGACTTCACCTTTGTCTGCCCTTCTGAAATTCTGGCATTTAATAAGGCTGTAGGTCAGTTCGAGGACAACAACTGCCAATTGATCGGTGTTTCCATTGATTCCCATTTTTCTCACCTGGCGTGGAAGAATACCCCGGTGAACGAGGGGGGAATCGGTAATATCAACTACCCGCTGGTCTCAGACCTCAACAAATCAATATCCCGTGATTACGATGTGCTGCTTGATGCAGGAATCGCCCTGCGGGGACTTTTCCTCATCGACAAAGAAGGCATTATCAGACATCAGGTTGTCAATGACCTGCCTCTTGGTCGAAATGTCAACGAGGCCCTGCGTATTCTGCACGCACTGCAGTTTACTGAAAAGCACGGGGAGGTATGTCCCGCCAACTGGAACAAGGGAGAAGAGGCTATGAAGCCGACAGCGGAGGGAGTGGCAGCCTATCTTACGGCGCACGCCAAAGATTGACAGAGTCTTATGAGAGGAAGAGGAAAATCCATCTTCCTCTCGTAAGGTATTAACTCGCTATAACCAACGAATACAATTCATCGTTGTAGCCGATATAAAGAACATCTCCACGGCGCAGGACTGGAGCCCGCAAGTTACCAGTTCGGCCGGTGACCTTGGCCAGAATTTCGTCCCTGTCGTTCTCGCCTGGCACGAATTCCTCCACTTTCTTCCCGTTTGCCACGAGTACCTTTTTTGCCTGTGAGATCAGCTTCCAGACCTCTTCAGCCTGCAGGGTCTGCTTTTTGGCATCTGCCTCCTCTTTAATCTCGATCCCGCTGGAAGAGAAGACCGCCCGGGCCTTCTGGCAGGAAACTCAGCCTTTGCGCATATACGCCCAATCGATTGTCATAGCTTTTCCTCCCCATACAATTGAAAAAGGCCACAGTCACCTGCGGCCTTCTGAAAATCAACTCTTCTTGCGGCTTATTCAGCCGCTGGCGGAGTGAAGACTCTCTTGGCCATTTCCATATCCATGGCAAACATACCGGCAGAGTCCTTGCCAACAAGCTTCAGCTTATTCAACACATCGCTGACGCTGGCCTCTTCCTCGACCTGTTCGGTAACATACCACTGCAGAAAAATATTCGAGGCATGATCCCGCTCATCCAGAGCACAGTTGACCAGGTCGTTGATCAATTTGGTAACATGCTCCTCATGCTGGGCAACCTGCTCAAGCACAGCCAATGGAGAATCCCATTTATTCTGAGGTTTTTCAATGGCTGCCAGGACTATTTTGCCGCCCCGTTCGTTGACGTAGTCAAACATTTTCATAGCGTGAAAGAGTTCTTCCTGAGCCTGGACTCTCATCCAGTTGGCGAACCCGGAGAGGCTTTTATTGCTAAACCAGGCCGACATCGACAAATACAAGTAGGACGAAAACAGTTCGGCGTTGATCTGGCCATTCAGTGCATCATTGAGTTTTTTACTTATCATCGCGACAGCTCCTTTTTTGTGGGTGCGTGGGTTCTACCTGCAATTGTCCTGCATGCAGATCGGCTGACTATTTTTTCTTTTTCTTCTTATCTTTTTTACCGGCATCAACGGAATCGCTGAGAGGGCAGCCCTTGCAGCATTTGCCTTTCTTTTCAAACTTGTGGCAGCATTTTTTATCGTCTTTTTTTCCCATGAGAGTTCCTTTTGCTTGAGAGTGATTGGTACTACTCCAGTGAGCTGAAAGTAATAATAAGTATCACATAGAAATATGCCACCCTATCGCACGAATGAGTCAAAAATCGCAAGGTCACTCATGACCGAAGCACGGGTAGCCTATTCCATATTGAATTCGGTGAAATCAAACCAGAAACCGTTATCACTCAGATAATCGATTTCCGCCTGAACCATGGCAACATGTCCGTCTTCGATTTCCAGAAATCGCTGAAACATCTCTCTGGCAGGACCCTCCACCTGCCCAATGAGGCGACGATAGTAGTCGGAAGTTTCCTTCTCAAGATTCAGGGCCACATCGAGGACCTGCCGCTCGTCATCGAGAATGTCTTGAGGTTCTAGCTGTTCTACCGTTTTCAGGGCCTTTTTCAGTTCATCTCCGATAGGCAGCGCCGAAGTCAGTGAAAACATGCCAACAGTACCATCCCTGCGCCATTGGCCCAGGCGGGCCAGTAGATAGTCGACATGCCCCTGTTCCTCACTGGCAAGCAGTTCAAAAACCCGCCGCCCGGCACTATTTCTAATTTTGTCTGCTGAATTCAGATAATGGTCACGGACTCGGGTTTCGTATTCAATCGCCGTCAATATTGCTTCATCTAATCGCATTATTCACCTCATTCACTGCCCCCAGGCATACGACAGATACACTCTTGAGCTGCCGACAAGCAGTATGTTGAAGAAAAAAATTACATTGAACAGGATGAACAGCATCCTGTAGCTGGGCTGCTCAAGGACCAGAAGTTGAGCAGAAAAAACGATGACCAGAAAAAAAGAAGCCATGACCACAAGACCTTGTATCAAAGGGCTGGATCCATGAGAATAGAAGCTGATCATGATCATGGCCACACCCAGGGCCGTAACCCATGACACAAGCAGTCTTTTCATCCTCTTTTCTGAGAATGTATTGAGCATGCTGGGAAAATCATGGCTGCTGTAATCCTGTTGATAGCGCAGCATAACCAGCCAAAAGTGTGGGATCTGCCAAAGCACAAACAGCAGAAAAAGCATGCCAGCCGTGGCGGTAAGAAACTCTCCGCCGCCTGCCAGCCAACCGATGATCGGGGGCAAAGCGCCGCATACAGCACCGGGGAAAATTGCAAAAACCGTTCTCCGCTTAAGTACGGTATAGACACCATTATAGAGCAGGAGAGCGACAATTCCGAGGACAACCGGCCACAACGAAGCAAGCGTGGACAAAAAAATCAACCCTGCAGCGATCAGCACAGCCGATTGAACGGCAGCCTGCCTGCCACTCAGTTCACCCTGCGGCAACGGCCGGTTTCTGGTTCTGACCATCTGGCCGTCAAGGCGCCACTCCTGCAGGCTGTTGAGTGTTGCCCCGCCGCTGGCAAGTGAGAAAATCCCGGCGACAACCAGTATGGCCTCCCTGGAAAATTCCGGTTCGGCAAGCAGATAACCCAAAAGGGACGAAAAGCTGAGAGGCAGGCAGAGACCAACCTTGGCCAGGCGCAGGCGCGATGATATGCCATCCTGTATTCGGCAAAAATGATTACCCACCCTACTCGACCGAGCACATACAGTATTCATGGCGGAGCATTGCAATCAATTTTATCGTTTTCCAGAGGCAGTTCCACAGGCAGTGCGATATCTCCATGGCAGCAACCTGCATTATTCATCCTCTTTATCCAGCCATTCAAGGTAGTCCTGCTCAGGGACAATACGCAGCTTT
>JFJP01021692.1_pt1 | contig 13746 bp, 13 predicted proteins | sample 431651 | NCBI WGS metagenome assembly JFJP01 (sample SAMN02602958, study PRJNA72255) | Microbial mat metagenome, whole genome shotgun sequencing project. | biome: fresh water; feature: sink hole; material: water; isolation source: purple microbial (photo- and chemosynthetic) mats found in... | reverse complement strand
TACATCTTTTCGCTATCAAACCGTCCGTTTCGCGCACTACTCACCCTAAAAAGAGTGTTTTCGCTATCAACATTCCGGCGAACCACTTTCGCAATTCTTTGCGCTGACACGGGAACCCTTTGCGCATACGGGGAAACATCGTGCGCATACCCCATGAACCCTTTGCGCATACGGGGAAACATCGTGCGCATTCCCCATGAACCGTTTGCGCATACAGGGAAACATCGTGCGCATACCCCATGAACCCTTTGCGCATACGGGGGAACATCGTGCGCATACCCTATGAACCGTTTGCGCATACCCTATGAACCATTTGCGCATAGGCAAAATCAGAAAGGGCGAATGCTCCTATTCGCCCCGACTTCTTTAGATTTCATCCACGTTTTTAAGAGATTCTGCCTCAGCCTCTTTTTTTCTTCGCGCTTGGAGCTTCTGCGCACGATTGCGTTCACTCGTATAGATGCGGTCGCGGAAATAGCGAACCAGCGCCACATACGCTTCGCCAAAGGTGCGGGCTTTGTCGCGAGCGGTCTTGGCGGGGAGCGATCCTCCGGGAAGAGCAAGAGTCTTGGCGTAGAGTGAAGAAAACTCTTTTCCCTGAAGAGCAATTTCCTGCACGCGATCTTCGGAAACGCCCGCGGCTGTAACCTGCTCCGGATACTTTTGGGCCACCACCACCAGCGTTGAAATATCAACCACCGTATCTTCGGGGCCTTCGCCTTCGAGCACCGCTTCGATTGTTTTCATCGCTTCGGGGATATCGAAGAGCGCCATTTCGAGGGTATCGGCGAAATCATCGCGCAGTGCCACCATTTCGGGGTACTGGATTTTGAACTCTTTTTTCACTTCCGGCGTGCCGCCGCGCGAATCGACCCAGAGGGCTTGTTTCTGTTCGAGAATGTCGGCGATGACGGGAGCGGAATTGCAGAATTTATCCGTGAGCCCTTTGGCAACAAATCGTGGCGATTCGGTGGCAAGTGCCGTGGCAATCTGCCGCAGTTCGGAGATGAGGTGATCCACGGGCTTTTTGTGGTTGAGCGGTTCGGTGGTGTTGATGAGTGCGGCGGCATTTTCCGGCGTAACAGTTCTCATGAGAGACTCCTTTAGATAGTAGTAATGACCGTAATACGTCGCGATTTACGGTTAGGATAAAATTAATCAGTGCCAATTCGGGGGAGTGAAAAATGTTGCAGATATTGAGCCGCGGCGTTTTTGTTTGGGAGAGTGAGGGGAGGTGAAATCGCAGATCAGATATAGATGTGGTGAGAAATTGATCTCCCTTTACACGGGAAATGTGTTGTGGCGGCGACTCGCAGTCGCCTCACATGTACAAGAAATACGGCGATCGCGGATCGCTACTAAAATACGGCGATCGCGGATCGCCACTACAAGTATATCAATTTCACACCGGAGGGTGCCCAGAAACAACGGAGCAATTATTTCGCAGCTATCATCAAAACAGTGTTCAGCCTGCAGGTGAAAGGCAATAATTGATATGGCAAACCAAAAGAGGAAAGAAAATCCGTATTCAATAGTGAGGCATGAATCGTTTAACTTTGGGCGCGCCTTGTTTGACGTAGGAGAAAGAGATTACCGTAGCCCCGGTTTGCGGGAAAATGCTTCGCAGGGAGTTCCGGTGGTGCGGTAGACAATGCTTGAAGGGTAGAATTTTGATTTAAATCCGAAGGCGCGGCAACCGTGAGGAGTTTTGGGCTCCCAGGTTACATAGTAGTTACGACATTTCACACAGTTTATTTCGTATTTAGACATCTAGGTTCTCTGGGGTAGAAGTGACCGTGAAAATATCATCTGAAATGATCGAGGGAAAGAGTGCACGGTGAATGATCGCACCTTTTTCATCAATTATTGCGGCAAATCAGCTCTTTTCTGTTGATCCTATGGTCCCTTTCAGCCACGCGAGTCGTTCTGCTTCGGGAAATTTTTCGATGGCGTAGCGAAGCATGGTTCGCGGCATTGTGGTGTATCTGCTTTTGAGAAATGTTCGCGCTTCAACAGAATCGATGAGTTCAACTTCGCGAATCAACCACCCCACCGCTTTGTGAATTAAATCTTCTTTGTCATTGAGCAACAGCGCTGCAATTCGCAGGGAAGGTTCTGTTTCCCCCTTCTTTATATAAGCAAAGGTGGCGATGATAGAGATCCGGCGATCCCATAACGATTGCGATTGTGCCAGTTGGTCCAAAAGGTCAGAAGGGTGGTCGCGAAGATAGGCGCCGACAATCTGGAACGCGGAACTATCGACCAAATCCCAGTTATTGACGTAGCGACGGTGTTTGAGATAGCTGGTAAAAAGTTCTGCGAGCTTTTCTGCGGTGCCTTTTTCAAACTGCTTGACCATTACCAACAGTGCGAATAGGCGTTCTTCGTGACAGCCCGTGCAGAGGATCAATTCGCACTCTGCCACCGTAAGTTTGTGCCAGAATTGCTTGACCAAAACTCGAACCTGTGGCACGGTAACGCCAATAAAACGATCTCCTTCGCCATATTCACCAGCGCCGGTACGAAAATAGCGAGATTTCGCTTCTGCGGAAGCGGGATTCGCAAGACGAGCTATCGCCGTTTTAAACGATTCAATAGACATAGACTCTCCTTGAGAAATGTAAGAATTCATTGTATCGCGCACAAAGGTATTTGTACAGTGTTTTTTGATGTGTAAAAATATGATGGAAATATATCCAATTGTAATTATGCTATAAACTTATGGTAAATTTTTATATCTCGATTTGAAAAGTGAAAATAAATAATTGCCACCCTGTTATTCTGTACAGTATATTTCTGTTAAGAAAACAATAAATGGAGGATTATATGACTGATTCAGTAAACAAAGATGCGAAAAATGCGTTGTTCTTTGATTTTTATATTGATACACCGGTTATTCACGAAACAGGTACTGAAACGATGATGGTTGCTGTTTCAGGAAGAACCTGGGAAGTATCAACCGCGGAGACAATCAAAACCAACAAACCGCAACTGTTTTTTGCCGCAAAGTCGGGACGCCTGTTTAATCGAGTGTCAGCATGAAAAAATTAACCGAACGGCAACAGCTCGTATTTGACTTTATCGCGAACTATTTCCAACGCGAAGGTATGCCTCCTACGGTGCGCGAAATTGCCGATGGATTGGAGTTCAAGAGTCCTAATTCTGTGCAGGAACATCTTCGCTTGATAGAAAAGAAAGGGTGGGTTGAACTGCGTCGCGGTATCGCTCGAGGGATATTCCCCGTGTCGCCGGTGGCAGTTCAGGTTGAATCTTCACGTACGCGAGAAATTGCTGTCCGCCGGCTTCCAATAATTGGTTCTGTCGCTGCGGGCACGCCGATCACTGCGGAAGAGAACATTGAAAACGAAATCGCTGTCGATGCGGAACTGTTCGGCGGGGATGATCTGTTTACGTTTCGTGTGGCCGGCGATTCGATGATCGAAGCGGGAATTCACAATGGCGATTTTGTCATTGTTCGCAAGCAAAATATTGCCCGTGACGGCGATAAAATTGTTGCGTTGATCAATGGTGACACCACCTTGAAAACCTATTACAACAAAGGTGATCATGTGATTCTTCGCCCTGAAAATGAACGACTTCGCGATATAATCGTGGATGAACATTCGCATTTCTCTATTGCGGGGAAAATGGTGGGGCTCATTCGACGGTGCTAGGCGATACGAGTGAGTAATCCATAGAATCAGAAATGCATACAAGAACAACAATGGAGGTTTGTATGGAACGTTCGAATCACAAAAACGATCGGATTATCACCGCGTCAATCACGGTGATTGGTGTACTTCTTGTACTCTATTCACTACTCTGGAATATCGGGAATACGATTTGATGTAATACCTATATTCCACTGTCGTAAAATCCTAAAAAGCTACATTGAAATTTCAAAGTGGCTTTTTTGTTTTTTAACGTATGAAAAGCCCGAGTGAAATTCCTCTAAAAAGGCTCATTGAAGAGGTCCGAAATCGGTACCGTTTAAGACCGATAATTTGTTTCGAAATGTCAAAAAACCGGCAAAATGGGGCAAAAAAGCAAAAAAAAAGCATTTTTTTTGGTCGTCTATATAAATAAACAGCTGAGTGTTAGGGGAATCTCAAACATTTTCTTGCCTTCCGAAGGTGGCGCGAAAGAGTTCCGATAACTATCTTATCAATGTGCGGCACGATTTTTTATGAAAGAAAAACACTAGACAAATAACGGTTCGGGTAAACAATTCGCCCCTAAAAAGGAAAGAGGTTTATTTGTCAAAACGAATGTTGATGTGGATTTTAATCTGCAGTATTACAAGCCTAACAGGTATTATAACGTATGGAACGTGCAATGTGATTAGTTCACAGTTGGCTGATTCCAAAGAATTTGAACTTTATAACGCAGAATCTCCCTATTTCTTTTCAGAATGGGATGAATCAGAACCACTCTTTGAAAATGATACGCTTAGTGTGTTTTCAGAGCGTGAATTCGAAAGAGATGCGTTGATGAAAGGGCGATACGTTCTTCGACTCGATGGCGAATCTGAAAAGGTACACGTTGCAGTCAAGAAAAACAAACGACTATGGATTGGAAAAGCAAGTTGGTATGGTGAACAGTTTCACGGCAGGAAAACCGCCAGTGGAACAACGTTTGACAGCAATGGTAAAACAGCTGCTCACCGGAAACTTCCTTTTGGTACCAAATTAAGAGTTACCAATAAGAGAACTGGCAAAAGTGTCGTCGTGACGGTGACAGACCGAGGACCATATAGCCACAATCGCGAATTGGATCTTTCCAAAGGTGCAGCGGATCAGATCGGGTTGACTCGAGCTGGTGTTGCAAAAGTTAAAATAGAAAAGATTTAATAGTTTATAATGAGCACTGGATCAGAAATGGTTCAGTGCTTTTTTCTACCTCTCATTTAGCCTTCCGTCAATTTCATTCTTTATCATAATGAAAAACACCCGTGGGAAATCCCTGCCACAGTATATTTTCCGCACGCTCGCGCGTTCATAATACAGAATTGTCTATGCGCATGCCATGCAACCATATCTATTCAGCTCTGAAACAATGATTGAGACGCCCGGTGAGTGTGATTAAACGACCTTTTTATGAATCCTTATTTGCCTTGCTGATTTCGGCACTTTGCTTTATCCTTTTCAAATCGATCCTTCCCAAAAAAATATTCCCCGATGCCATGGCTCGCGGTGCTAATATCACGACCGACAGTCTTCTGCTGGAAGCGATAGGCGATTCCGCCGAAGCGGACTCTGTTACCACTGATTCGACCGCATTGCTTCCCGGAACAGTTGGCGCGGATAGTTTAATCCATTTTGCTGGCAATAGCGATGGCATTGCGTTTCCTGCTGAAAAAATGAGTCAGTACACAGGACTTCACTATTTAATACCTTTTTATGAAAAACTTAAACAATTAGAATCCACAGGAACAGGGACTGTACGCATTGCTTACTTTGGCGATTCGCAAACCGATGGAGATATGATTGTTCAAGATTTTCGGACAATCGTCCAGGATCGCTACGGTGGCAATGGCGTTGGCTTTGTGCCAATCAGTTCGGAATCTTCCTCAGGGAGAAGTTCGGTATGGCACACTCACTCTAAAAAGTGGGAAAAGATCTCTTTCGTAACCTCGAAAAATCCCGCTACACCTTTTGGCGTGAGCGGAGCCTATTTTCTCGCGGAAGATAACTCGGGCAGTTGTTGGGTGAACTTCAAGGCTGGTCGAAGTGCGCGCAACGCCTTTCTTCACGAACCGACCCTGTTCTACGGAAATTCAACTAACGGTTCTGCAGAACTGGAAATCATTTCAGGCAGTGACACGGTGATACATCCCCTTCCCGCAACTGAAATACTCAATACCGTACAACTTTCGGCTACCGGAACCAAAGAATTTTTTGGTCGATTCCGTTCTGCTGAATCTGTTCCACTTTACGGTTTTAATTTTGATGATGGAAAAGGTGTCCACGTGGACAACTTTTCGGCTCGAGGAAACTCTGGTCTTCCTTTGGCAAAATTGGATGTGGCTGTGATGAATCAGTTTCAAAGTCAATTGGGATATGATTTGATTATTCTTCACTTTGGAACGAATGTTATCGGCTACAATGGAACGAAATATGGCTGGTATGAACGAGGAATGACAAAGTCGATCAAAAATTTGCGCGCTTGTTTTCCCGATGCGGCAATTCTCGTAATTTCTACCGCGGATAAATCGTCCAAATACGATTTAGAAATGAAAACAGACACCGCCGTGATTCCTCTTCGGGATGCTCAGCGTAGTTATTCTATTTCAAATGGCGTCGCGTTTTACGACCTCTACAGCGCAATGGGTGGCGAAAATTCCATGGTGTCCTGGGTGGAACAGACGCCATCGTTGGCGGGGAAAGATTACACGCACTTTAATTTCCGAGGCGCCCGTAAGGTCGCAAATATGATTCACGATTTTATTCAGTCTGGATATACACAGTACAAATCTACTGCAACGAATACAGGGTATGAACCTGTAACCGTTTCTCTGCCCGATTCACCTTCAACGAAAGGGAAGTGATGTTTCGACATAAACTTCGAGTCATTGCCCTGTTGGGTACATTTTTAATAATTCAGGGACAAAACCTCGACAGTCCTTCCACTTTTGAACAGTCGCGTCGTTCTGTGCCCTTTCCGATCGCTAATGATTCGATTTTGGTTCCATTTTTTGCAAAGCTCGATTCCGCTCGCGCCGGAGCGGGCAAAGTGAATATTGTCCACATCGGCGATTCTCACATACAAGCAGATCTCTTTACCGCGCAAATTCGTCGCCTCCTTCAAAAAGAGTTTGGTAATGCTGGCCGTGGACTAGTATTTCCTCATTCGCTGGCAAAAGCCAATGGCGCGTGGGATGTGGTCTCGTCATCGGCTTCTGCGTGGGAGCGAGTGCGTGTTCTGAGTATGGAATCTTCAGAACCGGTGGGAGTTGCGGGATATGTGATAAAGGCAAATAGTTCGCAACCGAGTATTGAACTCAAACTGCGCGACGGATTCAACGCATTCACCACGGTGAAAATTCTCACACCGCACAATAGAAATATGATTACCGTTTCACGCGAATCGCGCATGGTCAAAAAGGAACAGAGCAAACCGGTATCGGTGGTTCACCAGGTGAAAAAAGGGGAGACTCTGTCAGAGATTGCTTCAAAATATGGTGTTACTGTGGCAAAACTCAAGCAGGCTAACGGAACATCGTCCAGTGTGATCAATCCGGGCAAGCGGTTGAGAATCCCCGTGAATCACGTGGAAAAGAGCGTGACGACTCACTATGAACCGATTCCCTTGACCACTGAAGATTCGCTGACCTACCGAATCTATCGAAGTGAAACGCCACTGCAAAAAATCACTCTCACTACGGTTCCGGGAAACTCCTATCCGATTCTCAACGGTATCATCCTAGAGAATCGTTCTGCTGGGGTACTCTATCACGCGGTGGGCGTAAATGGTGCCAAGAGTTCTGACTACTTGCGATTTCCGCTCTTTTTCCAGCAGTTGCCCGTGCTTTCGCCTGATCTGATTGTCATTTCTCTAGGAACGAACGAGGGATTTGGTCGATTAGAGTCATCGCTCTATGCACAACAGCTCGCGCAGATGATCGCCCGAATTTCTGAAAAGGTGCCTTCCGCGCCAATACTTTTGGTCACACCGCCACCGTCGCTGTTCCAGAAAAAATATCCCAACCGCTATGTCGAAGAGTACGCCTACGAAATGAACCGCATGGCATTTGCAAAAGGGTATGCATTTTGGGATCTTTTCGAAGCGGTTGGTGGATTCCCGGGAATTCGTGCCAACGCCGAAGGGGGACTTATCGGCGCGGATCGGATTCACTACTCAAAAGCTGGATATGAAAAGCAGGGAACGCTCTTTGTAGACGCATTATTAGACGCATATCAACATTATCGGGCAGAGAAAACAGAGTGATAGATTTTTCCGTAATTGCAAAATGGTACGAACAGAATGTGGGATTAGTCTCCACTGAACAGGTTTTCGGGTGGTTGACTTATCAGCAGAACAATCCGCTGTTGTTTAATAGCGCCCTCTTTCTAGGGATGTTCCTTCTCTTTTATCTCATCTATATATTGACCGCCAACACACACCGGTTTCGTATCATGTACGTGGTGGCATTTTCGCTCTTTTTCTACTACAAATCGAGTGGGATATTTTTTCTCCTGCTGATATTCTCCTCTGTGGTCGATTATTTCCTCGCGAACCAGATTCACAAGGAAGAGCGGCAAGGGGTGCGCAAGTTCTACATGGGAACGAGCCTTGTTATTAACCTCGGTCTTTTGGCGTACTTTAAGTACACCTATTTCATTGTAGATAACGTTAATATCCTCTTTGGAAAGAATTTTAGTGTCGGTGATATAATCCTCCCTGTGGGAATTTCGTTCTACACGTTCCAGACCTTGAGCTATACGATCGACGTCTATCGGCGCCAGTTAGATCCGGCAAAAAGCTTTATGGATTTCCTGTTCTTTGTCTCCTTTTTCCCACAACTTGTAGCGGGGCCGATTGTTCGAGCGAGCGATTTTATTCCGCAGATGTATACCAAACCAAAACTGACAAAACTTGAAATCAGTGCGGCCTTTTCATTGATAATTACGGGGCTACTCAAGAAAGCGGTCATTTCTGATTATATCTCGACGAACTTTGTGGATCGCGTCTTTGATTCACCAAATCTTTACAGCGCCTTTGAAAATCTCATGGCTGCCTACGGATATGCCATTCAGATCTACTGCGATTTTTCCGGTTACTCCGATATGGCGATAGGTCTTGCGATCCTCATGGGTTTCCTCCTACCGCCAAACTTCGATTCGCCCTACAAATCTCGTTCTGTCACGGAATTTTGGCGGCGCTGGCACATTTCTCTTTCAAGCTGGTTGCGAGATTATCTCTATATCACGCTGGGGGGAAATCGAAAAGGGAAAATTCGCACCTACATCAATCTCTTTTTAACCATGGTTCTCGGTGGATTGTGGCACGGTGCTTCGTGGAAATTCGTGTTTTGGGGTGTGATGCACGGCGGTGCGCTCGCCTTTGAAAGGTACACAAAAAACTTCATTGCCCTTCCGAAAAACTTCCTTGTGCGGATCATCCAGGTGGCACTGACCTTCCATTTTGTCGTGTTCTGTTGGCTCTTTTTCCGGGCGAAAGATTTTGCCACTGCCTTTGACATTGTGCAGAATATTGGTGCGATTACCTTCGAACCGACCCAGTGGTGGGCGATCGTTCAGGGATATAGTGGCGTCTTTATTCTGTTGGCAATCGGATTTCTCTGGCATTTCACCCCGACCGCAGTGAACCGCGCTGTGCGATCGGTGTTCAATCGCATTCCGCTCGTGATCAAAGCGATATTGCTCGCCTTTACCTACTGGATTGTTTACGCCACCGCTTCAGCGGGCCCGCAGCCGTTTATCTATTTCCAGTTCTAATTTGTGCAACGAAAAAGAACGGTGTTTTGAAATGCCAGTGGTTTGGGTTCAATAAAAAAAGGAGATGCGAGTAAGCATCTCCTCTATTTTGCTGAACGAGTGGAAGCCTCACCGGAGTGGGCGAACAGCTAGAGGCAGGTCACGAGAGCAATAATAGTCCAGTCCATTTGAGTTTAAAATGAGTCCGCCAAAAAATTTCCCTGCCCATTTGAGTTTAAAATGATTCCGCCAAAAAATTGTCGTGGCCATTTTGAATTAAAATGAGTCCGCCAAAAAATTTCCCTGCCCATTTGAGTTTAAAATGAGCCCGCCAAAAAATTTCCCAGCCAATTTGAGTTTAAAATGAGCTCGCCAAAAAAATGTCCGGGCCGTTTGAGTTGATAGGACACACAAAAAAAAGCAGAATGAGAATTCTGCTTTTTCGTTGGGGAACTCTGCTGGAGAGTACTATTGGATAATCGATCTATGCGAACTCTTCAGGATTCTCGTAGTGGTTGTGTTTAATATCCCACGATTTGAGAATAAAAACAATCTCTTCAGCGATATTGGTGGCCAGATCGGCGATTCTTTCCCATTCTCGTCCAGCGAGGAGAGTAATAAGAAGTGCTTCGGCTGCTTCCGGCGCGCCAGAAACTTTGGCGATGATCTCTTTTTCAATCTGAATGCAGAGTGCATCCACATGAGAGTCCAGTACAAGAACCGCCATAGCCGCATCGTAGTCATTATTGTGGAATGCAGCAACCGCTTGGGTAAACATTGACGTGGCCGCTTTGGCAATTTGCGCCGTCAGTGGCGTGATCGACTTTTTGTCGCTGTCAATCTCATTGGCGCGAATGGCCATCTCTGCAATATTAACTGCATGGTCACCGATCCGTTCAAGATCTTTCACAATGCGAACGGAGGCGACAATAAAACGAAGATCTGAAGCGTGAGGCGCTGTGAGCGCTTCAAATGCGAACAGCTCTTTGTCGAGGCGCCGTTCGGTTTCGTTGATCACCACATCGGAGTCAACAACACCCTGAGCCGCTACTACATCGCGCGTTTCGAATGATTTTTCTGCGGCAAGAACGGCTTCAACTACTTTGTCAGCCATGCCGTGAACAGAACTTTTTATCGTTTCATATCGTGTTTCAAGATACGATTCCATTGATTTCTCCTATCGAAATAATGAATTTGTTTTACGACCTTTTATCCAAATCGACCAGTGATATAATCTTCAGTTTTTCTCTTGGTTGGCGCGGTAAACAGAATATCTGTTGCGCCGAACTCAATGAGTTCGCCTTCGAAGAAAAATGCTGTTTTGTCCGAGACACGCGCCGCTTGTTGCATATTGTGAGTCACAATAACAATCGTGCAGGACTCTTTGAGTTCACAGATCAGATCTTCGATTTTAGATGTTGACAGCGGATCGAGTGCCGATGCCGGTTCATCCATCAACAGTACCGAAGGTTCCACCGCAAGCGCTCGAGCAATACAGAGTCTCTGTTGTTGTCCGCCAGAAAGTGCGAGCGCACTTTTTTTCAGAACATCTTTTACTTCATCCCATAGAGCCGCTCGACGAAGACTGCGTTCGACAATCACATGGAGATCGGCGTGTTTGTTGATTCCCTGAAGGCGCATTCCGTAGGCGATATTTTCGAAGATCGACTGAGGGAACGGATTGCTTTTCTGGAAAATCATTCCGATTCTTTTGCGAACTTCTACAGCATCAACAGATTTGCCATAGATGTCCACGCCATCGAGAAGAACTCCGCCGTTAATGGAAACACCGGGAATCATTTCGTTCATTCTGTTCAGGCAGCGAAGCCAAGTAGATTTGCCACAGCCTGAAGGGCCGATAAGCGCGGTCACTTCCCGTTCCTGAACAGAGAGTGACACGGACTTAAGAGCCTGTGTTGTGCCGTAGAAAAGGTTCAGATCACGAGTTTCTATTTTTGCTGATTCGTTGTTCATCGATCTTCTCCTTATGCCTGAATCATTCGTTTACGTAGATGGTATCTCAGGGTGATTGCCGCGAGGTTCAGAGCAAAAGTAAGCGTCAAAAGAACCAGCGTAGTGGCAAACAAGACACCCTTGGTTCCATCCACATCGGCAGACTGGGTAGTCATGATATAAATGTGGTACCCAAGATCCATAAACTGATCGGTCAATCCTTCGGGAAGGTGTGGAAGGAAATAGGCCGCTCCGGTAAAGAGAATCGGCGCAACTTCGCCAGCTCCGCGAGAAACCGCAAGGATAGCCCCGGTGAGAATACCTGTAACCGCATTGGGAAGAACAACGCGAAGAACTGTTTCAAGTCGAGTTGCTCCGAGTGCATAGCTTCCTTCGCGCAGCTCCTGCGGAACATTGCGAATCGCTTCTTCCACAGAAACAATAACAACGGGAAGTGTCAAAATCGACATGGTAAGTGAAGCCCACAGAATATTTGGCTGAGCCCACTGAATTACGCCTTCTGGAGCAAACATTTTGTCCATTTCCACGCCGCAAAACTGAATGAAAAAGCCAAGTCCGAACAATCCAAATACGATCGCGGGAATTCCGGCGAGAGTGTTCACCGCAAAGCGAACGATTCGGGTGATAGGGGAGTTCTGAGGAGCGTATTCACACATCCAGATCGCCGTGATTGTTCCAATGGGAACGCCCACTAACGACATGAGCAGTACGCGCCAGAACGTACCGACGATAGCGGGGAAAATTCCGCCCTCAGTCATACCTTCACGTGGAGCCTGAGAAACAAACTCCCACGAAATATTTCCAATTCCACCGATGAAGATTATTCCGAGAATAATAAAGACCGAAGCCACTGAAAAAAATGCCGCCGCTCCAGAAAGGCCGGGAACAGCAACGCCAAGGATTTTCTTTTTTAAGGTCAGCATTAGATCCCCTTAAAGCGGCGCATAAGGTAGCCGCGAACGAAAAATTCAACAATCAAGTTTAGAACAAAGCTCACTGCAAAAAGCAACACGCCGAGTAGGAAAAGTACAGAATAGTGCATGTCACCCACAACGACTTCGGCCATTTCCGCTCCGATCGCAGCAGCCATAGATCTCACCGGTTCCCAAGGAATCATCGAGACAATAGCTGCGTTCCCCGTTGCCATGAGTGCAATCATCGTTTCACCGATTGCTCGACCAATCCCGAGAAGGATCGCCGCAAAAATTCCCGGAACAGCCGCAGGAAGAACAACGGTCAGCGCTGTTTCCCATTTTGTAGCTCCCAGTGCCAATGCCGCTTGTGAAATTGACTTTGGAACCGATACGAGAGCATCTTCAGAAATGGTATAAATAACGGGAATAATCGCCAAAGACATAGCGATCCCACCGACGACTGCATTGAGTCGAAATGGCCATTGAAAAATGGATTGCATCACCGTTGCCACAACCATGAGACTGAAAAATCCAATCACAACCGAAGGGAATCCGGCGAGAAGTTCAATAGCCGGTTTGAGAAGTTCTTTGGCGCGTTTACCCGCAAATGTTGAGGTGTAGAGGGCAGCTCCAATGGCAATTGGCGCACCAAACAAAATCGCAATAAGTGCGATTTTCAGCGACCCAATGAAAAGTGGAAGCAAACCATAGCGCTGATTCGAAGAAATGGGCATCCATTCCATCCCAAAGAGAGATTTGAAAGCACTTTCTTGGTTGTCGTTGTGTTCGGAAGCAGAAATCATTGCTGCCGCTGAGTCCATGGAACTCATCTCCCCGGGAGCCGAAGCTGGTTCGCCGTATGTTTCCGAAGCACCAGCATCGCCGTACGTTTCCGAAGCTCCAACGTCGCCGTATGTTTCCGAAACACCAGCATCGCCGTATGTTTCCGAAGCACCTGCATCATTGCCTGTGTGGGCATTTTGTGAGATTGCCGCTTCATCTTTTTTAAACACCCCGCGGGATTCGCGGAAGACAAATGTACAGATGAGTACGATAAAGAGAATCGACATAAGTGCCACTCCCATTATCGTCTTTTCCACGACAAATTCGCCTGGGCGGACTCTTTTCCTGAGCATTTCTGCTGTTACAGGAGATGTAGAACCACTTTGTTTCATAACAGTAACCTTTTTAAGATTGATTAAGATTGGCTAATTGATTTAAACGAACAGACCGATATTCCGGATTCGCGATTTCCGAAACAAAGAATCTTTTCAGCCCACAGAGGTTTGCACTGCGGGAAGATCCTAGAAACATCCTTCAAGAGTATTCGGATTCGCGATTTCCGAAAATACAAAATGCCCTCCTGAAAGTACACAGGAGAGCACTGTTTAGAACTATTCAATACTTAGCGTGCAGGGAAA
>JFJP01020491.1_pt1 | contig 13748 bp, 13 predicted proteins | sample 431651 | NCBI WGS metagenome assembly JFJP01 (sample SAMN02602958, study PRJNA72255) | Microbial mat metagenome, whole genome shotgun sequencing project. | biome: fresh water; feature: sink hole; material: water; isolation source: purple microbial (photo- and chemosynthetic) mats found in... | reverse complement strand
GCTGCGCCCCCGCACCCCCGAGTCCTCAAGGGCAGCGACTTTGCCGACTTTGACTTGGCAGGTCAAAGTCGCTGCCCTCAAGGACTCTAGATGCTGTAGCAGGACTTGGCGTCCCGGAAATGATCCCAGTCGGCGGGCACGAGCAGTTCGAAGCCGCTGTTGGCAGGTGACAGCGCCAGGCTGATGCGCCACGGGGCGAGCAGTTCGCGCAGACCGGCGAGGCGCTCGTCCAGGGCGCTGCATGCCAGCGGCATGGTCACGCGCAGGGCAAGGGTCTGGCGGTCGAAGGCGGCAGATCCGATCGCGATCTGTCCTGGTCCGCCTGGTCCAGCCAGGACATCGATGGCCTGCACCACGGCCCACACCGCCAAGTCGGGAGACCAGATGTAGCCAGCCTCCTCAAGGGTGTGGAAAGCCACGGTCGCCTGCTCGCCGAAGCGCTGCTGGAGCGCACGTTGCAGGCGCTGCGTGAACAGGCCGGGCAGGACGGTATCAACCTGCCAGTTGGCTTGCTCTGGCACGGTGGCGCCGACACGCAGCAGGAACGAGGTCGCCATCTGTGCAACCACGGTCAAGGCGAGGTAGTGCGATTCGCGCAGGTCGGTGAACGAGTCCGGGCGTTCGCTGTTGAGGAAGAGGAGGCCACGCGCCCGGCCGAGGTGGAGCGGCAGGCACATGCCCGAGCGCAGCCCCATCTCCTGGATATGGCGGATGGTGCGCTGCACCGGCCGGCCGCTGGCACTGAACGACCCGGTGATCTGCCGGACATCACCGTAGATCCGGGCACGCCCCTCCTGGACCGACGAGAGCGAGCCTGAATCGGCGATGAAGCAGTAGTAGCCGGTACGCAGGGTGTTGCTGCCCACGGTGACGGCGTTGGCCGAGCCGAGGACATGCAGCATCGGCATATGCGGGGAGAACTGCGCCAGGCAGACGCGACCGACCTGGTCGAAGATCGCGTCCTGGCGCAGGGCCGAAATCAGGCTGGTGGCGAAGCGTTCCGCCGTGCAGCCCTTGGCGCGCTCGTCGGCGACCGCGGCCAGATCGGCGAGTAGGCGCAGCAGCGCCGGATCGCTGGCCGGGGCGTGGTCGCGGAAGGCGCGGAAGGCGGCGCGGTAGGCGTAGATGTCAGACATGTGGAGATTCCGTTCAGCGGACGGCAGGTGCGCTGTCGGAACTATAACCCGGAACCGGGCCAAAGGCAAATGCGGTTCAGTCGCGGGCGCTGAGTAGTTTTTCGCACATGGCGGCGGTCAGCAGTTCGCCGACCCCGGCCCGTCCGCCGACCAGGTTGACCGTGTCGGCCAGCTTGGCGAACAGGGCGGCGATCAGGGCACGATCCTCGTCGATGGCAGCGGGCGGCAGGGCGACCGGAACCTCGAGTTCGACCTCCCAGCCGCAGCGCAGGACTTCCAGGCCCTGCGCGTTGCCTTCGGCGAGCGGGTCGCCCAGCGGCGGTCGGACCCGGCATTCGAGCACGAGCAGGAACCAGTGCCGGGTGGCCGGCGCTTCGCGGTCGTCGGCGAGGGGGCCCCAGCGCCACGCCAGTTCGGCGTGCTCGCGCAGACCGTCCCACTCCTGGGGGCGGATCGACAGGGCGTAGAGGCGGTCGGCGGCCAGGGTCGCGCGCATGGCGACACCCTGTCAGCCGTCGGCGCTGGCGGAAGCGTCCAGGTCGCCACCATGCGCGGCCATGGTCGACATCCTCGCCAGCATCCAGTCCGTCCTGCGTACCGAGGCCGAGGCCCTCGCCGCCCTGCCCGGGCTGTGCGAGCAGCAGCGCGCCGCGGTCGAACAGGCCTGCGAAATGATCCGCGCCTGCACCGGCCGCCTGGTCGTCACCGGCATCGGCAAGGCTGGCCATATCGGCACCAAGCTCAGCGCCACCTTCGCCTCGACCGGCACCCCGTCCTTCGTGCTGCACCCGGCCGAGGCGCGGCATGGCGATCTCGGCATGGTGCAGGAGCAGGACGTGGTGCTGGCCCTGTCCAACAGCGGTTCCTCCGAGGAGGTCATCGCCCTGCTGCCCAACTTCGCACGCATCGGTGTGCCGGTCATCGCCCTGGTCGGACGCACCGACTCGCCCCTCGCCCAGCATGCCCGCGTGGTGCTGTCGATCGGCCGCGTGGTCGAGGCCTGCCCGCTTGGCCTCGCACCGTCGACCAGCACCACGGCGATGCTGGCGCTGGGCGACGCCCTCGCCCTCACCGTGCAGCGCATGCGCGCCTTCACCCCCGAGCAGTACGCCCGCTTCCATCCGGGCGGGGCGCTGGGCCGCAAGCTGATGACCTGCGCCGAGACCATGCGCACTGGCGAGCGGGTCGCGGCGGTCGCGCCCGACACCCCGCTGGTCGATTGCCTGCGCGCGATCGGCAAGGCGCGCGCCGGTTCGGTGGTGCTGGTCGATGCCCAGCGCCGGCTGCTCGGCATCTGCACCGATGGCGACCTGCGCCGCTGCCTGGCCAGCGCCGCCGATCCGGCCGCCCTGCTGCGCGGCCCGGTGCGCGCAGCGGCGACCATGCCCTGCCGCAGCATACGCTCCGACGAACTGCTGCAAAGCGCGCTGCGCCTGTGCGCGGCGAAGAAGATCAACGAGTTGCCGGTCGTTGACGCGGAGGGGGTCCTGGTCGGCCTGCTCGACCTCCAGGATCTCGTCGATCGCGGCTTCGAAGTGACCGGCTGACTGCTCTACCCGGTCCGCTCGTAGCAGGCCAGGACCCGTTCAGGATCGCCGGCGACGAGAGTCAGGCGGCGCACCCCCACCACGCGATAGCCCAGCTTGGGCGCGGCGGCAGCGGCGCGATCGCGCTCCTGGCCCTCGAAGGCCGGCCCTTTCCAGATCAGCAGATGGCCGTGCGGACGCAGCAGCGGCGCGGCCTCGGCCAGCACCTCGTCGGCCTGGCCCATGGCGCGGTTGACCACCAGCTGGCAGCGCCGGTGCAGCGCGGGCGCGGCCGACGCAGCGAGCGAACCGCGCAGGTGCAGACCGCTGACCTGAGGCCCGACCAGGGTGCCGGCGGCAGCGAGGAATTCCGCCTTCTTGCGCCGCGCATCGGCCAGCACCCAGGGTACGCGACCACCGCTGACCAGGGCGAGGGGCAGACCGGGGTAGCCGCCGCCACTGCCGAGATCGACGCAGGGCGCGCCTTCAGCGAGGTGCTGCAGGCGGGTATCGCACAGCCCGGTCAGGCTGTCGAGCACGTGCAACTTGAGCCAGTCGTGCGCCCCGGAAACGGTGGTCAGGTTGAGCCAGCGGTTGACCCCGACGAGGTGGCCGAACAGCGCCTCGAGGCGTCCGCGTAGGGGCCCCGGATCGGGCAGCGCGAGGGCTGCGCAGCGTTCGCAGAACCACGCCCAGTCCTCGTCGGGCAGGGCGATCGGCGGGTGGTCCTTGGGATCGACCGAGCCGGCGCCCGGCATGTCGGCGGTGTCATCGCGGGAGGGCATGGCGGAGGCATCCGTTCGGTGTTCGGCGTTCGGCGTTCGGCGTTGCAATCCCGCTGGCGGGTGCGCAGGTCGCACCACAGGGCCATCTCTGTCGATCATCTGCCCGTGCGATAGGCTGGCCTGCGGAACGTCGAACGCCGAACGTCGAACGTCGAAGGCTCACAGCTCCACGACCGCATCGATCTCCACCCGCGCGCCCTTCGGCAGCGCCGCCACCTGCACCGTGGCACGGGCCGGGAAGGGGGCCTCGAACCAACGCGCGTAGATGGCGTTCACGGCGGCGAAATCAGCCAGATCGGTGAGGTAGATGGTGCACTTGATCGCCTTCGACAGCCCGGTGCCGGCCTCGCGGCAGATCGCATCGAGGTTGCGCAGGCACTGCTCGGTCTGGGCGGCAGTGTCATCGCTGGCAAACTGCCCGCTGGCCGGGGCGAGGCCGAGCTGGCCCGAGCACCACAGCAGGCCGGCCGCCTTGACCGCTTGGGAATAGGGGCCGATCGCGGCCGGGGCATCGGTGGTCGTGACAGGCGTTCGCATATGGGGGCGGGATGTTCCCAGGCGTGCCGGCGAGGCAACCGCAGGCTTGCGGCGTCCATGGTTGGCATCGCCATGCCGCCGCCTAGCGTGAAGCCCCTCGTGAATTACGCGAAACTCGGCCCCAACGACCTGTGCTGGTGCGGATCCGGCAAGAAGTACAAGAAGTGCCACCAGCCGCGCGATCTGCTGACCGCCCTGAGCGGGGCCGAGGCCAAGGCGGCACCGGCCAACCCGCGGCCGGTGCGTCCAGGCAAGGTGTCGCCGCGCCGCGTCGTGCCCGACCGCATCCCCAAGCCCGACTACGCCCTGCGCTCTGACGGGCGCCCGGGCAGCCGGATCAAGGACGTGATCAAGAATGCCGGGCAGATCGCGCGCATGCGCACCGCCTGCCAGGCGGCGCGCCAGGTGCTGGAACTGGTCAAGGCGGCGGTGCGTCCGGGCGTCACCACCGACGCGTTGGACGCGCTGGCGCACCAGGCCTACATCGATCTCGGCGGCTTCCCCTCGACGCTGGGCTACTGCGGTTACCCCAAGAGCATCTGTACCTCGGTCAACGAGATCATCTGCCACGGCATCCCCGATGACCGGCCGCTGGAAGACGGCGACATCGTCAACATCGACGTGACGATCTACCTCGACGGCATGCACGGCGACTGCTCGGAGACGGTGGCGGTCGGCAGCATCGATGCCGACAGCCAGCGCCTGATCGAGGTCACCCGGCGCTGTCTGATGGCCGGCATCGGCGCGGTGCGCGCCGGCGGCATGGTGCGCGACATCGGCCAGGCGATCTGCGGCGTCGCCGAACCGCTCGGCTACGGTGTGGTGCGTGCCTTCGTCGGGCACGGCATCGGCGAGCAGTTCCACATGGACCCGCAGGTGCCGCACTATTTCGACCAGGGTTCGACCTTCGCGATCAAGCCCGGCCAGACCTTCACCATCGAACCGATGATCAACCAGGGCACTTGGAAGCACCGCAGCTGGGACGACGGCTGGACCGCGGTCACCGCCGACCTGCGGCGCAGCGCCCAGCACGAGCACACCATCCTGGTCACCGAGTCCGGGGTCGAGATCCTGACCCTGAAGCCCGGCGAACCGCAGCCATTCATGTAGCTTTGAGCTTTGAGCTTTGAGCTTTGAGCTTGGAGCCCGCAGTTCACACAACGGTACCATCACATGCCCACCGCCACCCCCGACAGCGACCTGAACCTCGAATCCCTGCTCGACGAGCTGCGCGCCGTGACCACGGCGCTCAACGAGCTGCACCACCCAGTCTATCCCGCCCCGGCCAGCCGCGTGGCCGAGGTCGAGGCGCGGGCGGCCGAGCTGCGTGCGCAGATCACCATGCGCAGGCGGGAGCTGCGTGGCGCTTGATGAAAACGCGCTGATCCGCGCCGTCACCGCCGCGCATCCGGCTCCGGCCGGCGTGCTTGGTATCGGCGACGACTGCTGCGTGTGGACGCCGCGCGGGCCGACCTGCCTGTCGGTCGATGCGATCGCTGAAGGCCGGCATTTCACCGCCGACGCCGATCCCCGCCTGGTCGGACGCAAGGCCGCCGCCGCCGCCCTGTCCGATCTCGCGGCGATGGGCGCGGTGCCGGTGGGTGCCGCCGTGGCGATCTCGTGCCCGGCGCGCTGGGACGCCGGCGCGGTGATGGCCGGCCTCGGTGCTGAGTTGATGCGCCACGGCTGCCCGCTGCTTGGTGGCGACACCACCGGGGCCGACAGTCTGGTGGTCTCGGTGACGGTGTGGGGCGAGGGCGATCCGGCGGCTGGTGGACGCCTGCTGCGCCGCAGCGGCGCCGGCCCTGGCGATCTGCTGGTGGTCAGCGGACCGCTCGGCGGCTCGCTGCGCTCGGGCCGGCATCTCACCCCTGAACCGCGCCTGGCCGAGGGTCGCTGGCTCGCTCGCCACGGCTTCGTCCATGCGCTGATGGACCTCTCCGACGGCCTGGCCGCCGACGCGCCCAAGCTCGCCACCGCCTCCGCATGCGGCTGCCTGCTGCTGCCCGAGCAGGTCCCGGTGCATCCCGATGTGCCGGACTTCTCCGACACCATCACCGCTGCGCTGTGCGACGGCGAGGACTACGAACTGCTCGCGGCGGTCGAGGCCAGCCAATGGCCGACCCTGCAGCTCGCCTGGCCCTTTGCCCATCCGCTGGCGGTGGTCGGCTGGCTGCTGCCCGAGCCCGGCGCCTGGATGGAGGACCGCCACCAGCGCCGCGTGCCGCTGGCGATGCGCGGGTACGAACACCGTTGAGCCCATTGCCCCGGCTGGAGGCTGGAGGCTGGAGGCTGGAGGCTGGAGGCAGCGCCCATCCGGGGCAATGAAGCTTCCAGCTTCCAGCCTCCAGCTTCCAGCCGTGGCAATGGGGGGTGATGGGTTGCCCCCGCCCCCCGCCTTGCGATCATGCCGCCCCTTCGCGAGGCAGTATGGGATTCTTCGGACTCGGCCGTTCTTCATCCGCCACCGCCACCAAGCCGGCTCCGGCCCAGGCTCGCCCCGCCGCGCCCGAGAAGCCGGACCTCGCCGCCCTGGCGGTGCGTGGCACGGACGCGGCGGCACGCGCCGACGCCCTGGCCAAGCTGCTGGCTGACCCGGACGGCAACGCCGCGCAGCTGGAGATCGTCGCGGTGCAGGACGCCACCGGAGCGGCCGGCGCCAAGGCGGTTGCCGCGCTGCGCGAACGCAAGCACCTCAAGGCAATCGCCAAGAAGGCCAAGGTCGCGGCGGTGCGCGAGGCCGCCACCGCGCGCATCCAGGAGCTGATCGCCGAGGCCGCCAAGCCGAGCGAGGAGAAGGCCCGCGCCGAGCGCGCCGCCGCCCTCGAAGCGCTGATCCCGCGCGCCACCCGCCTGGCGGTGGGCAATGGCGTCGGTGCCGAGGCGGCGTGGACCGCCATCCTGGCCGAGCGCGACGCCATCCTCGCGCAGTTTGCCGCCCACGCCGCCGACGAGCGGGTCACCGCCGCCACCACCCGCCTCGACCAGCTGGCGGGCGAGATCCGCGCCCGCGTCGCCGAAGCCGCGACCCGCGCCGTCGAGGCCGAACGCCAAGCCGCGGCGCAGGCCGCCGCCGCCACCGCGGCCGCCAGCGCGGCGCAGGCCGCCGCCGCCGAGGTCGCGGCGGTGCGCAGCGCCCCCGCCCCCGAGGGCTTCCCCGCCGTGGTGGCACGGGCCGAGGAACTGGCCCGCGCCGAGGACCCCGAGGCCGTGGTCGATGAATTCCTGCGCCTGCACAAGGAGGCGCTGACCCTGGGTGACGCCCTTGATCCGCAGCACGAGCTGCGTGTGCGTTGGAACACGGCGTGGGCCGCGCACCGCGACGCGCGCACCGCCGCCCGGCGGGATCGCGGCGAGCGCCGCGGTCTGGCCCTGGCCGCGCTGTCGGCCCTGGTCGGCGAGGCCGAGGCGGCGGCGCAGGCTGCCGACGCCCTGGCGCCCGACGATGGCGAAGCCCTGAACGCGCATCAGGCCAAGCTCGACAAGCTGCGCGAACGCTTCCGCATGGCGCTGCGCGACGCGCCGCCGGCCGAAGGCCGTGGCCCGCGTGAGCGCTTCCAGGCCGCGCTCGACGACGCCTACGCCCCGTTGCGCGCCGCGCGCGAGGCCGCCGACGCCGACAGCTTCGCCAATCTGGTGCGCGCCGAGCAGCTCAAGGACGAGATCGAGGCCCTGCCGGTCGACAGCGACCCGGCCGCCGCCTTCCGCGGTCTCAAGGACTGCCAGGCGCGCTGGCGCAAGCTGGGACCGCTGCCGCGCATCAAGGCGCGCGTCGCGTGGGATGGCTTCCGCGCCGCTGGCGACGCCTGCTTCCAGCGCCTCAAGCCGTGGCTGGCGGCCCAGGACCAGGAGCGCCAGGCGGCGATGGCGCGGCGTGAGGAGCTGTGCGTCGAGGCCGAGGGCGTGCTCGCCCGGCCGTCGGTCGGCCTGCCCGGCAGCCCGGCCGAGCGCGACGGTCTGCGCGCCTCCGCCGGCCGCATGCAGGAGCTGCAGCGCGCCTGGCGCGAAGCCGGCGAGGTGCCGCGCGGCATGGACCGCGAGCTGTGGACGCGCTTCAAGACGGCGCAGGACGCCTTCTGGGAGCGCCGCAAGGCCGACCTCGACGCCGAGCGCGAGCGCCGCGAGGCCGCCACCGCCGACCGCGAGGCGGTCGTGGTGCGCGCCGAGAGCTTCGCTGGCGACGCCGAGAAGGCGATGGCCTCGAAGACCGGCATCATCACCGCCGCCGACGTGCAGCGCCGCGTGGCGCAGTTGCGCGAAGTGTGGCGCGAGCTGCCGCCCGCCGATCGCGAGGCGCGCGCCGCCCTCGATGGCCGCTTCATCGCCGCCGAGGACCGCATCCTGGCGACCATCCGTGGCAAGCTCGATGCCGAGCGCGCCGCGCTGGAAGGCGCTGCGGCCAAGCGCCGCACCCTGCTCGACGAGCTGGCCGAGATCCTCGGCAGCGAGAATCCGCGCTGGCAGAAGGATGCGGTCGATCGCATCAAACTGGCCTGGCGCGAAGCCGGCCGCGTGCCCTACAACGAGCGTGAAGCGCTCGATAAGCGCTTTTCCGAGCTGCTCGGGAAGTGGCGCTCCCTCGCCGAGGGCTGAGCGCACCCGGATGGACGGGCTTCCCCATGCCGGGGTGGGCGTGTAGGCTCCGGCATGGATCCAACTCCTGCATCACCCAGCCTTGATGCCAGCTTGCACCTGGTGCGCGATGCCGTGCTGATGGCGGATGCGGATAGCGGCATCATCCTCGATGCCAACCCTGCGGCCTGCCGTCTGCTGGGCATGAACCTCGGCCAGCTGCGGGGCATGCACCAGAGCCGTCTGCATCCGCTCGAACAGGAAAGCACGGCGCGTGGCCACTTCAGCGATGCGGTCGAGCACCGGCGCTCCACCCTGGTCGAGACGCGCATCCAGGCCGCCGACGGCACGGTGATCCCGGTGGAGGTCTCCGATGCCGTGGCAGAGATCGCCGGCCGCCGCGTGGTGATCGGGGTGTTCCGCGACCTCACCGAGCGCCGCGCCCTGCTCGAAAGCGAGGCGCGCTTCGCCGAAGTGCTGCGCAGCTCGCCCTTCGGCGTCTATCTCTACCACCTGGTCGATGACGACCATCTGATCCTCACCGATTCGAACCCGGCCGCCGACCGCATCACCGGTGTCTCCAACCGGCGCATGATCGGCCTGACCCTCGAGGAGGCCTTCCCCGGCGTCATCGGCACCTCGGTGGTCGCCGCTTACCGCCGTTGCGCCAGCGAAGGGGTGCCCTGGGGCATCCCACGCCTCGATTACGACCAGGGCGGCATCCGCGGCTCCTTCGAGGTGCACGTCTATCGCTATGCCCCGCGGCGCATCGCCGTGGCCTTCATCGAGATCAGCGAGCGCATCCGGCTGGAGGAGCGCCTGCGTCATGGCGAGCGTCTGGAATCCCTGGGTCGGCTGGCCGGTGGCATCTCGCATGACTTCAACAACCAGCTCGCCGCCATCCTCGGTTCTGCGGAGCTGATCAGCCTGGACCCGGGCGGCGTGGCCGTCAGGCGCCACGCCGAGACGATCGCGGTGGCGGCGCAGCGGGCAGCGCAGCTGACCCGCCAGATGCTGGCCTTTTCCCGCCGCGGATCGACTCGGCTCGAGCGCGAGTCGATCACCGTCGAGCGACTGCTTGGCGAGGTGCGGGCGATCCTCGAGCGCACCCTGCCCAAGCGCATCCGGCAAGAGATCGCCGACGGTGCGGGCATCCCGCCCATCCTGGGGGACCAGGCGCAATTGCTCAACGCGATCATCAACCTCGCGGTCAACGCCAGCGACGCCATGCCGGGCGGTGGGGTGTTGCGCATCGCCGGGCGCCAGGCCGAACTGCAGCCTGAGGAGGCGGCGGCCCTCTACGGTGCGCCGGCGCCCGGTAGGTATGTCGCCATCGACGTGGTCGACGAGGGTGCCGGCATATCCCCGGAAGTACTGCGTCACCTCTTCGAGCCGTTCTTCACCACCAAGGGCGAGCAGGGGCACGGTCTCGGCCTGGCTTCGGTATTCGGTGCAGTTTCGGCGCATGGCGGCGGCATAGCCGTGCGCAGTCAGCCGGTCCGGGGCAGCATCTTCACCCTCTATCTGCCATGCGCCGGCATCGCGGACGAGCAGCCGACGCAGCACCCACGCCTGCCAACGGTCTCCGCCCGCGTCCTGGTGGTCGACGATGAACCCGTGGTGCGCAGCGTGCTGTGCGCCGCCTTGCACCACCTCGGTTGCGTCGTCGAGGAGGCCACGGATGGCGCCAGTGCATTGGCCGCCTGGCGGCGGGGTCCGCGCTTCGACCTGGTGGTGCTGGACCTGATGATGCCGCAGATGGACGGCGATGAGGTCTTCCGCCAGCTGCGGGCACTCGACCCGCAGGCCGCGATCCTGCTGGTCTCCGGCCACAGCCGCCATGGTGTCGCCGAGGAGTTGCTTGCCGCCGGCGCACGTGGTCTGCTCGACAAGCCATTTACGTTGCAGCAGCTGGTTCTCGCGGTGCAAGCTAGCTTGGGGGCTTCGCCCCCACGGCCCTGATCGGGCCTGCCCCCCCGGCCTTTGTCGCAGCTCGGTTTCGTCGCTATCGCTCCGAAACCGTGGCGGCATCGGCTACGCCGATTATATGCCGCCACCGCCGCTCGGCGGCCGTTTGCATCGGTGGCTTCGCCCCCGGGCCCCCCGCGCTTTGTCGGGGCTCGATTTTGTCGCTTCGCTCCAAAATCGTGGCGGCATCGGCTGCGCCGATTATATGCCGCCACCACCCCTCGGCGCGCGATCCTCGCTCCGCTGCGGCCAGGGCTGCGCCCTGGACCCCGTGCGGGAGACGTCAGCTGGCGACGAGTTCGCGGAACACTGTTTCCAGGGCGACGCGCTCTTCGGCCAGTTCGCGCAGGCCGCCGTTGGCTTCGGCGAGGGCGACGAGTTCGGCGCGGCGTGACGGGTCGGCGTCGATGGCGAGTTGCGCGGGGTTGTCGCCGGCCTCGATCGTCGCCCAGCCGGCGGCGGACAGCGCGGTGCGCAGACCGTCCGCCGAGCCCGAGCGCAGCGTGACGCGCACGCGCGCGACGCGCGCCGCGCGCGTGCGCAGGTCGCCGACCGTGGTGTCGAGCACGGTGCGGCCCTGGTGGATGACGACGACGCGGTCGCACACCGCATCGACCTCGCCCAGCACATGCGTCGACAGCAGCACGGCGTGGCGTGCCGCGAGGCCGCGCACCAGGTCGCGGAAGTTGGCGACCTGCGAGGGGTCGAGGCCGCTGGTCGGCTCGTCGAGGATCAGCACGGGCGGATCGCCGAGCAGCGCCCCGGCCAGGCCGACGCGCTGGCGGTTGCCCTTCGACAAGCCGCGGATGCGCCGCTTTTCGTTGTGCGCGCAATCGGCGCGGGCCATCGCATCGACCACCGCTTTGCGCCGTTCAGGGGCGGGGATGCCCTTCAGGCGGCACAGGTGGTCGAGGTGGTCGGCGACGCGCATCTCGGGGTAGAGGGGCAACTCTTCGGGCAGATAGCCGATCAGTGCGCGGCAGGCCAGCGGGTCCTGCGCCTGGTCGAGGCCGCATACCCGCACCTGCCCGCTGTCCGGTGCGACGAAGCCGGTGATCACCTTCATGGTCGTCGATTTGCCTGCCCCGTTGGGGCCGAGCACGCCCAGCACCTCGCCGCGCCGGACCTGCAGCGCGACGCCGCGCAGCGCCTCGATCGCGCCGAAGCGCTTGGTCAGGCCGGTGGCGGTCAGTGCGGGGGCGTCAGCGTCGCTCACCATGGCGGCAAGCATGCGCCGACGTGCCGCCGATGCCACGGGGGTTCCCCTGCGGCCGTCCGGCCCGATCATCCGGCATGCCCGCCAAGCGCCCGGTCTATCGCCAACTGGTCGATCGTCTGCGCAAGCAGGCCGCCGCCCAGGAGCCCGGAGCCAGATTCCCCACCGAGCGCGAGGTCAGCGAGCGCCACGGCATCAGCCGGCCGACCGCCAACAAGGTGCTCTCCGCCCTGGTCGCCGAGGGCACGCTCATCTTCCGCAAGGGCATCGGCACCTTCGTCGCCGAACGCAAGCTGACCTACGACCTGCGCCACCTGCTCAGCTTCGATGCCCAGGCCCGCGCCAGCGGCCGGGAGCCGGGCACCACCGTCCTGGCCTGCACCCGGTCCGCCGCCGCTGTCGATGAGGACCGTCTCGGCCTGCCCGCCGGCGGCGAGGTCTGGCGGCTGACCCGTTTGCGCCTGATCGATGGCCAGCCCTGCATCGTCGAGCACCGCAGCGTGCCGGTGGCGCGCTGTCCCGACCTCGATCGTCGCGACCTGGCCGGCAGCATCTACGAACTGTTCACCGCCCACTACGGCTTCCGCCTTGCCGGGGCAGACCAGCTGGTCGCGGCGGTGCCTGCCGAGACCGATGATGCCCGCCTGCTCGGCCTTGCCGTCGGTGCGCCGGTGCTGGAAGCACGCGCCGTCGGCGTGCTCGATGACGGCACGGCGTTGTGGCAGGAGCGCACCGTCTACCATCCCGGACACTGGCGTTTCCGCGTCCAGCTCGGCGGTCTGCCCGGCGCCAGTGGCCGCGGCCTGGTGCCGGCCGGCTGATCAGGTTTGCGCCTAGTAGCCGGAGGCGCTGGCGGCGGCCGGCTTGCCGGACACCGCCAGCCCGTGGCGTTTGCGCGCCTCGTCGAGGATCGCCACCGTGGCGGTGGCGCCGACGCGGGTGCAGCCGAGGGCGCGCACGCGCAGCAGATCATCGAGGGTGCGCACGCCACCGGCCGCCTTGAGCTGCACGCCGGGAGCGACGTTGGCGGCCATCAGCTTCAGCGCCTCGCTGGTGGCGCCTTTGTAGTTGTAGTCGCCGTTGGCCTGCTTGACGTAGCCGTAGCCGGTCGAGGTCTTGACGAAATGCACGCCGACATCGCTGCACATGCGGCACAGTTTGACGATGTGCGCATCCTTCAGGAAATCGACTTCGAAGATGACCTTGCTGATCGCCTTGCGCGAGACCACGGCCGCCTGCAGTTCGCCCAACTCGGCGGCGAGGTAGCCCCAGTCCTCCGACAGCACCTTGCCGATGTTGACCACCAGGTCGATCTCGGTCGCGCCCTCGTCGCAGGCGCGCAGGGTCTCGGCGACCTTGATGCCGATCGCGTTCGAGCCGTGCGGGAAGCCGATCACCGTGCACACCGCGGTGGCCGAGCCGGCGAGGCGGGCGCGCGCCATCGGCACGGCGTAGGGCTTGATGCAGATCGAGGCGCAGGCGTTGTCGCGCGCGGTGGCGCAGTGCCCTTCCAGCTCGCGGTCGGTCATGGTCGGGTGGAGCGCCGAGTGGTCGATCATGCGGGCGAGGTCGGCGATGGGCGGGCAGTCGGTCATGGCGGTTTCCTTGGTGGCTAAGCCACATAGTGGCTAAGCCACTTGGAAAAGCAAGGGGGAAAAGTTGACATATCAGGCCACGGGGCCCCGTCGCGCAGCGATGGGGCGGCTGCCGAGCAGCGGTGGGCGGATACCATGGGCGAAGCCCATCCGCCCACGGTATTGGAGCGCGAGCGACAATACCGAGCTGCGACAAAAGCCGTGGGGGCAGGCCCGCCAGGGCCGCGGGGGCGAAGCCCAATGGCGTAAAGGTAAGCCGGGGGTATGTGGTTCCGCGTGGAGATCCGTGGGATGAATGGAATCAAGGCGGAAGGAGGAAGGAGGAAGGCGGAAGAGTTGCTGGGGGCTGCGGTTGGATGCCGTGCGACGGGGCCTCGTCATCGCCCGATCGGGCGCGGGGCATCGGCATGTGC
>JFJP01002147.1_pt1 | contig 13748 bp, 13 predicted proteins | sample 431651 | NCBI WGS metagenome assembly JFJP01 (sample SAMN02602958, study PRJNA72255) | Microbial mat metagenome, whole genome shotgun sequencing project. | biome: fresh water; feature: sink hole; material: water; isolation source: purple microbial (photo- and chemosynthetic) mats found in... | reverse complement strand
ACGGCAAAGATTCTTGTCCGGTTCCTCCGCCGTCGCCTCACGGTTGGAGACCATCACGAATCTCCGGCTTCCGCCATCCGCCGCATTGGCTTTCAACACCGCGTGGCCGGTGGTTCCTGATCCGGCGAAAATATCGAGAACGATGCCTTTGGCGTTGCAGCCGATTTGCAGAATGCGGTCGAGAAGGCGTGTGGGTTTGGGAGTGGAGAAGACGTCTTGTGGCTTATCGAAATCCAGTATCCCGAGAATTTCCTTTTTCGCTTCCTGAGTATGACCAACTTCAGAGTGAGTCCAAAGGGTTTGCGGAACGATTCCCTCTTTGACCTCGCTCAAGAATCGTTTCACCCGTGGCATTCCATCGCCGCTCTTTCCCCACCAGATCCTTCCATCTTTGTCCCACTCTTCGAGCTTGTTCTTGGACACCCGCCAGTAAGAACCCGCTCCAGGTCCGGGAATGACTCGTCCAGACGGACAAGTAATTGGATAGATTCCAGCCGAATAGGGATTCCGTGCCTGTAGATCACCAGAAGTCCAAGGACCACGAGGATCATTGTCCGAATTTTTGTATCTATCGCTCGCCTCGACCGATCGCTGAATCAGATTTGGACGCCACAACTCCGACGAGTTCGCGTAACAAAGCACATACTCGTGATCGTCAGAGAAATGCTTTGCCGTGTTTTTCGGGGCAAAAACTTTCTGCCAGATGCAATTCGCGATGAAGTTGCTCTCGCCGAAGACCTTGTTCATGAGCAGCCCGAGATTGAACACCTCGTTGTCGTCGATGTGGATGAAGGCCGCGCCGTCCTCGGCGAGCAGGTCGCGGGCGAGGGTGAGGCGCTGAAACATGAATTCGAGCCACTTCGAGTGCCGCCAGAGGTCTTCCTTGTCGATGAAGCGATCGTTGTAGAGGAAATCGCGGTTGCCGGTGTTGTAGGGCGGATCGGTGGCGAGGCAGCGGACTTTTCCTGAAAAGCCGGGTTTCAAGGCTCGCAGCGCGTCGAAGTTGTCGCCCTCGATGACCAAATTCCGCCACGGCGGCGGGCCGCAGCAAAGTTCCGGCACCAGATCGAGCGCCACATAATCGCCGTTGAGCACCTGTTCCGCCTCAACACCATCGGTTTCCCAGACCAGCCCGTAACGCGTCGCCGCGCGGCGGTCGCGGGCCTCCAGCAGCGAGACGAGCTGCTCTTGGGTGAGATCGCGGTAATTCTGGCGGGGCATCAGCGGAAGGACGTGAAGGGTCCTTCCGGTGGACGGGGAGTGATAAAGTCGCACTGAGTCGACCGCAACGGCCTTTAGCCGACCCCGTGGGGACGACCTGGACATGCGCCGCCTCCCTGGCCCTTGCGGGTTCGGTTTGGCGGCAATGTTGCGGTCATTGCCTACCGCTCAGTGTGAGGTTTATCAGGCCCCATCCGCCGAAGCGGACGCCGGGATTCAACCCGCTTGGGGATGCCGGGGCAAGGTCAAATGGCGACAGTAAAAATACGACGAGCCCCATCCACCGGGGAAGTCATTTCAACGACTACCTTGCATACCAGCTTTGAGAAGACCACCGCCGTTCTCGTGCGGGAGGGAAAGGCAAAAGCCCAATGCAACCGCAATCGAGATGCCCGCCATTCGAGACCGGTTGGCCGCTTGTTCTCCGCAATTCGTCTTCGGCAATGGGGCGGAGAGGGTCAAGGAGCGGAATTGACAGTGCCAACGAGCAAGCCTACGTTACCCGCGTTGTGGATACGAAGGATTTGATCACCACCGACCCTGACATTCTGGGTGGAACTCCCGTTTTCAAAGGAACGCGCGTGCCCGTAAAAACGCTCTTTGATTACCTCGAGAACAACTACACCCTCGGGGAGTTCGTGGAGTGCTTTCCGTCCGTGAGCATCGAGGCGGCACGAGCCTTGCTGGAGAGGTCCGAATCCGTCCTTCTGGCCGTGGCATGAAGATATTGCTCGACGAGTGCGTGCCGTGGCCCATGCACAAGCTGCTGGCCGGGCATGACTGCACCTCCACGCAATGGCGGGGCTGGGGCGGAATCAAAAACGGCGACCTGATCTGTCTGGCAGAGAAGGAATTCGACATCTTCATCACTTCGGATCAGAACCTCCGCTCTATCAGCAAAATCTCGCAGGTCGGCGCATCACCATCCTTGAGCTTTCCACCAACGACCTCCGCCGCATTCTCGCCGCCTCCAGCGACGTTGTGGCAGCCGTCGCCGCCACCAGTGCCGGCGAATACCGGCATTTGGAGATCCCGTAGCATCACCGGGACCGCCCCCTCGTGCATCGGGCCATCCAAACCGCGGTTGCCGGTGTTATAGGGGCGGATCGGTGGCGAGGCTGCGGACTTTTCCCGGGAAGCCGGGTCTCAAGGCGCGCGGCGCATTGACTCACTCCACGTTCTGCACCTGCTCGCGGATTTTTTCCAACTCGGTCTTCGCCTCGACGATGGTTTGCGCGATCGACGCGTCGTTGGCCTTGGAGCCGATGGTGTTGAACTCGCGGAAAAGCTCCTGGCAGAGGAAATCCAACGCACGGCCCGGCGGCTCGGCGGCGTCGAGGTATTCGCGGAATTTCGCGAAGTGGGAATCCAGCCGGGTGATTTCCTCGCTGACATCGCAGCGGTCGGCGAAGAGCGCGATCTCCTTGACCACGCGTTCGTCGGCGGGATCGAGCTCGAGGCCGGCGTCGCGCAGGCGCTTGTTGAGCAGCTCCCGCTGGCGGACCGGGCGACCGGGGGCCTCGGCGGCGATCTTCCGGGCAAAGGAAACGAGCGTCTCAAGGCGGGCGAGGAAATCCGCTTTCAGGTGACTGCCCTCGGACTCGCGCATGGCGGCGAGTTGCTCGAGCGCGGCGGTTAGGGCGGGTTCGACGGCGAGCCACGCGGCCTCGGCGTCGATCTCGCTGTCGCCTGCGGCGATGATCCCGGGCTGTCGAAGGAAGTCCGAAGCGGCGGGAATTACCGGATAGCCGACGGTCTCGCTCAATACGCCGAACGTTTTGGAAAATGCCAAGGCCAGCGCTGTGTTGATACTGAACTCTTCGGCGGAGAATAGAGGCCGCTCTACGTTGATAGAGACCTGGATGCGCCCGCGCGAGACCACGGCGAGCACCGCCTTGCGGATGCGGGCGTCGAGTTCGTTCAGTTCGCGGGGTGCCTGCACGACCACCTCGGCCTGCTTGCGGTTGACGGCGCTGATTTCCACGCCGGCCTGCCACAGGTCCGTCGCCGCGGAGCCCCTGCCGAATCCTGTCATCGAATGCATGGGCGCAGGTTCACGGGTTGCGGGAGATCGGTCAATCGGGAAGAGGGTGGTGCCGGACCTCGCGTGTTGATTGCCCGATTGGAGAAATCCGCCAGAACTGCGGACAGGTGATCGACGAGCCTGGATCCGGAGCTGCCGTCCGCCCGCCGGGATGCTTCAGTAGCCGTCGGCGAGGGTCGAGACGAGGGCCACGCCGGCGCGCTGGGCGGCGTCGGCCAGTGCGTTATTCCGGTCCGTCTGGAGGTTGGAGTTGGCGAAAAACACGCTGGTGCCTCGTGCGGTTCCCGATTTGATGACTTTCGTCGGATCTTTCGCATCGAGGAGTTTCCAGTTGATCGTCAAGGTGTTGACGAGCTGTTCCGGGCGGAGCGTGTCGAAGCGCCTTCCGCGGATGGGCTGGTATTTGATGCTGTTGAGGTTGCCTTCCAGAATCGAATCCGCCTTGTCCAGCGAGGCGATCCGGTAGGTGCCGTCCTGGACGATGGCTTCCGCCACGGCAGAGGTGGCCACCGCATTCGCCCGGGGCAGAAAGGTGGAATTTGAAAACATCCTCACGTCGATGGTCTTCACGTTCTTCATCGCCGCGGGCTTGGTTTCCCCCAGGTGATAGCCGGCACAGGAGGCAAGCAGCAGCAAGGGTGCGAGGAAGATCGTGAGTTTCATGAACCAGGGGTTGGTGAGGGGCTCACTCGCCGAGTTCCTTGAGCCGGGCCTGCGCCTTGTCGTGGAATTCACCCGACTTGCTGCGGGCCATGATGTCGCGGTAGTAAACCTTGGCGGAGTCCAGCCTGCCCGTTTTCCGATAGAATTCGGCGACCTCATAGGAGCGCTGCAGGTCGCGGCCGCCCAACCCGGATTCCAGCCTGCGCGCCTCGGCATTGCGCGAGTGCCCGGGGTACTGGATCAGGTAGTCGTTGAAGGCCTCGCGGGCGAGATCGAGATTCCCTTGGTTCTGGTTTCCACGGTCGGCCTCCTCGGTTAGAATCACGCCCACCCGGAACAAGGCCTCGGGAGCCTGTGGACTCGCGGGCTGGTCTTTGACCAACAAGCGGTAGGCGGCGATGGCCTTTTTGTAATCTTTGTTAGCCTCGTAGAGCTGGCCGATGGTAAACTGGGCTTTCGCCGCCGCGGCGGACTTGGGAGCGTTATTGCGGACCTTTTCCAGCATCTCCACGATTGTGTCCACTGACAGCTTGGTTTTGATGCCCATGAGGCTGGATTTCACGTCGCCGTCGGCGGCGGACTGAGCCATGGCGATCTGACGGTTCAGCGCGGTGGAGTAGAGGCTGCTTCCTTGAAAACGGGAGAGGAACTTGTCGTAGGCTTCAAAGGATTTCAGGATTTCCCCTTTTTGCTGAAGAAGCTCCGCCTGGCGGAACCGAGCCTGAGGGGCGGAAGGAGCGAAGGGAAAACGCGTCGCGGTCTCATCGTAGAGCTTGATCGCCTTGTTGACATTGCCGTCGTCGTCGGCCTGTTTCGCCTTCTGGTAGAACGATTCACCCTCGATCGCCGCAGCCTGGGTGTTTCCGGCGAGGCTGGGTGCGTCCGCATCCGGACCACAGGAAACAAGCGCGGAGATGGAGAGTAACGTGAAGCCAAGGAACCGGAAGGTCATGCGCATGAGCATAGAAGGCGGAAATGGCTGTGAAAGCCCAAAATAGATCACTTTCCAAGTTCCGCAGCGCGCTGGGTGGCGGCTCCAACCGCCTCGATCAATGCGGACCGCAATCCTTGGCGCTCGAGCACCGCGAGGCCGGCGATGGTGGTCCCGCCCGGCGAGGTGACCATGTCCTTGAGCACGGCGGGGTGCTCTCCGGTTTCCAGAACCATCGCCGCAGCTCCCATGACGGTCTGCGCGGCGAGGCGCACTGCGTCCGCCCGCGGAATACCCGCCCGCACGCCGCCGTCGGCCAGCGCGTCGATGACCACGTAAATATACGCCGGTCCGCTGCCGGATAGGCCGGTGACCGCATCCATCAGGCGCTCGGGCACTTCCACCGCAAGCCCGACCGCAGCAAGCAGGGACTGGGCGGTCGCCGCGTCGGCGGGATTCGCACGGGCTCCCAGGCAGAAACCCGCAGCTCCGTGGCCCACCAAGGCGGGCGTATTCGGCATGGCGCGGACGATCCGTAAATTTTCCGCAGTCAACGCCTCCAGCGCGGCCAGCGTCACACCTGCGGCGATGGAAATCACCAACCGGTTCTCACCTGCGGCCACCACCACCGCATTCGCGAGGGCCGCCGGGACATCGTGCGGCTTGGTGCAAAGGAGAATGACCTCGCTGGCGGCGACCACGGCGTCCATGTCGGCCGTCACCCGGGATCCCGTCGCGCCGGCGAATGCTTCGCGGGATTTTTCGTAAAGGTCACAGCCGATCACGTCCGAGGCGCTGACCACCCCGGCACGAATCGCCCCCTGAATGAGTGCTGTCCCCATTTTCCCGCATCCGATGACTCCAAGCTTCATGCCCGGAGACTAAACGGACGGGGGGAACGCACGCCAGCGTCATTTTTCTTGGTGATCCGGACGGTCCGTGGGCATCTTGCGCCCATGAAATTACGGCTGATTGCAGCGCTTCTGATCGGATGCTCCTTCGCTACCGGCACGCCCCCGGCGCAACCCAAGATCGAGGCGCCTCCATCCAAGGGCGGAAATCCGCAAACCGGCGGAGTTCGCGCCGAGGCCGCCCCAACCCCGGGGGTCGAGGCGGCGATCCCCGGTCCGGTCAAAGCGCTGGGCGGACCAGCCATGATGAATTTCCCCGACGGCATCCACATGGCCGTCACCGCCGCCACCGAAAAGGCCCAGAGCCACGTCAACCAAGGCATGAATCAACTCCACGGCGGGTGGGAATTCGAGGCGAGCCGCCACTTCGCCGCCGCCATGCGGGAGGATCCGGAGTGCCTGCTCGCCCACTGGGGGATGCTCATGTCCCTGCTCACCCCATCCCCCGAGACCGACCCGGCGCGCATTGCGGTGACCGGGCGCCTGCTTGATTTGGTGGATCAGGGAAAGGGCACCGAGCTGGAGCGCGGCTATTGTTACGGCCTGATCAAATACATCGACGAAGGCCCGGCCGCTGCGGCAAGCGCCTTCCGCAAAGTCGCCGCAAGTTTTCCCAACGACATGCAGGCCACGATCTTCGCGGCGCTTTTCAGCCGGGGCGGATACGACGAGTTCGGCACCGCCACGCCCGACCAGGAGGCCGCGGAAAAGAGCCTGCTCGCGTTGGTCGAAAAATATCCGGAAAGCCCCGTTCCGCTCAATGCCCTGCTCTCGATCCGGGCGGAGGGTCCCGACCTCAGCCCTTGGCTCGACCTTACCGCGAAACTTTGCCGGATGTGTCCGGACTACGCCCCGTATTTTCATCTGATGGGCCACTATGAATGGCGCAGCGGTCGCCACGCCAAGGCCGCGACGTCTTTCGGCCGCGCCTCGTCCCATTTGGAAAAATGGATGAAGGAAAACAAAGCCTCGGTCGCCGACTGCCCCGAGTGGGTGAAAGCGGAGTGCTATCGCATTGTCGCGCTGGTTTCCAAGGGTGATTTCGAAACCGCCTACGCCGCATCCCGCCAAGTCGCCGCCACCCCGATTCCGAAAGACCGGGCCTCCTCGCCGGGCGCCCGCCTCCTCATGTGGGATGCCAAGACCCTCCCCGCCCGCATCTTGCTCCACCGCGGATTACCCGGAAACGCCGCCGAGGCCCTCGTGTCGCTGCCCAAGCCGGAAGAGACCCGGGAATTCCGTAAAACATCCCTCTCTTGCCTCTGGATCGATGGCCTCCGCCTGGCTTTCGAAACCCAGCGCTTGATCAACGAAAAGAATTTCACCGGGGCCCGGGACGTCACGACCGCCATGGGCCAGATCGGCGAGGCCCTCAGCAAAACCCAAGCCGCCGCCATCGCCACTGGCGAGCGAAGCGCTTGGAACCGGGCCTTCCGCGCCCTCGAAGTATTGGCCAGCGACCTCCGGGGCCAACTCGCTTTGGCCGGCCCCAAGGACAGAACCGGTGCCGCCTATAACTGGTTCGCCTCCGCAGCCGACCGCCAACACACGGCAATCATGATGTTCCCCCCCATGATCCTCACGCCGATGGCCATCCGCCTCGGCGAATACCACCTCGCCAATGGCAAGCCGACCGAGGCCATCGAATCCTACCAGCGCGCCCTCACCGCCTTCCCTAACGACATGAATGCCCTCGTCGGTCTGAAAACGGCCTACGAGAAGGCAAAACTTCCCAAGGAGGCCGCCATCACCGAGGAAAAAATCCAGCTCCTGCGCGCCCAGTAGCCAGCCATGCATCTTTCCACCGGTGCTTGATTTGCATCTTCCAGCTCGCTGGAAAAGGGCCGCAAAACCTGCAACCGCCGGGGGGCGATTGAGAATATACTGCCGCGCATCGGGATTTGTGATTTTGCCAGCTAAGGAGAGGCGACCCTATTGTCGCCTCTCTTCCTCAACCGCAGCGAAGAAAGGGACAATAAGATCCCTACTCCTTATTCTCGCGGCGCCTATTCCTCCACCAGCTTGATCCCATCTTCCGTCAGCCCGTAGAGGTCATCGACGAGGCGGTCGATGGCTTTCTGGACGGCGAAGTTGAGATCGCGCACGACGAGCGAGGGATTGCGGGCGGGCAGATCGCGCCTGCGACGAAGGCGAAAGCGATGGACCTGGGAACCCGCGCGAGCGCCATGGTCAGACCGGCGGGGGCGACGTCTTCCAAGTGTCTCGTTTTTTTCCGGAAGAATTGGGAGAACATCTCCATCAGAATCAGAAAAAAGCCCGCCGCGGAAGGACCGGGGCGGGCTTTGGAATTTCTGAAAGACTGGCTTAGCGACGGAAAGTCCGCTTGAAGTGCAGTGCGGCGGCGGACTTGGAGATGACACCTTGGAGATAGGCGACTTCTTCCGCGTCCATGCTGTGCTCCACGCCCTGGAGTTTTTCCTGGGCGCGCTTGATCGCTTCTTCCGCGGTGACTTCGTCGATCTCGGCTTCGCCCAGCGCCATGTCGGTTAGGACGATAACCTTGGTCTGGGTGACCTCCGCGAATCCGGAACCGATCGCCATCTTCTCCACTTTGCCATTGTGGAGGTAGCGGAGTTCGCCGGGCTTGAGTGCGGTCACCAGACCGGCGTGCTGCGGCAGGATGCCCATTTCACCGTCCGCTCCCGGGAGATAGACGTTGTCCACGGTGTCCGAGAAAATCTTTTTCTCGGGCGTGACGATATCGAGGTGGAGAGGCATGGGATGTAGATTTTAGATTCCAGAAACCAGAATCCAGAAATGCGCCGCAGACCTTCTTTCTGGTCTCTGGCTTCTGGTCTCTGGCTTCTCGGGGTTGATCAGTCGCGTGGCACGGAGTCGATTCCGCCCTTCATGTAGAAGTTGCCTTCCGGCACGTCGTCGAGCTTGCCGTCGAGGATCTGCGCGAAGCCCTTGACGGTTTCCTCGATGGAGACGAGCACGCCTGGGACGTTGGTGAAAACTTCCGCAACGTGGAACGGCTGGGTGAGGAAACGCTGGATTTTCCGGGCGCGGAAGACGCTCATCTTGTCCTCGTCGGAAAGCTCGTCCATGCCGAGAATGGCGATGATGTCCTGAAGATCCTTGTAGCGTTGAAGCACCTGTTGGACGCCCCGGGCGACGCGGTAGTGTTCCTCACCGAGGATGTCGGGCGAGAGCGCCTTCGAGGTGGAGGCGAGTGGATCGACCGCCGGGAAGAGCGCTTGCTCGGCGAGCGAACGCTCAAGAACGACGGTGGCGTCAAGGTGGGCGAAGGTGTTGGCCGGAGCCGGGTCGGTCAAGTCGTCCGCAGGCACGTAAACGGCTTGGATCGAGGTGATGGAGCCTTTGTTAGTCGAGGTGATCCGCTCCTGGAGACCGGCCATTTCCTCGGAGAGGGTCGGCTGGTAACCCACGGCGGACGGCGTCCGGCCGAGCAGCGCGGACACTTCGGATCCGGCTTGGGAGAAACGGAAGATGTTATCGACGAAGAGCAGCACGTCCTGGTTGTCCTCGTCGCGGAAGTGCTCGGCCATGGTGAGGGCGGAGAGGGCGACGCGGAGACGGGCGCCCGGAGGCTCGTTCATCTGGCCGTAGCAAAGGGCGACCTTGGAGCCTTCGATGAGGATCGGATTGCCTTGTTCGTTGAGTTTCGGATGGCCTTTTTCGTCACGCTCGGTGGCGATAACGCCGGACTCGATCATTTCCCAGTAGAGGTCGTTTCCTTCACGGGTCCGCTCACCGACACCGGCGAAGACGGAGAAACCACCGTGCGCTTTCGCGATGTTGTTGATGAGCTCCATGATGACGACGGTCTTGCCGACGCCGGCACCACCGAACATGCCGCCCTTGCCGCCTTTGAGCAGCGGGCAGATCAAATCGATCACCTTGATTCCAGTGGCGAGCACTTCGGTATTCGCGGATTGCTCGGTGAAGGCGGGAGCGGGGCGATGGATCGGCGAGCGGAAATTGACGTCGGCCAGCGGCACGTTTTCATCCACGAGGTCACCGGTGACATTGAAGATCCGGCCGAGAACCTGTTTTCCAACAGGAATGGAGATCGGTTTGCCAAGGTCGGCGAGAGCCATCCCGCGCTTGAGTCCGTCCGTGGTGGACATGGCGACCGCACGCACCCAGTTGTCACCCAAATGCTGCTGCACTTCGAGAACGAGTTTGGTATCCACGCCGTTGAGGACGTATTGGATCTCCAGCGCGTTGTAAATTTCAGGCAGCTTGCTTGCCTTGGAGAAGTCGGCGTCGATGACGGCGCCGATGATCTGGACGATGGTTCCTTGGTTGCTCATGCGGAGGTTTCGGTAAAAAGTTATAAGTTAAAAGTTAGACGGATCATTCCATGGCCTTCATGGCCGTGGTGATTTCGAGAAGTTCGGCGGTGATCGCTCCCTGGCGGAGTTTGTTGTATTCGAGCGTGAGCTCCTTGATGAATTTCTTCGCGTTGTCGGTGGCGGCCTTCATGGCGACCATCCGCGCGGAGTGCTCGGAGGCGCGGGCTTCCGAGATGGCTTGGAAGACCTCGTAGTTCACATAGAGCGGGAGAATCGCGGCGAGCACCTCGGATGGATTCGGCTCGAAAGTATAGTCGCGGACCGGGTCCTTGCTGTGCTCCTCGACAGAGAATCCCTTGCCCACTGTCTCGAAAGCGCGGGGTTCGCCCTTTTTCTGACCTTCGATCGGCAGCAGGGTGACCACTTCGGGCTCCTGACGCAGGGTGTTCACAAAGCTGGTAAAGGCGATGCTGACCTTGTCGTAGTTGTTATCCAAAAACTGTTGGGTAATGAACTTGGCGATCGGACGGGTTTGTGAAAACGGCACCGGATCCCTGACGGTGAAATCCGCGATGATCTTGATGCCGAGTTTTTCACCCATGGTGCGGAGCTTGCGGCCGACCGTGACGAAATGAGCGTCCGGCGAGGTCATCAACTTGAGCTTGCGGGCGAGGTTGGTGTTGATCGGCCCGCAAAGGCCCTTGTCGGTGGAAACCACCAACACCAGCTCGCGGTTGCCCTCGCGGCGCTCCAGCAACGCATGGGATTCCTCGCTGAAATTGTTCCGGATGTCGAACAGGACCTGGGTGAGCTGGAGCGCGTATTCACGCCCGGCCAGCGCCTGGTCCTGCGCCTTCTTCATCTTGGCCGCGGCGACAAGCTGCATCGCGCGGGTAATCTGCGCGGTGTTTTTGACCGACTTGATGCGCCGGCGGATGTCGCGGAGGTTTGCCATATTATCGAGAGGATAGAGTCAGGAATCCAGAATCAAGGAAGAGTGGGAAAAAGCTTATTTCCAGGACTTTTTGAAGTCCTCGATGCCTTGGCTGACGGCTTCGACCATCGGCTTGTCCTTCTTGAGGTCGGGCTTTTCGTTACGGATCTTGTCGAGCAGTTCGCCCTTGCGGGTGTTGAAGAAGTCGCCAAGCGCGGCTTGGAAACGCTTCACATCGGCCACGGAGACGTCGTCGAAGTAGCCGTTCTGCATCGCGAAGAGATAGATGGACTCCATCTCCATGGCGAGCGGGCTGTATTGGTTCTGCTTGAAGAGCTCCACGATGCGGGCGCCGCGGTCGAGTTTCTTCTTGGTGGAGGCGTCGAGGTCGGAGCCGAACTGGGCGAAGGCCTGAAGCTCGCGATACTGGGCGAGGTCGAGCTTGGTGGTGCCGGCGACGGACTTGATCGTCTTGGTCTGGCAGGCGGAGCCCACGCGGGACACCGAGAGGCCGACGGAAATCGCGGGACGGACACCTTGATAGAAAAGGTCGGTTTCCAGATAGATCTGGCCGTCGGTGATGGAAATCACGTTGGTCGGGATGTAGGCGGAAACGTCGCCGGCCTGCGTCTCGATGATCGGCAGCGCGGTGAGCGAACCACCACCCGCGGCTTCGGAAAGACGGGCGGAACGCTCGAGCAACCGGCTGTGGAGGTAGAACACGTCACCTGGATAAGCTTCGCGGCCGGACGGGCGGCGGAGAATCAGCGACACCTGGCGATAGGCGACGGCGTGCTTGGAAAGGTCGTCGAACACGATCAAACAGTCTTTGCCCTGATCCATGAAATACTCGGCGATGGCGCAACCGGCGTATGGCGCGAGATACTGCATCGCGGCGGCGTCCGAAGCGGAGGCGGAGACGATGGTGGTATATTCCATGGCACCGGCGTCATCGAGGATCTTGTTGATCCGGGCGACGTTGGAGAGCTTTTGGCCGATGGCGACGTAGATGCAATACATCGGCTTGTGGTTCTGGAGCTTGCCGTTTTCCGCCGCCTTGTTTTGCTGGGCTTGGGAAATGATGGTGTCCACGGCGATGGTGGTCTTGCCAGTGGCACGGTCTCCGATGATGAGCTCGCGGTGGCCGCGGCCGACGGGGATCATGGCGTCGATGGACATGATGCCGGTTTGCACGGGGACGGAAACGGATTTGCGCTTGATGATGCCCGGCGCGATTTTTTCCATCGGATAGCGGGCGGCGGCGGCGATGTCGCCCTTGCCGTCGATGGGTGCGCCGAGCGCGTTGACCACGCGGCCGAGCACGGCCTCGCCGACAGGCACGGAGAGCAGTTTGCCGGTGGTGCGGCATTCGGCACCTTCCTTGACGGCGGCGTAGTCGCCAAGCAACACGACGCCGACTTCACCTTCTTCGAGGTTGAGCGCCATGCCGGTGACACCGCCACCGAACTCGATCATCTCGTTGAGCATGACGTCGGAGAGGCCTTCGACCTTGGCGACACCGTCACCGACTTGGCGGACGGTGCCGACGTTGGTTTTTTCGACGGACGCGGTGATGCCGGCGATCTGTTGTTCGAGTTCCTGAAGGATGCTGCTCATAAGAAAAGTTTGCTAGGGATCGGTGTTCGGTTTTTCAGCAAGGTGAAGAAAATTAGAATGCGTTGGCGAGGCGGTTGAGGCGGCTTTGGACGGAGCCGTCGAACACGTCGTTGCCCACGCGGATGCGGAGGCCACCCAGCAGGGCGGGGGTGATCTGATATTGAATCACGAGGTCGGGTCCGTATTGGTGGGCGAGGCCGGCGACGACGCGCTGGCGGGTGGAATCGTCGATTTCCACGGCGCTCTCGACGGTGACCTGGCGGCGCTCGAACTCGAGGCGCGTCAGGCGCTGGATCGCGGTGAGGATGCCCTTGTAATCACGGGGCTTGGATTCGAGCAAGCGGGCGATGACGATGCGCAGCTTGGACTCGTCGAACCGGCCATCCGTCTGGCAGAACCCAAACAGGCGGCGGGCGCTGGCAGCGGCGGTCTTGGAAATCTTCATGACGTGACGGGAGCGGAGAAATTAGAAATCAAGCTTCGACGGTGGCAAGCGCGTCTTCGTTGATGCGCTTCTGGTCATCCGCGTTGAGGATCTTGCCGGTGACTTGGGAAGTGGTGGCGGCGACGAGGCGGCCGAATTCGCGCTTCAGCTCGGTGCTGAGTCGGTCGCGGTCCGCTTTGGCGGCGGCTTCGGCCTTGGCGAGAATCTGTTGGGCGCTGGCGATCGCCTCCTGGGCTTTCTGCTCGGAGAATAGCGCGGCACCTTGTTTGGCCTCATTGATCAGGCGGACGGCCTCGTCATTGGCCTTGGCGATGGCGGCGGCGGTGGTGGCCTCGGAATCCGCGAGCTGCTGCTCGATGCGCTTGAGCTTTTCCTCACCCGCGGCGATCTTCGAGCGGCGCTCCTCAAGCATCGCCTGGATCGGGCCGAACGCGAATTTTTTCAACAAGAGCGCGACGATCAGGAAACTAACACACTGGGAGATGAAAAGCGGCCAGGTGACGTTGAACGTTTTCATGATTTCACCCACCACGCCTTCGGATTCGGCGGCGGGGACAGCGGCAAGGAGATCGAACATCATCGGGAAAAATTCGTTAGGAGAATCGGGTGAAAACAGGAAATCGGGAAGGAAAGGCCGGACCAGGTTTCCCTGGTCCGGCTGGAATTAAACTTACTTGGCAAGGAAGATCGCGAAGAACA
>JFJP01029777.1_pt1 | contig 13749 bp, 7 predicted proteins | sample 431651 | NCBI WGS metagenome assembly JFJP01 (sample SAMN02602958, study PRJNA72255) | Microbial mat metagenome, whole genome shotgun sequencing project. | biome: fresh water; feature: sink hole; material: water; isolation source: purple microbial (photo- and chemosynthetic) mats found in... | reverse complement strand
ATGTGGGGAACCAGGCTTTCCTGATACTCCTCCATGAACTTGCGTTCAAAGGTACGGAAATCCATATTCAAGACCAAGGGGGAAGGATTCATGAAGGCTATCACGGATTCCGAAGGCTTCAGCATGCTGAAAGACAGCAGGGAGAGGGCCGACTGGTAGCTGACCGAAACAAGGGATGCATCTTGTACATATTGGCCGATGGCGGCAAAGGTGGAAAGGTCGGATTCCAGCCTCAGGAATTGCAGTGATTTTCTGATGAGGGTCTCCAAGGCAGTGATTTTTTCCTGCAGGTTCTTTCCCCGCAGAAGCAGGATGACATTTCCGACCGGGTTATGAAAAGCTTCTCCCTGAAAATGTTCCAGCACGGTGCGGGCTATTATCAAAAGCGAGTTCTGTCTGTCCGGGAAAGTCATGTCCAGACTTTTGATGGCGACCACCACATATCCATCGGCATGAAGGTCGATGTGGGCGATCTCCGCCCGCTCCGCCAATTCATGCGGCTCAATGCTGTCCGATACCCACCGGTTCAGAATGTTCGACCGGAATGTTTCCCGATCGATTTGTTCGAACGCCTCCATTTGCTCCTGTTCCAGGTTTTCTATCGTCTTCAGCAGAGTTTCCGACAATTCCATCCGATTGATCGGCTTCAGCAGATAATTTTCCACGCCCAGGCCAATTGCTTTCTTCACATAGGCAAAAGCGTCATGGGCTGTCAGGATGATGGTGCGCAGACCACGCTGCATGGCGCGAGCCTGTTCGATGAGTTCAAGTCCGGACAGGCCCGGCATCTGGATATCGGTGATGAGGATGTGGATGTCGCCGGCCTTCAGCCGCTCCAGTGCCTGGGTGCCGGTTGCCGCGCGGGCGATGACTTCCAGCCCGTATTCCTCCCAGGGAACAATCTGTTCCAGCCCGTCCAGGATGGAGGATTCATCGTCCACAATCATGACATGCCACATGCGTCGGGTCTCCCTTCCAATTGCGTCGATACCCGCTGGAATGATTCAGCCGAAAGGAACAGCGGATGCCTGACTGGTCCTGCTGCTGGCATTATCGTACCACAAACCCGGACATATTCGACCTGGATTTTGATGAAACATGGTCAACATGCACAAGGTTCTGAGAATTTCCACAAGTTTTTTGAATGTTTGTTATAGAGGTATCCGGTCATGCAACCCTATACTGAAAGCCGGAGGGACATCATATGCTGCAGTCAGACGCGAGACAACATGGAATTCAGAGGAGAACGGGGATTGTGAAACAGTTCGTCGGCATGCGTCCGGGAACCAAACTGTTTCTGCTGTCCGCTCCGTTTCTTCTTCTGGTTTTCATTTTTTCCTATCTGCCGTTGTACGGATGGATTTACGCATTCTTCGAATATCGGGCCGGATTGAAGATTTTCGAAACGAAATTCATCGGCTTCAAGTACTTTCTTTCTCTTGTGAACAATCCAGTCACCGCTTCCGAAATTGTGCGGGTCCTCCGAAACACCTTCGTCATGAGCTTCCTGGGCATCCTGACATCCTGGATGCCGGTCGCGTTTGCCATTTTTCTGTCGGAGATGCGTTCCAAAAAGATACGTGGGATTATTCAGACCCTTTCCACGCTGCCAAACTTCATCAGCTGGATTCTTGTATATTCCGTCGTCTGGTCCATGTTTTCCGTCGGAGACGGGTTCCTGAACCGGTTGCTGCTGACCCTGAACCTGGTCGACACGGAAATCAATTTTCTGGCCTCCACAGAGCATGTCTGGCTGACCATGCTGGGCTATCAGATCTGGAAGGGACTCGGCTGGAGCGCCATCATGTACCTTGCGGCCATCACGTCCATCGATCAGGAGCAATATGAGGCGGCCACGGTCGACGGAGCCGGACGGTTCCGCTGCATCTGGCACATCACGGTGCCGGGCCTCATGCCCACCTACTTCGTTCTGCTCCTCCTTTCGATTGCGAACTTCATCAACAACGGCATGGAACAGTACTTCGTCTTCCAGAACCCCATGAACAAGGCATTCATCGAAGTGCTGGACCTGTATGTGTACAACAAGGGCATGATCGGGAACAACATTCCCTATGCCACTGTGGTTTCCATGCTGAAGTCCATCGTCAGCATCGTTCTGCTGTTCACCGCGAATAAAATGTCGAAATCCGTCCGTGGGGAGAGCATTCTGTAAATCATGTCCGTTCCATTGCGGGGAATGGTTTATGAATAACATGTCATCCACTCGCGGGAGCCTTTCTATTACTTCCAGCAAGGAGTCTGCACCATGAAAAAGCGGAGAAATCCATCCGAAACCATGTTCCAGTTGTTGAATTATGCGGTGTTTGCCCTGTTTACTCTGGCATGCGTTTTTCCCTTCTACTATATATTCATCAATACCATCAGTGACAACCACCTGGTCAAAACCGGCAAAATTCTGCTTCTGCCGTCCGGCATCCAGTTTTCCAATTACCTGCAGGTATTTCAACTGCGCGGTCTGGGCAATGCGGCATTCATTTCCGTTGCACGAACCGTATTGGGCACGCTGTTCACGCTGGTCGGTTCCTGTTTCCTCGGATACACCCTCAGCAAGGGGGAAATGTGGCAGCGGAAATTCTGGTACCGTTTCGTCATCATCACAATGTATTTCAATGCCGGACTGATTCCCTGGTATGTCACCATGAAGAACCTGGGACTCACGAACAATTTCTGGGCCTATGTTCTGCCAGGGATTGTGTCACCGTTTTTCCTCATATTGTTCAAGACCTATGTGGAATCCATTCCGGCATCGCTGGAGGAATCCGCCCAGTTGGATGGCGCCGGATACATGGTGCGGTTCGTCCGGATCGTACTTCCGCTTGCCACCCCCATCATCGCAACCATTGCGGTCTTTGCCAGTGTGGGACAGTGGAATTCCTTTCTCGATACGGTTTTCCTGATGCGTCAATCCAAGTTCTTCACGCTTCAGTATGTGCTCTACCAGTATCTGAATGAAGTGAACGCAGTGGCGGCGACCTTGCGGAATTCTCCGACAGCCCAGCATCTTGACCCTTCGAAGCTGCTCTCTCCCGCATCCATTCGCATGACCATTTCCATGGTGGTCGTATTACCGATTTTGTTTGTTTATCCATTTTTCCAGCGATTCTTCGTCAAGGGCATCATGATCGGCGCCGTAAAAGGATGAGGGGCCCCTCATCCACGGAACATAATGGTCAAAACGGTTGAGATAGGTCAGAATAAAAAGGGAGGAACCAACATGAAAATGCGAAACATGCGAAAACTGCTTTGCATCCTGCTTGCCATCCTGATGACATTATCCGTGGCTGCCTGCGGAGCAGCCCCGGCTGCGCCTTCCGCCTCACCTTCGGCTTCTTCGGAATCTGCCGCCGCATCTGAAACCGCAACACCGGAAGCCACACCCGCAACACCGGAACCGGCTGCAGAGCCGGTCACCCTGAGCGTGCTTTCCCTTCCCAGCAACACCTCCGGTTTGATCAACAACTGGTGGGCTGCGATTGTCAAGGCGAAGTGCAATGTGGAACTGGAACTGCAACCGGCCGGCGACCAGGGCGAGCAGAAGCTTCAGGCGCTCATGGCCAGCGGCGAACTGCCGGATATCGTGGTCTTCAAGAACAAGAAACAGGTGGAAGATGCCGTAAAGGCGGAAATGCTCCTGAATCTGGATGACAACATCAGCAAAATTCCCAACGTCGTAAAGAATGCCGGAATTGCCATGCAATATTACCGGGACAGCGCAAGCAACGGCACCGGCAAGGCATTCGCCGTGCCGAATGGCGTCGGACCGGGCGAAGTGGGTGAAGAACTCAACTGGGGTCCGTTTCTTCGCTGGGACCTCTACAAGCAGCTTGGCATGCCCAAAGTGGCGACACTGGAGGACTATTTGCCGCTGCTGAAGAAAATGCAGGACCTGGAACCGAAAAACAAGGATGGTCAGAAAGTTTATGCGCTCCAGCTTTGGGGAGACTGGGACAGCACCCAGATGCATCAGGCGACACAGCCTTCCGTTCTGGCGGGCATTGACGCAGGCGACCAGTTCGGGGGAGCGCTTCCCTTCCTGCAGGTCAATCTCGGCACGGGTGAAACAAAAAGCGTGCTGGCACCGGACAGCGAATACATCAGAGCACTGAAGTTCTACTATCAGGCCAATCAGATGGGCCTTGTGGATCCGGACTCCCTGACGCAGCGTTTTGACGCGGCGCTGGCCAAGGTGGACCAGGGCAGGGTGCTCTTCGGATGGTGGCCATGGTTCACCGGTGGGTTCAACAAGCCGGAAAACACGGAAGCAGAACCGTTCAAAGGATTCCGTCCCGTTCTGACGGAAGATTACAAGGCGTTCTGGTGGGGTGAGAACACAGTGGGCAGTTCCTGGGCCTACGGGATTGGCGCCGCCACGAAAAACGCCGATGCGGCGCTCAAGTTCATGGACTTCATGTATTCCACCGATGGCCTCATGGAAATGATGAACGGACCAAAGGGCCTGACCTGGGACGTGAATGACAAGGGTGAGCCTTTCGTCACCGATGCAGGATGGGACATCATTGACAACCAGAAGGAACTGCCCGGCGGCGGAAAACTGGGGGATGGCGGTTCCGTCATGAACTCCGCAGGCCTTTCCTCCGCCACCATCAATCCTGAATTCGGCCAGCCTTTGGGCGGTGGTTTCTGGGCCTCCTCCCAGGGCAGAAATCCCACCAAACTGATGAAAGACTGGCAGGATACGACAGGATTCAAGTCCACAACGGCCATGCTGAAATCAACGAACTCCTTCACCATCACACCCCTTGCCATGAAACTGGTGCCGACCATCACGGACGACATGCAGGCTTTGACCGGGCAGATTGGGGATGTTGTGAAGACCACTTCCTGGCTGATGGTATTTGCCAAGAATGAAGCGGAATTCGACAAGCTGTACAAGGATATGGTAGCCAAGGCGGAAGGTCTCGGCATCCAGCAGGTTCTGGATTGGGACACCGCCGCCTGGAAGGAAGCGCAGGCCCTTTCCGCGAAATACGCAAAGTAAAGCGCCGACAGGAAATTCATTGAGCAAGTTATTTCAGTTCAAGTCCAGACAGCGACAGGAATCGACTTGCTGTTTGAGTTATTTTCATCCATGCAATAGAATGACTATGGTAAGCGCAGAAGAAACAGCGATGATGGGCGGATGCCTGTCATGGGAACGGGTCCGCCGGACTCTCCCGTGACGGGCACCCGCCTGCCGATGTTGCGCGATGCCACTGGACAACCCTTAAGAATCCGTTTCGAAACCGAACAGAACGGAAAACCTGAAAAACGCATGGGGTGCGGGATGGCGGGAGGCAAGGGAAGAATATGGGGAAAACACCGGTTCTACAATCGGCTGTTCTTTTTCAACGCCCTCGTTTCCCTGATCATCCTGATAGTCTTTGCTACCGTGGCTTCCAGGCTTTCGTTCCAGGTGGAGATGAACCGCCTCCAGCAGCAGAACCGCGAAGTGCTTGCCGCGGTCTGTTCCTATTACAACACCAAACATGATGAATACGTCAACATGGTCTATGCGCTGTACGATATCCGGAGCAATTACCTGATGCTGACCGATCTGCTTGAGAACACCGGAACGCCGGCATTCGAAGCGGATCCTTTTTCCAGAAGGGAAATCACGGATTTCATGAAGCGCCTGGTGGCGCGCGACGAGGATGTGGAGGCAGTGTATCTTTACAGCAATGCGGCAGCCAGACAATTCGTCTTTCAGAAACGGTTCAATACGTTCGGGCAGGTTCCCGGAGAAGATGTCTACACGGAGAGATTGAAAAAAAACGTGATTGGAAGAGTGCCTCTGGGCGTACGAATCCAGAGCGTTCCGAACCTGTCCGGGATGATGCGGACCTATGGCATCGCATCCAGCGTGGGAACCCTGAACACCCGCACCAATGCGGGAAAGCTGGTCATCGCATACAATGAGGAGCCTCTTCGCCGGGTCTGGCAGCGGTATGCACGGGGCATGACCGGCCAATGTCTGATTCTTTCGGATGAAGGGGAAGTCATCTTCAATTCTTCCGGTCAATATGACGCTTCCCATTACACACAAATGGCATTATCAGGGGCAAACGAAGAGACCATCGAAGTGGAAGGCGAGAAATCGTATATCCTCACATTGCCAAATCCGGCACGGAAATATACGGGTCTGATGGTTGTGCCCGTCAAGGCCTACACGAAACAGGCGAGCATGACATCCTATCTGATCTACGCCTCCTGCGCCGGCTTTGCGCTGCTTTCGATTCTGCTCTACTTTCTCGCCGGCTGGCGTGTTTCCCGCCGGGTGACGGAACTGGAAAGCGCCATGGAGAAGGTCGGAAGCCACAACCTGTCCTACCGGATCCAGCTTCGCGGAAATGAAGATGAATATGAGCATATCGCCCGTTTTTTCAACAAGATGTGCGATGATCTGCAGGAAAACATCGACCGCATGTATTTGTACGAGCTCAAGCAGAAGAGCGCGGAGCTGGGGGCCCTGCAGGCGCGCATCAATCCGCATTTCCTGTACAATTCACTGGAAGCCGTTCGAGCCAAGGTGCTTGCAGACGGAAACGAAGAAGCCAGCGACATGATCGCGCAGCTGGCAGGCATTTTCAGGGGAATCCTCAAAGGGAAGGCAATTTGTACGGTTCGTCAGGAAATGGAATTCCTCCGGATGTACCTGAATCTGTTTTCCTTCCGGCATGGAGGCAATCTCGAAGTGGTGATGGCGGTCGATGCGAACGTGCTGGAGCTGGGGATGATCAAGTACCTGATGCAGCCGGTTGTGGAGAATTATTTCGTTCACGGGTATGATCAGGAACGGCTGGATAACCGCCTGACCTTTCACGGATATCGGGATGGAGAAGTCCTCGTCCTGAATGTGTGCGACAATGGGCGAGGAATCACGCCGGAACGGTTGATGGAAATTCGAGACCGGCTTGACACCCCCATCGACGAAACGGATGCAAGCTATGGTCTGGCCAATGTGAACGAACGCATCCGGCTGGTTTTCGGCTCGGAATTCGGGCTTTCGCTGGAAAGCGAACCAGGCGTGTTCACAAAGATCAGTCTTCGGTTGAAAGCCCTTCGATGCGATGACTTGGAAAAAATACTCACACCTTTGTCGTCTACCCTATAAATGCGTCGTATAAATAACATAAGCCATCAAACTCGGACGCATTTATAGGGAATTGCTGGTGATTCGCCGCGAAGCATGTATGGTCTACCCTATAAATACACCGAACGAGCAACATAAACGCAAAGATTAGGGTGTATTTATAGGGAATTGCTGGTGATTCGCCGCGAAGCATCAAGAGTCTACCATTTGAATCAAGCAGTCAAGATTGGTCTTGAAGGTGAATACAGGGAAATCATGGGGAGTTTCACGAATGGGGAAGCAGCATTGAACCCGTATGAAGTGGTCATTTTGGAAGACATGCACGCCTGAGCGTGCCACACAGCCAAGTGATGGGAAAAGGCAACCGGTGTGATGGGCCGGAATGAAAGGATGATCTCAGTATGATGGATCGTATTTCTCTGGAGTTGACTTCGTTTTCCGGTGTGACGCCGAAAGAAAGAATTTCTGTGCCCGTAATCCTTCCTGACGGGTATGCCGCGGGGGTCGATACCCTTGCCTCAGAAAGTGCCCTGTTGCGGCAACCCGCCTGCCAGCCTCCGTGGAGGATGGCGTTGGGCAACAGCGCATGGGAGGTCACCTGCAGTTGGGCGATGGCAGAGGAGAATTCGGGAATTCTGGATGGATCCGTCTGCTTCCGTGTTGTCTCGGGAACCTTGGATAATGCCAATGTGTCGGTTCGACTCGACCTCTCCGGGTGGTCTGATGAACACTATGTGATGATGCCTGCGGCTGTCTACAGCGGAAACCGGTTCAAGGTGGCGAACAAACACTATCCGCCGTTTCTTCACAAGGAAGACGGCATCGGACCGGATATGCCGGTCACCATCACGGATGTGCCTCATCTGGCCCTTGGGGAAGGTGATTCGCGCATCCACCTGCGGTCCGGGGACATGGCCACCCCTTGCATCTGCCTCTGCGATCCGCAGGGCAGGGATGGATTCATCCTGCAGGGAGAGCCGGATACTGAATTCGGCTATACCGGCTGGATGCTGGAGGAGAGTCCGGACCGGTCAACCGCCTTCATCCGGATGGAAGCGCCCGCCGTACGGAAGACCATGTACCAAATGTGCGACAGTTCGGTGCCATCAGACGACTGTGGTGCGAACTTCACGCAGGGGGATGTCCTGTCCCTGCACTTCCGGATCTATCGTTTCCCGTGCGGCGACATCCCTGCCCTTTTTGCCAAGTATCTGGAAGTACGCGAGGATCTTTCCGGAAAGCCTGTATTGCATCATGACTTGCCCTTGTCTGCCGCTTTTCGCCTGATCGAGGACAAATTCAACAAGGGACAGTGGAATGCGCGATTCGGCTATTACATGGCCAGCATGGACGGAGAGGGGACGCGGTTCGGAGACTGGCAGGCCGGATGGTGCGGCAACGGCATGCACACACTGGCTTTTCTGACGGACGGACAACCCCTCTCGCAGGAACGGAGCAGGCTGACCTGGGATGCGGTCTTTGGAATTCTTCAACATGAAAACGGGTGGATATCCCCCATTTTTTCAGGTGGAAACGAGTTGGGGGACGATTTCTGCCATCAGTCGGACACCCGCGTGATGCTGATCCGCAAGAATGCGGATCTCCTGCTGTTTGCCGGCCGGCATATCGCGTTGCTGCAGCAAAGAAAAGAAGTCGTTCCGCTGGCTTGGATGAGCGGATTCGGAAAACTTGCCGACGCCTTCGTCAGGCTATGGAACAAGAACGGTCAGTTTGGACAATTCATCAATATGGATCGGGATGAAATCCTGCAGGGGGGAACAGCATCCGGAGGTATCGCGCCAGGCGGACTGGCATTGGCCTGGAAGCTGACGGAAAACCCGGTGTATCTGGAAACGGCCATCGCGTCCGCCCGGCACTATTTCGAGAACTATGTCCTGAAAGGACTGATGAACGGTGGTCCCGGGGAGATTCTCCAGAATCCGGACAGCGAGTCCTCCTTCGGATTGCTGGAGTCGCTGGTGGAATTGTACGAAGTGACGGGAAACCGGGAATGGCTGCCCATGGCGGAAGCCTGTGCATGCCAGTGTGCGTCCTGGTGCGTGTCGTATGACTTTTCCTTCCCGCCGGATTCTGTTTTCGGCAGGCTTGGCATGCGAACTTCAGGCAGTGTGTATGCCAACGCGCAGAACAAGCATTCCGCACCCGGCATCTGCACGCTTTCCGGCGTATCCCTGCTGAAGCTGTATCGGGCGACGGGAAACCGGGTTTGGCTGGAACTGCTTCAGGCCATCGCCCACAACATCACCCAATACCTGTCACGACCGGACCGGTTGATTCCGACATGGGACAGCGATGGCGGAACGGAGCCCCCGGATGGTGCCGGACAAGGAAACCTTCTTCCGGCCGGCTGCATGTGCGAACGGGTCAACATGTGTGATTGGGAAACGAAAAAGAACATCGGCGGCATCTTCAACGGGGGATGCTGGTGCGAAACGTCGGCATTGCTCACCTACAGCGAGGTTCCGGGTGTCTGGGTGCTGACGGATACCGGCGAGGTGCATGTCTTTGATCATGTGGAGGCTGAATGGGAGGTTGCCGGGCAGTTCCAGGTCCTGAGCATCCGAAACCCCACGCGATACGATGCTGAAATCAAGATTCGAATTGAGTCCACCATGGACTTGGAAAACCCGATGGGGCCATGGAGCGGAAAAGACAGCCGGACTGTTTTCCTCGCTGCGGGAGATACTGTGAAACTGCATGCGCGGAGTATGTTAAAACACCTGTAAAAATGGTAAAATTGGCTTGTTCAGATGCATGGCTCCTGAGATTCACTGCCTTGGGGTACATCTCCCCGACGGTCGTCCTTGTGGTTCTCATGACAAGCGGGAGAGTAAGCCTTATGTATGCAGTGGTCGGGATTGGTGCTTCGGCCGGAGGGCTGGACGCGCTTGAGAAATTCTTCACCAATTTGCCTGCGCGGACAGATATGGCATTTGTGGTTGTCCAGCATCTTTCTCCTGATGTCAAAAGTCTCATGGGAGACCTGCTTTCCAGTCACACCGACATGCCGGTGGTTTCCATCGAGCATGGGATATCCGTTGAACCCGGTGCCGTCTATCTGATTCCTCCCCGGAAGAATGTGACCCTTGCCGGAGGGAAACTGCTGCTCTCGGAGCATGACAGTTCCCGGCGATTCCAGCTCCCCATCGACTTTTTCTTCCAATCCCTTGCCGATGACCAGGGGTCCAGGGCCATCGGCATCATCCTTTCCGGCACCGGCAGTGACGGGACCAGCGGGATACGGGCCATCAAGGAGCGGGATGGGCTTGTACTGGTGCAGGATGAGGGTTCGGCGCAGTTTGACGGGATGCCGCGAAGTGCCATCTATACCGGCCTGGTCGATCTGGTGCTTCCACCGGAAGACATGGGAGGCAAACTGGTCGAATACGTTGAAACCAGTTTTTGTCCGTTGGAGCAGGCGGTTGAAGGGAAATCCGACGCCGGTCAGGACAGTCTCGGGCTGATCCTGCAGACGCTGCGCAGAACGATGGACCTTGATCTTTCCTACTACAAGCAGCCGACCGTCCGCAGGCGGATTGAACGAAGAATGAGCCTGAATCGCATGCACAGCCTTGCTGAGTATGCACTTTTTCTGAGAAGCAACCGGAAGGAAACCGAATCCCTCTATCATGACCTGCTGATAGGCGTGACCCAGTTCTTTCGGGATCCCGAGGCCTTCGGGTTTTTGTCCGGCGTTGTGATTCCCAAAATCCTGCAATCCAGAAAGGTGGGAGAGCCAATCCGGGTCTGGGTTGCAGCCTGTTCGACCGGAGAGGAGGCATACTCCGTCGGCATCCTGTTCCGCGAATGCATCCGCAGAGCCAACAGAACGGACGAGGTACGGATTTTTGCCACCGATGTCGGCCGGAAAGCCATCGAATTCGCAGGCGCGGGACTGTATTCCGGAAATATCGTTGCGGATGTTCCCGCTGAATACCTGAACCGGTATTTTGTTCGGGACGGGTCCAACTATCAGGTCTGCAAGGAAGTCCGGGAGATGATTGTCTTTGCGGTGCACAACCTGATCCAGGACCCCCCTTTCAGCAAGATGGACCTGATCTGCTGCCGGAACATGCTGATCTATTTCCAGCCGGTTCTTCAGAGCAAGGTGCTTTCCCTGTTTGACTATTCCCTTCAATGCAACGGGTATCTGTTTCTCGGACCCAGTGAATCGATCGGTGAGGAGGCGCATTCGTTCCTGCCCGTGGAGGCAAAATGGAAAATCTACCTGCACAAGGAGCAAGGTAAAATCGCCAACCAGAATATGGAGCAGCACGCTCCTTCGGGCGTCACCTCTTCTGCAAGTCTCCTGCCGGAGGCTTTTCCTGCTGCGAAAACGGAAAAATCAGCCAGGATGAAGGAACAGCTGCATCGGATTCTGGTTCAGATGCATGTCGGGCCTGCAATTATTGTGGACGAGGCGTTCAACGTCCTGCTGATACTGGGAGGCGCAACCCGGTTCTTGAATCTGTCCGATGGCATCCCCTCATATCAGCTGGACGATTTGCTTGAAAACAAGGCAGCACTGGCTGTCAGGGCGGCACTTGGAAGGGCGTTCCAGGGCAGTGCCCGAAGCCGCTTCCAGTATGTGATGCAGCGGCCGGACGGTTCCGATGAATCTGTCGATGCGAGCGTGGAAGCCATGCCGGAAGGGGTGGGGTCTTCCAAACTGGCATTGATCCGTTTTGCGGTTACGACAGCCGAAACGGCCTCCATCACGGATATCGGGCCGGTCATCAATCAGGATATTCTGGAACGCATCGGTTGTCTGGAGCAGGAATTGCAGGACAACCGGGAAGCGCTTCAGACCACCATTGTGGAACTGGAGGCTTCGAACGAGGAGCTTCTCACCTCAAACGAGGAATTGCAGAGCACGAATGTGGAGCTGCATTCCGTCAATCAGGAGCTGATTTCCCTCAATGCGGAATACCAGGCCAAGATTACCGAGTTGACGGACCTGAATGATGATATTGGGAATTTTCTGGGAAACACCCGAATTGGCATGTTGTTTCTGGACCGCAGCCTGTGCATCCGGAAATTCACGCAAACCGTCCGGACTGTCATCAATCTGATGGATCAGGATGTTGGGCGCCCCCTCGGTCATCTGTCGCACCATCTTTCCAATACGGATCTCCTCGCGGACTGCCGTGTGGTTCTGGAAACGACTGCGCCCGTGAAGAAGGAAGTGCCCTGTGACAATGGAATGGTTTGGCTCATGGACATCCTCCCTTACCGAACCCGGGATAACCAGGTCAAGGGGGTTGTCGTCAGTTTCGTCGACATGACGGAATTGAAGACCGCCCAGTCGGAAAGGGATCAGCTTGTTCAGGAGTGGCAGCGGGCTTCCGCAGGTAGAGCGGCCCACGCGGAAGGAGAAGGATCATGACGAATCTGGATGCCCTGTGGATGGACAGGGTGGTCGTCAAAACGGTCACGGAACTTGGGAATCGATTCAAAGCAAACCGAATCACGGAATACATGCCTTTCATCCAGCCTGAGATGGAAAAAGGGGTTCGGTTCATTCTGCTGTTTCTTCGGGAGTCGCTGCTGTTCGGAAAACCGGAAATCTTTTTCGACAATGTGGCATGGTTCCGACAGAACCATCTCAACCAGTCTCTCCCGCCTTTTGTTCTGGAAGAGACGCTGGGTTTGTTGAAAGCCATCATCACCGAAGAAGGGAGCACCAGTTTCTGGCGGCGCGCGAATCCAATCATGGACGAGGCCCTGGAGCATATGGCGGAAGGGATGCCCGTGCGTGAAACCTATCTGGACCAGCCAGGAGTTGACATGGCCGGATGCGGAAGGTATCTGGATGCCCTGTTGTCCTTTGACCCGGAAGGTGCGCGTGAGGTCGTTCGAACGATGCTTCAGGAAGGCCCTGACGCAAGAAAAGTTTACAGCAGGCTGATTCAGCCTGTGCTATATGAAACCGGCAGGCTATGGCACACCGGCACCATCAGTGTGGCGCAGGAGCATTATGTGACAGAGGCCACCCGGTCCATCATGGCGTCCATCCTCCCATCAGCAGGACATGCGCCTGAATCGGGCCGCACGTTTGTTGGGCTGTGTGTGGAGAATGAGCAGCATAGCGTGGGCATTCAGATTGTCTGCGACCTCTTCGCGTTCGGGGGCTGGCAGTCTCATTATCTTGGATCGAATGTGCCCTGCCCCGGTATTCTCGACCTTCTGACCAGGAAGGAGGTCGACATCATCGGCATCTCTGTCGCCATGCCCTACAACATCCACAAGGCAGCGGAAGTCATTGAATGCATTCGTTCCCTGTCAGGCATCCGACAGCCGGGTATTCTGGTTGGCGGTGTTGCGTTCAATGAGTATCCGGATTTGTGGATGAAGGTGGGGGCCGACGGGTATACGAGGACCGCCGAAGAAGCCTTTGAGATGGGGACCAGGCTTGCAGCCAGCCAACCCGATGCCGTCAGGAGGGCACATGAAGAAGCATGAACTGCGGCACAAGGCCGAAGAACTGCTCAACACCCAAACCCGCCCCATCTCCCAGGAGGAGAGCGTGAAACCGAACCGCCTGATCCATGAACTGCAGGTTCATCAGGCGGAGCTGGAACTGCAGAATGACGAGCTGCAGCTTTCCCGTAGCGAAC
>JFJP01029776.1_pt1 | contig 13750 bp, 8 predicted proteins | sample 431651 | NCBI WGS metagenome assembly JFJP01 (sample SAMN02602958, study PRJNA72255) | Microbial mat metagenome, whole genome shotgun sequencing project. | biome: fresh water; feature: sink hole; material: water; isolation source: purple microbial (photo- and chemosynthetic) mats found in... | reverse complement strand
TTCACCAACGGCAGGATGTTTGAGTAGCCAGTTTCAGATTGTTCAGCCATATTCTATATCATACACTCGTGACGGAGGTGTTCACGTGCTTCGAAAAACCGGTTTCCTCCATGAGCTGAAGAAGAACAGGGTCCTCTTCCTCATGCTGCTGCCAACATTCATCTTTTTTTTCATCAACAATTATCTCCCCATGGTCGGCATCTATTTCGCCTTCTCGAAATACGACATTCGAGGAGGGTTGTTCCATAGTCCTTTCATCGGCATGAAAAACTTCGAATTTCTATGGAAATCGAACATCCTGCTCCAGATTACGAAGAACACCATCCTGTACAACATCATCTTCATTTTTGTCGGGAACTTCCTGCAGGTCTTCTCAGCCATCCTGTTGAGCCGCCTCATCGGGAATGTGTTCAGAAAAGTGACCCAGACCCTCATGTTTCTGCCTTATTTCGTCTCCTACGTCATCATGGGCGTGCTTGTCTACAACCTGTTCAATTATGAAATCGGCTTTGTCAACACGATGCTGCGGGGATTCGGTGCGGAGCCGCTGGACGTCTTCAATACACCGAACCTCTGGTATGCGCTGATTCCGGGATTCTACATGTGGAAATGGATCGGATACGGCACCGTCATCTATCTGGCCAGCATTCTGGGCATCAGCAATGAATATTACGAGGCCGCGGAATTGGACGGCGCAAACATCTTCCAGCAGATCCGGCACATCACCGTTCCATTGATTGTGCCGACTTTCATCATTCTGGTCCTCTTCGCGCTCGGCAATATCATGAAAGGTCAGTTCGACCTCTTCTACCAGCTGATCGGCAACAACGGGAATCTCTACGCAAGCACCGACATCATCGACACCTATGTGTATCGTTCTTTGGTGACCAACTTCGACATCGGCATCGGCAGCGCGGCAGGTCTTTATCAGTCCGTCTTCGGCTTCATCCTGATCATGACCGTGAACTTTCTGGTGAAACGGAAGAATCCTGAATACGCGCTGTTCTGATCCAAGGCGATCCGGATCAAGGCGATCCGGACCAGGACGATCCGGATCTTGCGTCGAACCACAGCCGGCCGCACCCATCATTCATCCTGGAGGAATCTATGCACGGGATAAAAAGAGGACCTGCCGCCATCGTGTTCAATGTCATCGCTTACATAGTCATCCTTGCCATCACAGTGTTATGTCTTCTGCCGTTCATGCTGATCATTTCGGGCTCTCTCACCGACAATGCTTCCATTGCGGTGGACGGCTACCATTTCATCCCGAAGGTCTTTTCCCTGGAAGCGTACACAACCATCTTCATGTTCCCCGAAACCGTGCTTCAGGCCTATAAGGTCACCACGGTGAACACCCTCGTCGGAACCCTGCTTGGCCTGTTTTTCATGTCCATGGCGGGTTACGTCCTGTCACGGAAGGATTTCAAATACAGGAACACGATATCCTTCCTGATTTACTTCACCACGATTTTCGGCGGCGGTCTGGTTCCCTGGTACATGATGATGACCAGTGTCCTGAAGGTGAAGGATTCGTACGCCGCGCTCTGCTGGCCGGGGTTGATGGCACCGTTTCTCATCATTCTGATGCGTACGTTCATCACGTCCTCTCTTCCGGATGAAGTGGTCGAATCAGCCAAAATCGACGGCGCCGGCAGCTTCCGGACCTATTGGAGCATCGTTCTGCCGATTGTCAAACCCGGATTGGCGACCGTCGGCCTGTTCGTCGCCCTGAACTACTGGAACGACTGGTTCCTCTCATCCATGTTCATCACGACGCCTTCCAAGTACGAGCTGCAGTTCTATCTCTACAACATGCTGAGCAGCTATGAAGCCTTGAATTTCATGCTTTCATCGGGTGTCACCATCATCACGAATCCCCCGTCCGAATCGATCAAACTGGCCATGGCCATCATCGCCACAGGCCCTGTGCTTCTGTTTTATCCATTCATCCAGCGTTATTTCGTGGCGGGCATCACGGTCGGTGCCGTGAAGGGATGAATGCCGCCGATCCTGGCAGGGTTCCTGCATTCCAGTCAGATCCGGCGGCGGGTCCGATGGATCCGTTTCATATCGGTTGATACCGGGAAATCCCGGCGATACAGACACATCAGATTAAGGAGGAGAAGCCCATGCGAAGAAAATCTCACAGACTGCTGCTTATCGTGACCCTCATCGCAATGTTTGCATCCATCCTGGCCGGCTGCGGCGGCACCGCGGCACCGGTCGAATCCGCAACCCCGGTGGCTGCCACGGCTGAAGCCACGGAAGCCGCCACGCCGGAAGCCGCAACGCCCGAGGCCACTGAGGCCGCTCCGACGGCGGAAGCGCTGAAGCCGGTCGAATTGGAGTTCTACATGGTCGGCGACGGCCCGAAGGACCTCCAGATCATCCAGGACAAGCTGAATGAGATGTCGCAGAAAGATCTCAACTGCACCGTCAAATACAATTTCACGACATGGACGGATTTCACCACCAAATACAACCTGCTTCTCTCGACCGGCCAGCCTGTTGACCTGATCTATACCGCCGGTTGGCTCGATTACCAGAAACTGGCCCGCAACGGCGCATTCCTTGCGCTGGACGAATTGCTTCCAAAGTATGCGCCCGACGTATGGGCCTTTGTTCCCCAGGATGTATACAACCAGGTGAAGATCGGCGGGAAAATCTTTACCATCCCGGCCACCTGGAAGGAATTCATCAACAACGGATTCCAGTATCGCCAGGACCTGCAGGAAAAATACAATCTCCCCGTACCGGATTCGATCGCAAACATTGAAGCCTATCTGGAAGGTGTGAAGAAGAATGAGCCCGGCCAGGTGCTGACGAATGAAACGGTCAACACCGGCAATTTCTCCGGTCTGTTCAGCGCAGTCGCTGTCCTCGAGTTCAAATACGGCTGGGCCAACGGCTCTCTGTACGGATTGGTTTCGGATTATACGAAGCCTTCCGAGATGCGCCCCTATTGGGGAACCCCGGAGTTCGTCGCCGACATGAAGGTTTTCAAGACCTGGGCCGACAAGGGCTTCTGGTCCCGCAGCGCCCTGTCCGCGAAAAACGACCCGACCTCGTTCCCGAACGGCAAGGCTGTCGTGGTCATGGCCGGACAGAACCCGAACAAGTACGGCAAGGATTTTGAAATCGTGCTGGGTGCCCATCCCGACTGGAAGGTCGGTTACATTCCTTATGCCAATGCCAATGGCGTAGCCGTTCCGGCACACGCCACCCAGAACGGCTATGGCGTACCGGTATCCTCCAAGAATCCCGAACGCGCCCTGATGTTCTACCAGAAGCTGCTGCTTGACAAGAATTATCACGATCTGTCCCAGTATGGCATCCTCGGAACCCACTACAATGAGACGGACGGGTATTATGAGGGAATCGGAGACCCCTCGAAGACCGGATTCGGACGTGAAGGCATGAACGGCTGGGCATGGAGAAATCCGGAATACATGCTGTTCCCGAAGAGCTTTGACGTGGTGAAGCAAGTATTTGCGGATCTGGACGTCATCGCCAACAAACAGCCTGACTACAAGGGCATCAACATCGGCGGCGGCTTCGCCGAAGACTATTCCTCCTATCAGAGCGAACGCGCCGCCCTCGGCACGGTGCTCACCCAGTATCTGGCCCCGCTGGAAGCCGGACTTGTCAAGGACGTCGACGCGGCTGTGAAGACGCTGATGGAAAAGGCAAATGCCGCCGGACTGGAAAAAATCCAGGCTGAATACAAGAGACAGTGGACCGAATACTGCGCCGCATACGGCTACAAGTAAGTCGTCGGAAAGAAATTACCTGCTCTTTTTCAAAATGGGAATGACGAGTCTGGTCAATGTTTTTCGAGAGGGGAACCCGAATGGGTTCCCCTTTTCCATGCATGTGACGGATTTCATTTCACCTTGACGGGGTATGGCTGGCTCATCGAACCCGGCATCCAGGAGATGGAAACGCTTGTCAGGACCTTTCGGACACGCGCGGAGAAGATTGGGCCGGACCGGATTGTCTGGCGTTGTGATCCGATGTCCCCGTTCCTTCTGAGGAATCTGATGCCTGATGATGTAGTGAAAGAACGAATTTTCGTGTGAATCCCTTTGAATTCCGAACGAAGTGCGATACGCAGACCTGGTGGCGGTCCATCAATAATTTCTATTGTAAGTATGATAAAACATATAGTTTCAACACCTCCCCGCTGACTTATGATGGAATGATTCAAGCTGCATGCCGGAAAGTATTTCAACATAGATGAAAGTCATCGGAATGCTCCATGAAAGAAACAATCATCCATCCATCCATCCGACCGATTTATGGAGGTATGCAATACGATGAAGATCAGATTCAGGCCTTTTGTCGTCATCAATGGCAGTATTCGCATGAAATTGATTGCTTCATTTCTGGTTCCCGTCTTCTTCCTGATTGTTCTTGGTTCTGTTTCCTACTCCATGGCATCAAAAGCACTCGGTGCAAGTGCGAAGGACTCCACGCAGCTTCTCGTCACCAGCAAAGCGCAGTATCTCGATATTGTGCTGACCAAAATCGACGGCAACGTGATGCAGCTGATCTCGAGCAGCATTCTCCAGACGTATCTGGCCGATCCGGATGAAGAGGCCCGCATCATGGCGGCCGGAGATGCGCAGAGAATGGTCGGAGCCTACCTCCAGTCCGATCCCGTCATCATCAGTCTGGCCATTCTTGGGGAACTCGGCTCAATCAATTCTCCGGTTTCCGCGGCCAACCTGAAGAAGGTGATGGAACTGCAGCTGGTCCAAAAGGCCATTGAGGCCAAAGGTCAAGGGGTCTGGGTGACGGATGCCGCTGTGATCGATGACTATCTGTCGATGGCTGACAATGCAACCAACACCGCGTTCTACAACGTGAAAGAGCCGCAGATCTTCTATGTCCGCTCTCTGCGCAGTGCAAGAACCGGTGATTCGATGGGTGTCCTGGTCATGGCCCTCAACCCGAAAACCATCAATGCGTTCATTGGGGGCATGTCAAAGGGAGAAGGGGCTCAGACGCATCTTGTCGGACCGGACGGCTACGATGTGGCTTTCCGATTTGCCGCTGCGGAAGAGGACAGGGAGAAGGTTGATCCGCTGTCTCCGGAGGGGTATGCGTTTTCAAAAACCGATTATTTCAAACGCAATGCTGCCGATGAAAAAGTACTCTCTTTCAGCGAGGATGTCATCGTCAAGGGTGACAGATATCTGGCCGTCTCCGAAAAAATGCCCAAATTCGGGCTGACTCTTTCCAGGCTCATGCCCTATGCCACCATGATGAAAGGTGCGGACGGTATCCTGAACCTCACCATTCTGATTGTGCTGCTTGCCGGTATCGTTTCCGTCGGAGTGGGCTTCTTCATGGCCAGCGGGATGAGCCGGACCATCAAGAGGATCGTGACGCTTTCGGAACAGGCAGCATCGGGAGATCTGACTGTCACACCGGTTTCCGGCCGCAGCGATGAACTGGGTGTGCTCACCAGAGCCATCAGCGGGATGATTGCAAGCATGAGGGGTCTGATAGAGCGGACGGCAGGCACGGCGAACATGGTGGCCGATTCCGCCATAGTGGCAGCGAATTCCACCCTGCAGCTGTCGAATGGATCGAAGGAAATATCCAAAGCCATATCTGAAATCGCTCAGGGAGCCACCTCCCAGGCACAGGACGCCGAACAGGGTGTTTCAAGGATGAGCGAGTTGGCCAGCTCCATGGGCATGGTGGGCGACAATGTGCGTGTCATCGAACAGGTGACGAACAGAACCGTGGAACTGACTGTCATCGGATTGGATTCGATCGGTGAACTGGACCAGAAGTCGAAAGAAACAAACGGAATCATTCGTATCATCGTGGGCAACATTCAGGAATTGAGCGAACGCTCCAATTCCATAGGAGGCATTGTAAAGGTGATCAACGGTATTGCCGATCAGACGAATCTGCTGGCGCTCAATGCCGCCATCGAGGCGGCCCGTGCAGGCGAGATGGGGCGCGGATTCGCTGTTGTGGCCGATGAAGTGCGCAAACTGGCTGAGCAATCCATGAAAGCGACCCGTGAAATCGGTGGAATTGTCGTGGAAACACAGAAACAGACCCGTGCTACGGCAGATTTGGCAGAAAAGACCGGTGATATCCTGCATATTCAGGATATAGCCATGGAGAAGGCGATTCGTGCTTTCAACGACATCAGCGGGTCCATGGACCAACTTGTCGGTCAGGTGCATGTGATTATGAATGATGTGGACCAGATGGACCACGTCAAATCGGAGACCCTGCTGGCCATTCAGAATATTTCCGCCGTATCGCAGGAAACTGCGGCATCCACGGAGGAGGTCATGGCGTCGAGTGACCTGCAGATGCATAATATTGGCAATGTGGCCGAATATGCCGCACGGCTCGGGGCCGATGCGGAAGCGCTGCAGATGGCCATCAGTCAATTCAAGGTGTAGGCTGACCCTGTGAAAAGAGGGGACCGCGGAGTATGACTTCCGGTCCGGGCAAGATCGTCCGTGTTGCACTCCCGCAGGGTTAGCGGTATGATGTGTGGCATACGGCCTCCTTCTGCACGCGTGTTTCCATTCATCTGCATCGGGCTGTTCAGCAGCGTTCTGGTCCGAGTCCTGTGTGCATGCCCTTCCTACATTCATGTTCCGAAGGAGTTGTCGGCTTACGGTCAAGCATCATGCAGGAGAGTGGAATGTGACCAGATTGGAAGAGACGGCACAGGGACGTCTGACCGGGATGATTCAGGACAATGCCAGTCACTCCGGGTTTGCCATGGAAACCGATGCGGTTCCGGAAAGCGAAACGGGCGCTGCCGAAATGCCACGCTACATCAGCATCAGGTGGAAACTGCTGCTGATATACTTCATTTGCGTACTCATACCCATTGGTTTGGTCAGTGCTTATTTTTACAATGGTCTGCTCCACCGGGTGGAACAGGATCAGCGGGCCGTCCTGCTGCAGAGTGTGAAACGGTCCGCGGAAAGCATCGCCCGGGATATCAGCGAGGCGGTCGCACTCAGTGACAAGATGTATACGGATTCCCCGTTGTATGAGTCACTCGACCGGGCCTATCCGGATCCGGACGATTTTTACAAAATGTACGAATCTTACCTGAAAATCGCCTGGCAGAATATTCTGCCTTTCAATTCCAATATCCGGGCATTCACAATCTACTGCGACAACCCGACCGTTCTGAACGGAAAAATTGTGGAATTCATCGATGATACCGTGAAAAACAGCCCCTGGATGAAATTGTTGTGGCAGAACGGCGAAAACATCCAGCTGATGAATTATTACGGTGCGAATGACCGCCCGGGAGGTCCGCGCCGGCAATTCGCGCTGCTGCGGAAACTGGATTTCAATCGAAGTTATACCAGCTACATGAAATTGCTGAAAATCGATTACGACCCCGACATGCTGTTCCAGGTGCTGAGCAAGGAAGACACGCGGGACGGCATCCTGTATGTGCTTGATGAAAAAAACAACGTGATTGCCTCCTCCTCGCTGGATGTGGAGGCGCGTATCCGTTTCGCGGATGAGACACTGCCGGAGCTGTCACGAAACCACTTCCGACTGGAACAGGACATCACGGCAAACAGCGGCTGGAAAGTGGTGGGAATTTTTGATGCGGATTTCTTCAGTCGGGCCTTTGTGGAGAGCCGCAACCAGATATTCATCGTTGTGACTCTGGTCATTGCTTTTTCAATTGTCCTCATTGTGCTGATGACAGGCTCCCTGAGCCGACGGCTGTCCATGCTCGCCCGACAGGTTCAGAAAGTCGAGAAGGGTGAACTGGAGCTGATTGGGGACCACTCGAAGGGCAGTGATGAACTGGGGTATCTGATAACCGTCATGAACCAGATGATCAGCCGAATCCACCAACTTGTCGAGGATGTTTCACAGGCCCGGGTCCGGCAGACCCGCATCGAACTTGAGAAAAAACAGGCGGAACTGAATGCGCTTCAAAGTCAGGTCGATCCGCATTTCATGTTCAACGTGCTTGAAACCATCCGGATGAAGTCGTTCCTGAAGAACGAGCAGGAAACGGCGCGGATGGTGAAGTTCATGTCCAAGATGTTCCGAAAGCTCCTGCTCTGGGATGACGATCTCATCAAGGTATCGGACGAAATGGAGTTCATCAAGGAATTCCTGGAGATTCAGCGTTACCGGTTCGATGATGAACTGACTTTTGAACTCGAGATTGATGAGGCGGCGGAATCCTGCCTGATTCCCAAAATGGTGCTGCAGACCCTGGTGGAGAATGCCTGTGTTCATGGAATAGAGGCCTCTTCCTCCACAGGGAAGGTAACCATTCGTGTGGAACGGGTCGGTGATGAACTGTATTGTCTGATCAGGGACAACGGTGTCGGTCTGGCGACGGGAAAGCTGATGCAGATCCGTTCGCTGATTGCGAATCCCGACCAGCCATCGGGAAGCGTGGGCATTCGCAATGTCGTGCGGCGTCTGATGCTCTATTACGGAGACGATTACCGTTTTGATTTCCGCAGCGAGGAAGATCGGTATACGGAAGTGCTGCTGACCATACCTGTCCGAAAAGTGAGGGAAAACTGACATGTTCAAGGCGATGATCGTCGATGACGAGAAAAGCATATGCGAGGGGCTCAGACGGATCATTGAATGGGAATCCTGCGGGTTCGAGGTCTGCGCCATAGCACGAAGCGGCGAAGAGGCAGTGCGGCTGTTTGCCCAGCATCGCCCGGATTTGGTGCTGACGGACATTCGCATGCAGCGGATGAGTGGCCTGGAATTAATCGGGAACTTGCGCGCGGCGTATGGGAAGGAAATCGAATTTATCATCATGAGCGGATACTCGGATTTCGAATATGCCCGCCAGGCTATTCGTCATGGGGTTTCCAACTATCTTCTGAAGCCTGTGGACGAGCAGGAACTGCATGAACTTCTGCGGGAAGCGGCGGAACGGATTGCACAGAACAATGACAGGAACATGAATGTGAAACGGGTCCGCCTGCAGCAGCTGACGATGGGGAGAAAGACGGAGGAACCGGTAGGGGAAGTCAATTGGATGGAACGGGAGTCGGCGCACGGGCTTCAGGTAATTGTGGTGGATGGATACCGCCCTTTGCTTTGGCCTCCGGAGAACAATGCCGAATCCGATGGGGAAGAGGATGTCGAAACCCTTGCTGTCGGCAACAGCGGGAATCTCAAAGACGATGGAATTCCTCAGAAGGTATTGGATGCGTTTTCGCGGTTTCCCGACACGGTTCTGGGTGAAATGCAGGTTTTTCTGATTCGGGAAGAACCGGCGAAGCTGGAATTGATAGCGGGAGATACCCTGCTGGAATCCAGGCATTTCGAGGTGCTTCCCTTTGCGGGCATGATTCGGGATTGGTTTCGTGCCTCAGGTGTGCGTGTGGATGTGCTGGTGGGGGACAAGGTTGCCTCATTCTCCCAGCTGCGCCAATCCATGCTTTCCATCGGAGAGCGGAGGGAGACCGTATTCTTTGGTGGCGTCAAACGCCAGGAAGTGCTGCGGCCGAATCCTTGCGGCAATTCGAGGAAGAACACCGCCATCCCCCAATGTGGCCCGATCAATTGGATATACGGTCCCGAGCCGACTGTGATCGGGAAGGAACCGCAGCGGACCGATCCCGCATCCGTCTCGGGGTTGATGGATGCCATCCGGGATTGTCGGGAAACCGATGTGACCCCGTGCATTCAAGCCCTGCACGGGCAGCTTCATGAGTCGGGACAGCCCTCCTCGACCGTACTTGTCTGGTATCGTGAAATCATTTCGCAGGTGATGGCGCTGGTGCTGCCCGCAGAAGTCTTCACCGAACGGGTTGCAGCCCTGTATGACGAATTGTGCGCCTCCCTGGACAGGATGGATCTGGAACAGATGATGGCTTGGCTTGACTGTCTGTCCCATGAGGCCATCGGAACGCTTGGCAGACAAACCGGCCTTGCTTCGGGCGGCGTCATCGCAAAAGTGCTGCTCCATGTTCGGAATCACTACACCGAGAATTTGGACCTGAAGGATTTGGCGAAGCAGTTTTATCTGAATCCTGCCTATCTCGGGCAGCAATTCCGCAAGAAAACCGGCACCACGCTCAAGCAGCATGTCAATGGTCTCAGGATGGAGGAGGCGATGAGACTGCTGCTCCATTCGGAGATGAAGGTCTATGAGATTGCCCGGAAAGTTGGATTCGAAGACGGCAATTACTTCATTGTCCGTTTCACGGAGCATACGGGGCTTTCACCGTCCGAGTACCGGCATAAGGCGGATGCATGAGGCATGGTTCGCGCCATCACGCCGGGAGACAGGCAGAGAGAACTGTGATTTTTCTTGTGGGAACAATGTTTTTTATAGTGGAACCATCCCGATATCCCGGTATGATGGAGTGGATTCCGACGGGGGAAGGAGGAGGGACATGAAACGGAAGGCAGTCGTGAAACTGGCCTGCTGCCTGTTGATTTTTTTGTTCGCTTCCTGTGGGCTTTTTCCGGAAGGTACAGACCTTCCTTTGTCGTCTTCTGCAGATCTGCAGGATCATACCGGAAGCGGGGGGGTGGTTCCGGGGGATGAAGTCGTGAAGGTGACCGGGAAAGACCCTGTGACGTTCACGATGTTTGTCGGCAATCCCGGGCAAGCACCGGCACCTGATGCGAAAATCATCAGAAAAATTCAGCAAATCACCGGGGTTACCATAGAATTCGAGTTTCTGGTGGGCGATCTTTCCCAAAAGTCCGGGGTGATGATCGCATCCGGCGATTACCCCGATTTCATTTATCCTTCGCAGGACCGCAACAAGTTCGTGGAAGCCGGTGCATTTACCCCGCTGGAAGACAAGATTTACACCTATCCGAACCTGAAGCGGCACTATGAAAAATACGATGCAAAACTGCGCGCCATCGGAAACGAGAAGAAGATATACATCCTTGATGCATGGGGCCGGCAGTATGGTGAGGCATATGAACCGGGTTACGGGGGTCCGGCCTTCTGGATACAGAAGGATGTGCTGGCGGAAGCCGGTTATGTCAGGCCAGGGACCCTGGAGGAATATTTCAATGTGATCGAAGCATACATAGCCAGACATCCCACCATCGATGGGAAGTCCGTCTCGGGATTTGAGATTTTATGTGACGGCTGGCGCTCCTTCTGCCTCAAGAACGCTCCCCAGCATTTGGTGGGAGCCCCCAATGACGGCGATATCCTGGTGAACCAGAAAACACTGAGATCGGAAATCTATGCGAACAAGGGCTATGCAAAGGCCTATTACGCCAAACTGAACGAAGAATATCTGAAAGATGTGATCACGCCGGAGACGTTTACACAAACATATGACCAGTATCTTGCGAAAATCACCTCGGGAAGAGTTCTGGGCATGTTCGACCAGGGTTGGAATTTTGCAGATGCCACGAATCTGCTGATCCGGGATGGAAAATACGAACGCACGTATGTTCCTTTGGAACTGACCTATGAGGGGATCAAACCGTGGTACCGGGATGTGAATTCCGTGGTGGGAGGCAATGGCCTTGGCATATCCGTGAACTGCAGGGATGTGGAGCGGGCTCTGTCATTTATGGACCGGATGTTGGATGAGGACATACAGAAACTGCTGACATGGGGCATCGAAGGCGAGAATTTTCAGATGGATTCCGATGGCAAGTACTTTCTGACACTGGAACAGCGCACTTTGCGCAATGATCCTGTTTTCGCCGTGAAGACGGGTATCGGCAGCCAGTTGTATCTGTGTTTTCCCAAAATGCAGGGTTTCTTTTCCGATGGCAACGGTGCGGGTCCACAGTCCCAGCCGGAAGAGGTGCTCGCTTCCATGGATCCGTACGATCGGGAATTTTTGGATAAATATCATTTTCAGTCATTTTCCGAATTCATGACACCCGGTCCTGAAAATCCTGCCTATTATCCTGTCTGGGCCTTCACCATCCCGGAGGGAACACCGGCCAAGCTTGCCTACACCAAATATACGGACACGGAAGCCAAGTTCCTGCCATATGTCATCATGGCCAAAAAGGGGCATTTTGAAGCGGCCTGGGACGAATATATTGCGGAGTTGGGCATGACCGGTTACAAGGCCTATGAGGCGGAGGTGGACCGGCAGATCCGGGAACGCATGTCGTCAAAATGAAACACTGGAAAGAAACTGCCTGCCCCATGCATTTCTCAAAAAATGGCGGGCAGGGTCATTCTTTCAGAAATGCTTGGACAGGCTTTATCATGCCAGGCACCGGACTCGACGGAAGGGACCATCTATAATTTCTCAAGAAGAATCATTGTTTTATATAGTGGAACCGGAAATCCATGCAGGTATGATGGGTAAGAAGCAGGACCGGTAAACAGGGTGCCTGCTTCGAACAATGATGCTCATCAGAAATGCGGGGTTGAAAACATGAGTCTTCCGGCACCTACCCTGGCAGGCGCGACAAGGAAAAAGAAAAGCGGACTTTTTCGGGAACTGCGCGTGAATGCCCCCCTTTTCGTCATGGCCGCTCCAGCCATCCTCTTCGTGCTGATCAACAATTACATCCCCATGCTGGGTCTTTCTCTGGCGTTCAAGAACATCAGCTTTTCCCTGGGTATCTTCAAAAGCCCGTGGAATGGTCTGAAAAACTTCGAATTCCTGTTCAAATCCCCGGACGCATGGATCATGACCCGCAACACCGTCGGGTACAACCTCATTTTCATCATCCTCGGGCTGCTGATTCCCGTTGCCTTCGCCATCGCGTTGAATGAGTTGAGGAGTGCGAGGGCTTCCAAATTCTTTCAATCCGCCATGCTGCTTCCGAATTTTCTCTCATTCGTCGTGGTCAGTTATCTGGTTTTCGCCTTGCTTTCCCCTCAGTCCGGTCTGGTCAATCAAATCCTGATATCCCTCGGAAAAGACCGGGTCTCCTGGTATGAGGATTCCACCTGGTGGCCACTCATACTTGTCCTGACGCATGTCTGGAAAAATGCCGGCTACGGCACGGTTGTCTACCTGGCCGCCATCGCCGGCATCGACCCCTCCTATTATGAAGCGGCTGTCATCGATGGCGCCGGGAAATGGCAGCAGCTGCTGAAAATCACACTGCCGAACCTGAAGCCGCTGATGACCATCCTCACCATCATGGCCATCGGACGCATTTTCAATTCGGATTTCGGGCTGTTCTATCAGGTGCCCCTGAACTCGGGTCTTCTGTCCGACGCAACCAAGACCATCGACGTGTATGTTTTCAACGCAGTCAAGTCTGAGGTTGGGTTGGGTGCCGCTGCAGGTTTTTACCAATCGGTCGTCGGATTTGTTCTGGTCGTGTGCAGCAATTGGTTCATCTCGAAGGTGGACCCCGAAAACAAGATTTTTTAGGAGGACGCCGACGTGACCACTGCCAACGAGACCATTGTCAGGAAGAAAACCAGCAAGTTCAGGGGCAACAGCATATCGCCGGCCGCCGATGGGCTGCTGAGCCTTCTGTTCGCCATATACGGCATTCTGTGCCTCGCTCCGATTATCCTTGTCATCATTGTATCCTTTACGGATGAGAAAACCCTCGCATTGAACGGGTTTACGTTCTTTCCCAAGATGCTGGCGCTCAATGCCTACGAATTTCTGCTGGCGGACTGGCGTTCCGTGGCCAGAGCCTATGGCATCACGGTCTACGCAACGATTGTCGGAACCATCCTCAGCGTCCTCATCACCTCCATGTTCGCCTATGTCGTCTCCCGCAAGGATTTCAAATACCGCAACCATTTCGCCTTCTTCATGTTCTTCACCATGCT
>JFJP01042816.1_pt1 | contig 13751 bp, 15 predicted proteins | sample 431651 | NCBI WGS metagenome assembly JFJP01 (sample SAMN02602958, study PRJNA72255) | Microbial mat metagenome, whole genome shotgun sequencing project. | biome: fresh water; feature: sink hole; material: water; isolation source: purple microbial (photo- and chemosynthetic) mats found in... | reverse complement strand
CGGAGAACTTGCCGGATTGATACGCGGAACAGAAAAACCTGTTATTGTTATGTCACGAAGTGAGAGTGAAAAATCAAAGTATTACTGTATTGCCCTTTCATGCCTGATGGCCTGATCATGTTTTTGCAGGGCTAATGCATCCAGAAACAATCTTATAGAAATGATGAAACGACAAATACTGGCAATAAATCCGGGTTCAACCTCAACAAAATTCTCTCTTTTTGATGAGGAGGTCCTTGTTTTTGAGAAAACATTAAGACATACACCAGAGGAGCTTTCCAGGTTCAGTAAAATTACTGACCAGTTTCATTTCAGAAAAGACCTTATTCTCAGTGAATTGTCCCGTAGAAATATCGATTTAACATGTATTGCAGCAGTAGTTGGGCGTGGTGGTTTGGTTAAACCAATTGAATCAGGCATATATGTTGTTAATCAGAAAATGAAGGATGATCTGAGTTCCGGACTAATGGGGCAACATGCCAGTAATCTTGGCGGGCTGATAGCTGATGAAATTGCATCATCTTTGGTAAGCGCAACAGCCTATATTGTTGACCCGGTTGTAGTTGATGAGCTTCAGTCAGTCGCAAGAATATCAGGACTTCCGGAAATTGAGAGGAAATCGATCTTTCATGCCCTGAATCAAAAAGCAGTCGGCCGCATATACTCCTCATCAATAGGTAAGCAATATGAGGATCTGAACCTGGTGATCGCACATATGGGCGGAGGTATTAGTGTTGGTGCACACAGGAAAGGCAAAGTTGTTGATGTGAATAATGCACTTAACGGAGATGGCCCGTTCTCACCTGAAAGGGCAGGAACATTGCCAGCCGGGCAGTTGGTAGATCTCTGTTTCAGTGGTAAATATTCATATAATGAACTTAAAGGTCTGATAACAGGAAAAGGAGGGATGATGGCCTATCTGGGAACCAATAATTTCATGGATGTTTGTGCTCTTGCTGAAAAAGGAGATGCCCACGCGTTACTGATCAGAGACGCCGTCTCTTACCAGGTTGGAAAAGAGATTGGGGCTATGGCAAGCGTTCTGAATGGACAAGTGGATGCAATAATCTTAACCGGAGGGATGGCTTTCCAGGAGGATAACATTGAAAGAATCAGGTCGATGGTGAAGTATATTGCTGAGGTGATCGTTTACCCCGGGGAGGATGAGTTAAAAGCCCTGGCATATAATGGCTTATTGGCTCTTGATGGAAAGATTCAGGTAAAATACTATTCCTGATTCTTCGAACAATCCTGCATCATCATCGATTTTTCTAAGGATTATTTATTGCTACAGGTAATATCTTCCCGTTAAAAAACCGTTGACCTTTAAGCGCAAAATCAGCGATGAACTCAGCCATCTGCTCAGCTGTCACTGGTGCTTTATAACCTGGAAATGCTTCTTCAAGCATTTTTGTCTGCACTGACCCAAGTGCCAGGCAGTTTACTCTTATTCCTGAATCACTGAATTCAGTAGCCAGACACTCAGAAAGGCAGGCTATGGCTGCCTTTGATGCACTGTAATATGATAAACCTTTATACTTTGAACTTCCCTGCACTCCTCCCATACTTGAGATATTTACAATGTGAGATCCACTGGCCATCAGGGGTTTTAACGCTCTGATTATCGAGGCAGGTCCGAAAAAATTGGTTTCCATCATCATTCTGGCATCCGATTCAGAGATATCCATGAATTTCTCAGCCACAAGCATCCCAGCCATATTTATAAGAACATCAACTCTCTTAAAATGAGATAATACCGTGTTGATAAATGTTTCGGTATTATTGTTTATGACTGACAGGTCTAAAACTGAAAATTCAATATTACTGTATAAATGCGAGAGCTCTTTCAGAGCCTGAAGATTTCTTCCTGTAACAAGAATCTTGTTCTCCTGATCCTTAGCAAGTTTTAGAACAACCTCTTTACCAATTCCCCTGGTTCCTCCATTGACAATAATATTCATAATTAACAAAATAAGTTTGATCGATTTAAGATACCAAAATTTCATACTAAGATATTAAATAGTTATGAAGAATTTTAAAAATGTCACCTGCAGTAAGCATGAGTAAGGTTGACGTAATAATTTGCAACTTTTTCCTGTATATTTGAAAAAAATTAACTATTGTAAAGCTTTATTAAATAGAAACAGAGAGATGACAGAAATTAAAGTTGCAATAATTGGATGTGGTAATATAGGACTTTCTTTACTTCAGGGCATTATAAAAGATGATACTATCCCGGCTGGAAATATTACTGCCACAAAGAGAAATATTCATGAACTGAGCTATCTTAAAGAGCTCGGGGTAAAACTGACAAGTGATAATATCAAGGCTGTTGATGATTCTGAATTAATAATAATAGCTGTTAAACCATATAACTTTGGAAATATTATAAAGGAGATCAAAGGTCATCTTGATCCAAAAAAACATATTCTGATTTCTGTTACTGCCGGAGCTACCTTGAGCCAGATACAGGAAGATGTTGGAATATCACTTCCTATTTTCAGAGCAATGCCGAATATATCAGCAAGCGTTGGAAAATCAGTATCCTGTATATGTCATAACGGGGCAGGCACTAAAGATATTGAAGCTGTTAAATATCTCTTCGACAGTATGGGAACCACAATGACCATTGATGAAGAATTAATGCAATCTGCGACTATTCTGGGTGCATGTGGAATTGCATATGTTTTGAGGTTTATCAGGGCTATGATCCAGGGTGGAATCCAAATTGGTTTCGATGCAAAAACTGCCAGTGAAATAGTAAACCAGACAGTGAAAGGAGCAGCGGAGCTGCTTATTGAACGCCAGGAACATCCTGAATATGAGATAGACAAGGTTACTACCCCCAGGGGATGTACAATCGTTGGCCTAAATGAAATGGAGCATAACGGATTTAGTTCATCACTGATTAAAGGAATTGTTGCCTCATATGAGAAAATTGAGGAGTAGTTTATTACTTATTTGAGTTCAGGATTACAAATAATAAATTATGGAATTTACACCTAACATTTTATATCTGAAACGTTTAACCCGATCGTTAATACTGATGTTTTTTTCAACATTTTTCTGCCTTACAATCATTTCCGGTCAGAAGGTAAGGGAGGAAGCTCCACCATTGAAGGAGCGGTTGTTTTTTGGAGGGAATTTCGGACTGCAGTTTGGAACCATAACAGATATTCAGGTTTCTCCGGTTGTAGGTTTATGGATCTTACCCAGATTAGCTGTTGCTGCAGGACCCGATTTCAGGTTTTATAAGTTCTATGATGAACGAACAACTATATATGGCGGAAAAGGATATTTGCAGTTTTTGGCTGTTAAGAACCTGAATTCGGTTATTCCCATCGGGCTCAATACCGGAATATTTCTTCAGCTTGAGGATGAACTTATGAGCCTGGAGTCAGCATTCTGGAAAGATCCTCCATACACATCCAACCGGTTCTACATAAATACAGTTCTTGCAGGAGGAGGTATAAGCCAGCAGATTGGGAGACGGTCTTCAATGAATATTACGTTTTTATGGGCATTGAATGAGCCAGAATATGCTATTTACGGTACTCCGGAGATAAGAGTCAGTTTTATTTTTTAGAAGGTTAATCAGGATAATTTTTTATATTATATTTGTCCGTTTTTAACAATTGTGAATCAAATAATTATTGCATGAAAATAGAAAAGAACAAAATGGTTTCTCTTATTTATGAGTTAAGGGAAGGTGATTCAGAAGGAAGAATAATGGAAGCACTTGATGAAACCAGGCCTCTTACATTTATATATGGAACTGGCAGATTATTACCGGTATTTGAATCAAATATCAATTCATTAGGCATAGGGGAACCATTTAGTTTCACTCTATCTTCCGAGACAGCTTATGGCGAAAGAAGAGAAGAGATGATTGTAAATGTTCCTCTGGCAGTTTTTGAAACAGACGGACAGCTTAATGAGGATATCTGCAAAGTTGGAAATGAAGTGCCAATGATGGATACAGAAGGTAATCCTCTAAACGGAATGATAACTGAAATCACCGAAACCTTCGTAAGAATGGATTTTAATCATCCTATGGCAGGCCTTGACCTTTACTTTTCAGGAAAAATAATTGGTGTTCGTGATGCAACAGCTGAAGAACAGGCAGGAATGAATCATTCATGTTCATCGTGTGGAAGCAGCAACGAATCAGGTTGTTCGGGTTCCTGTAGTTAAATTTTCAAAGTTTCTCCTTCTGATTTGGCGATGATCACGGCACAGCATGTGTCGCCATAAACATTTATTGTAGTTCTGAACATATCAAGGATACGGTCTACAGCCAGAATTAGTCCAATGCCCTCCAGAGGCAGGCCGACTGCATTCAGGACTACTGCCATCATAACCAGTCCAGCCATTGGAATGCCTGCAGAGCCTATTGCTGCAAGCAGGGCAGTTAGTATAACAACTATCTGCTGCCCGAAACTAAGATCGATGCCATAAGCCTGGGCAATAAAAATCACAGCAACACACTCATAAAGAGCAGTTCCATTCATATTTACTGTTGCTCCAAGAGGCAAAGTAAAACTGGCGATCTTATTAGACACACCGTCTTCGATCTCAACAGCCTCCATTGTAAGCGGAAGAGTCGCATTTGATGATGATGTTGAGAAGGCTGTAACCAGCGGCGTTGTCATGTTCACCATATGCTTTATTGGGTTTACATTTCCTAAAATTCTGACTGCTAAAGGCAAGGTTATAAGTCCGTGTATCAGAAGTCCAAGAATTACTGTAATAAAATAAATACCCAATCTGCTTATTACTTCACTTATATCATTTCCCAAATTGATTTGCTGGGCTATTACCTTTGCCGTTATGCTGAAAATTCCTATAGGAGTGAATTTTATTATGAAAAGGGTAATCTTCATAATTACATCCAGTGATGCATTCAGGAGTTCAGTTATGAACAACCGGGGTTTATCCCTGATCTTTGTCATGAAAAAGCCAAACAGTATCGCAAAAAATATTATCGAAAGCATATGGCCTTTCATTAACGACTCAAAAATATTAGATGGAATAATCTGTATTAATGTCTCACCGAAGCTGGTGGAAACCGCAGATATGTCTTCGACAGGGATCTTAAATCCAAGATCCGCTCCAACACCGGGCTTAATTAGCGTGACGAGAAAAAAACCTGTAATAATTGCAGCCAATGTAGAAAATATATAAAACCCCATTGTTTTAAGTCCGATGCGGCCAAGATTCTGACCACTGCCCACACTAGCCACACCAGTGGTTATTGAGCAGATAATCAATGGTATGATTATCATGTTAAGCAATCGCAGGAAGACCACACCAATCCAGTTGGTGTAACTGGTAGCCTCCGGAGCAAAATAGCCGAATAAACCTCCGGCAATAAGTGTGATAAAAATCTGGTAGTGGAGGGGAATTGAAAATCTGTAACGGGACATGGTACTCTTTAATTGGTTAAGATAAAGAAAAAATTCAGATAGTAGGGTAGGTCGTAATATTCTGTTTTGAGTTAACAAAGAAGTTTTCCTGATTTCTTCTATACCTTTCCTGGTTTCCAAAAGTAAATCAATTTACATAATTAACCAAGTTACATTTGTAAACCACTAAAAATGATAATAAAGATTACATATGTGACTACAAACATCAATAAATGTATTTACATAAGTAATTTATTACTGTAAATATATTAATTACTTATAAAACACTGTATAAGAGATAAATACATGATATTATATTAATATTAAAGTGAGCTATATATGAATAACTTCTTTAAATTTCAGTTATATTTATTAGATATATTATATATAATATTATATACCAGTCTAATACAAATCTAAACTAATGTACTGCTTCAGATAATAATGATTTACATATCACTGTATATCAGTTATTTAAGAATCGTTTATATTTATTAAAGTATCCCATTATTTGTTTTATATACATTTGTAACTTAATATAATTACACATGTAAATGTTTTATTCTTTACATTTGTAATTAGTAATTTATATGAAATGAAAGAGAGATTGCTGGAATTTTTGAGATCAGAAAATAAATCCTCGGCTCAGCTTGCTGAAGAGATAGGCGTCCAACCTTCGAGTATATCGCACATTTTATCAGGCAGGAATAATCCAAGTCTCGATTTTGTGTTAAAAATGTTTGATAAATATCAGTTTTTATCAACTGAGTGGCTATTATTTGGAAGAGGCTCCATGTATAAAGAGGTGAAAATGAATACACTTTTTGATGATAAGGATACTGGTATTCCTGATAGTAACAATCTCCCACTTTACCATGATAGTATCAAATCACAAGTTGAGCAAGGCAATTTGGTGGCAGGTAAAGCTGTTTCTGGTACTGAAAATAAGACGGTTCCAAGAGGTTCTTCTGTGAGGAAAATTGTGTGGTTTTTTGATAATAACAGCTTTGAGGAGTATTACCCTGGCAGTTAACTATCATATTATTAGTTGAATTGCATCACTTATTTTACCGGTTTGATGTATAAATGTTTTCGGCTTTCCGGAAAGTGAGCCAAACTCATATCTTTAAAAAATATTCACGTCTTTTACGGGGTAAAATATTGTTTCTGATTTCAGTTAAAATCAGCCATTAAAATTATCTTTGTGTTAAACTTTTTTTAATGACAAAGCGTATAGAAGATCTTGTAGTTACTGAAAATAAGTGCATTACAAGCGATTATTTTGTTATTGAGCTTGCTGGGAGCAGCAAGCTTCCCGAATTATCACCGGGTCAGTTTGTACAGGTGAGGATTGATGGTAGTTCTGAAACCTTCCTGCGGCGTCCTATATCAATACATGATGTCGATTATGGGAGGAAAAGTATAAAATTGTTGATTCAGGTTGTTGGAAAGGGTACGGATGCGCTGTCAAAGTTGCGCCAGGGGGATCTGGTCAATCTTATTTACCCTCTGGGTAATTCATTCGGATTACCGGGAAAAGAGGATAAAGTGCTTTTAATAGGCGGAGGTTGTGGCATTGCCCCATTACTATTTCTTGGGAAACATTTAAAATCAAAAGGTTATTCTCCGGAGATCTTGTTGGGATTCAGGAACCGGGATCGAATAATTGAAATAGAAGAATATCAGAAAATTGGAAAAGTCCATATTACAACGGAAGATGGTTCCAGTGGTGAAAAGGGGTTTGTAACAACTCACTCAGTATTGACTGACAGCAAATTCGATAAGATCTATTGTTGTGGTCCGGAAGCTATGATGAAAGCTGTTGCAAGTTATTCACAAAAAAAACAGATTGACTGCGAAGTTTCACTTGAAAACCTCATGGCATGTGGAATTGGAGCATGTCTATGTTGTATTGTTGACACAGTTAAAGGCAATCTGTGCACATGCGTGGATGGACCGGTTTTCAATATAAGAGAATTAAAATGGTAAATCTGGGATTTTCAATTGGTGACCTGCATTTTAAGAATCCGGTGCTTACGGCGTCGGGAACATTTGGTTACGGACCTGAGTTTGATGATTTCATTGATGTCTCAAGATTAGGAGGAATTTTTGTAAAAGGGACAACTCTTGAACCCAGAGAAGGTAACAAGTATCCGCGAATGGCTGAGACACCTTCAGGTATGCTGAATTCGGTTGGATTACAAAACAAGGGTATAGATTATTTCGAAAATACTATCTACCCTCGTATTATGGGTTATGATACTAACATTATTGTAAATATTAATGGAAGCTATATTGAAGATTATATAGCTATTGCAGAGAGAATTAATAAGTTGGAAAAGATTCCTGCAATTGAACTTAATATTTCATGCCCTAACGTGAAAATGGGAGGGATGGCTTTTGGAACTAATCCTAAATCTGCCCGTGAGGTAACCAGGGCAGTAAGGGCTGTATACTCTAAAAAATTAATTGTTAAGCTATCTCCTAATGTTACTGATATTGTTGATTTTGCAAGGATAGTTGAAGAAGAAGGGGCCGATTCTGTTTCATTAATAAATACACTGCTTGGTATGTCGGTCGATGTTGGGAAAATGAAACCATCATTATCCACAATCACCGGGGGCCTTTCTGGTCCGGCAGTAAAACCCGTTGCTCTCAGAATGGTTTGGCAGGTTTCAAATGCAGTAAAAATACCAGTAATTGGTATGGGAGGCATAATGTCCGCATCAGATGCTCTCGAATTTATTCTTGCAGGAGCAGGCGCCATTCAGGTCGGTACAGCCTCATTTGTTGATCCTCAGACTTCAATTAAAATTCTCGATGGCATTGAAAAGTATCTCATAGAAAAAGGATTTTCTGATATAAAGGATATAACAGGCTATATTAATCGTAAGTTTTAAGATCAGATTTGTCTTCTGTGTAGTTGAGGATTATTAAATAAATGAGAAAACAATTTGTGATTCATCATTAAAATGTCTGTTTTTTACTGTAAATTTGAGAAAATTTATAAAATACTATCAAATCTATTAATCAATCACTACAAATATGTCAGAAAACTTACAGATTGATAATCTTGATAAGAAGATTCTCGATATTATAACAAAGAATGCAAGGATTCCTTATCTTGAAGTCGCCAGAGAATGTGGAGTATCAGGTGCAGCAATACATCAGCGTGTTCAGAGGCTTATCAGGATAGGCGTAATAAGGGGTTCTGAATTTAAGGTGGATCCGGTGATGGTTGGTTTTAAAACATGTGCTTATATTGGAATCTTTCTCGACCATCCGGGAAATTTCAGGAAGGTGGTAGATAAATTTAAAGACATCCCTGAAATTATTGAGTGCCATTACACGACAGGAAATTATTCATTATTCATTAAAGTCTATACACGTGATAATGAGCATCTCAGAATGATTCTTACCGATACAATTCAAAATATTACCGGAATAGTACGAACAGAGACTTTGATCTCTCTTGAGGAATCAATAAACAGACAGATACCTGTGCTTGCACAATAGGTGTTGGTTAATTACCAGGCGTTTACGTATTGCATTCTATTGCCATGGAAATTTTATCAATGGATTGTGAGTAAAAGTTATTTCATTTTTTTGAATTAAAATAAAATTATCATACATTTGCACTCGCAAAAACAAAAGAGGATTCAGTAGCTCAGCTGGTAGAGCACATCCCTTTTAAGGATGGGGTCCTGGGTTCGAGCCCCAGCTGGATCACAAAAAACAGGAGGAAGTTAATATTTCCTCCTGTTTTATATTTAAGAAATGTACAAAGTATACATATTATATAGCAAATCACTTGACAGTTATTATGTAGGTTATACAAATTCTTTAGACCGTCGTCTCTCAGAGCATAATAGGAAGAAGGGCAAGTATACAGACAGGGGTATTCCCTGGACATTGGTCTACAGTGAATCCTACGATAAAAAAGGTGAAGCAATGGAAAGAGAGCGATTTATAAAGAAGCAGAAGTCAAAATCCTATATTGTAACGTTAATACGATGCAGGTAGAGCATTCCGCTTTGCGGAAGGGTCCTGGGTTCGCGTGTCCCGACAGCCGCAGTGAAACGGAGGCTGATCGGGAAGCCCCAGCTGGATCACAAAAAGGAAAGCATTCGCTTTCCTTTTTTGTTTTATTCTGTTAAATTAGCACTTATGTAATCTTGAATAAAACACATATAATGAGCTATCTGTTTAAGGACAAAGTTGTAATAGTGACAGGTGCTTCTTCAGGTATTGGTGAGGCAATAGCACGTGAATTCGCCAGAAACGGCAGTAAGGTTGTGCTTGCAGCCCGATCAGAAAACAGATTGTCGGAAATTGTTAAGGATATATGTGAAGGGGAAGGTTCTGCTACATTTGTTAAAACAGATGTCACAAGCGAGACAGATTGTCAGAATCTAATTCAAAAGACTGTAGAGTTACATGGTGGTATTGATATACTTATTAACAATGCCGGGCTTTCTATGAGAGCTTCCTTTCCTGAGGTAGAGTTAAAAGTACTTCATCGTCTTATGGACGTAAATTATTGGGGCACAGTTTATTGCACGAAGTATGCTTTGCCCTTTCTGCTGGAGCGAAAAGGATCTCTTGTTGGTGTCTCGTCAGTAGCAGGATTTCATGGATTACCCGGACGTACAGGTTATTCAGCCTCAAAATTTGCAATGCACGGTTTTTTGGAAACCATCAGGATCGAGAACCTGAAAAAGGGATTGCACGTCATGATAATTGCACCAGGTTTTACTTCCACAGAGATACGAAAACATGCCCTGACGGCCAACGGCAATGAACAGGGCGAGTCGCCCAGAGATGAAAAGAAGCTTATGTCTCCGGAGTATGTTGCCAGGTGGGTACTGAAAGGTATCAGAAAAAAAAAGAGGAACAAGCTATTGACCTGGGATGGACGGTTAACTGCCCTTTTTCAACGAATAATCCCTGAATTTGTCGACCTCGTGTATTATTATGAGATGTCAAAAGAGCCCAGGTCTCCATTGAAATAGAGTTTCCTCTCCTCCAGAAAGGAAAAATGTTAACGCCTTAAATGCACACAAAGCTGAAACACTCTGTTTTAGGCCAATCTAACTTATTTTTCCGGTTATGGATACAAATACTCCAACAAAATAACTTTTTTTTGTAATGAATAACCTGTATGTACGTCATGTATTAAAAAGCGATTATTAACATAATACATACAACATGAAAAGAGTATTATTATTTGGTTTATTAACTCTCTATGCAGCAATAAGTTCAGGACAGAAATCTCTTGACAGGTTGTTTGATAAATATGCCGGGATTGATGGTTTTGTGTCAGTTACAGTCAGCGGTAACCTGCTTAAGCTTTTTGACTGCAATGATAATGATGACTTTAAATTACCTGCTTCTGTTACACAGATCAGAATCCTGGCACAGGAAGGTGATAATACCTCACCTGAAGATTTCGGTAAGATGATAATGAGTGATATGGACTTAGGAATGTATGATGAGTTAATGAGGATCAAGGAGTCTCATCAGGATCTCAGAATGCTGGTTCGCTCAGAAGGCAATAAGATTAAAGAGTTCTTGCTGATCGCTGGAGGAGAAGACAACGCAATCATTCAGGTTAAAGGGGAAATGTCATTTAAAGAGGCCCGAAAGTTCTCTGAAGATATAAAAACTGATCGTAGTATAATCATTACTGCGAATCATAAGTAGATTAAAAACAGCATATCTTTAGAAAACCTTCACTGATTGTATTTACAGGAATGTCCAGAACTGATTTTACTGATCTTGTACAGCAGCTTAGTCGGAAATTATATAGATACGCCTTCCGCATTCTTTGTAACCAGGAGGAAGCAGAAGATGCTGTACAGGAGGTTTTTATAAAGCTCTGGAAGATGGGACCCCGCTTAGATGAATATAAAAGTATTGATGCTCTTGCAACAGCAATGACAAAAAACTACTGTATTGATCAGACAAGAAAATACAAGCTTTTACATCAGGACGGACCCGACAGAGCAGATCATTTATCATTTCCATCACCACATGAACAGATGGAGATTAAGGAATCTGATGAAATTATTCATAATATTATCGGAAAAATGGATGATCAATATAGCTCACTTGTACGACTCAGGGAAATTGAAGGGTTATCATATGAAGAGATATCAGAGAAAACAGGACAGAATATAAATACATTGAGGGTAACACTTTCAAGAGCCAGAAAAATTATCAGGGATGAATATTTAAAATATCAGTATGAACGAAGAGGAGTTACACAAAGTACTCGAAAAGTACTATGAAGGAGAGAGTACCATTGAGGAGGAGTTGGCACTTAATGACTATTTTAATAAAGTAAGTGCTGTTGATGACCACGAAGCTGAGAAAGCTTTATTTCATTATTTCAGGGAGTCAAAGGAGGTGCCTGAGCCATTGCCTGACTTTGAGCATAGGATAATTGCAGGGGTTGATCAATACGAGCAGATGCGGGCTAAGGGTAAGAGGTTTCTCTTTTCATTACTGAGTGGGGCCGCAGGCATACTTCTTATGGTTGCAACATATCTCTTTTTTGTTAAGGAGAATGTGCCGCAAGATACATTCGATGACCCCAGAATAGCCTATGCTGAAACAATAAAGATTCTGCATGATATCTCAACTCAATTGAACTACGGAGCCAAGGTACTTGAGCCTGTAAGCAGGATCAATAAGATCCCTACTGAAAGCTCCGTTGCTTTTAATAAATCAACTAAACTAATTGAAGAAAATATTAAGAACCTTGAGAATCTGAATCAACTTAATAAAGCGACCACCCTGGTTAACATTAATGAAACGGAAAAATAAATAACATAAATATAATGATATGAAAAAATTATTTCTATTTGTTGCATCTCTGTTTCTCAGTCTTATCATATATGCTCAGTCTAACGCAGTTGACGAGATGTTTAATAAATACTCTGAGAAAGATGGTTTTACAGTTGTTTCAATATCGAGTAAGATGTTCAGCCTGTTTTCTGACCAGGAGACTGGAAATGAAGAAACGGAAAATGTTACAAGCCGCCTTAAATCGATAAGGATCCTATCTGTTGATGATTCATTAATGAACAGGGATCTTAATTTCTATACCGAACTGGGCAAAAGACTTGATTTATCAGTATATGAGGAACTTATGGTTATTAAAGAAGGTAAAGATGTTACAAAATTCCTGATACGGCAGAAAGGTTCAATAATATCCGAATTGCTTGTTATAGCCGGTGGGCCAGGAGGTAACTCACTGATCTCTATAAAAGGGGACCTTAATCTTAAGGATATTTCAGATATATCAAAAAGCACTGGAATTCATGAGCTTGAGGGTCTTGAGAATATTGAACAAAAAAAACCTGAGAAGTAGTTTTCTGTGATATATCATAATCAATGCAACCTTCCTGCAATCAATTTTGTTATGTAATTATAATTGCATAAAGTATTAAATAAGCTTTGATCTTCTTTTTTTTTATATTTGTATTGATTAGTGCACCAGAATTAATTTAATATACTATGAATAATAAAGGTAAAAATCGAATAGGACTTCTGATGGCCGGGCTCGTCTTTATTTCTTCTGTTTCGTTTTCACAGATTGATAATATTGATTTTATGAGAAGCGCCCCTGCTGATGGTGTTAAATTCCTTGAAGCATATGTCTCCCCATGGGCAAATGCTTTTGGAGCAGGACTTAACAGCGGGTGGTATAATACTGCAAAACCTCATAAATTTGGCGGATTTGACCTTACAACCAGTTTTAACATTGGTTTTGTTCCGTCCTCCGCAGATAACTTTGATATCTCTTCACTGGGGCTTTCGCAATCGGTAACAGGCTCCGGGTTAACACCTTCAATATCAGGACCAGCCACAGGTGGTCAGCCCATGGAGTACAGGGTAAATGGTTACACACTTGCTTCTTTTAATGCTCCTCCCGGAACAGGGTGGAAAATAATTCCTGTCCCAACAGCACAAATTGGAATCGGATTACCTTTTGGAACAGAACTTAAAGGGAGATTTATACCTAAGATTACGATAAAAGATGGAGATATATCTTTATGGGGGGTAGGACTGGTTCATAGCCTTTTACAATATCTTCCCGGTAATAAGTTATTACCATTTGACGTCTCTCTTTTTGGAGGATATACTAAACTTACCGGTAATGTACCTTTAAGTCTGTTGCCCGATCCTGCTATTGCACAGAATTATACAACTCCTTATAATTCTCTCACATCTTTCACGGATCAGAATCTGAATTTAAGTGTATCCGCTCTGAATGTAAGTGCAATTGCCTCTTTAAATTTACCTGTCATAACTTTTTATGGCGGATTAGGATACTGTAAA
>JFJP01007641.1_pt1 | contig 13753 bp, 16 predicted proteins | sample 431651 | NCBI WGS metagenome assembly JFJP01 (sample SAMN02602958, study PRJNA72255) | Microbial mat metagenome, whole genome shotgun sequencing project. | biome: fresh water; feature: sink hole; material: water; isolation source: purple microbial (photo- and chemosynthetic) mats found in... | reverse complement strand
CGCACTCGCGCACCTGCGCCACCGAGCCGGGGGCCGAGGTGAGCTGCTCGCTGTACACGGTTTGAATGGAGTCGATCACGCACACCGTGGGGCGCTCGGCGTCCAGCGTGGCCAGAATTTTTTCCACCGAAATTTCGGCCAGCACCCGCACCTGGCTGCCGTCCAGCCCCAGGCGGCGCGAGCGCAGCGCCACTTGCGCTCCCGATTCTTCGCCCGTGACGTAGAGGGTTGGTACGGTCAAGCTGAGCTGGTGCAGCGCCTGCAAGAGCAGCGTGCTTTTGCCAATGCCAGGGTCGCCCCCGATCAGCACCACGCCGCCTTCCACCATGCCACCGCCCAGCACGCGGTCCAGCTCGTCGAGGCCGGTGGGCAAGCGTTCAAAGTCTGCCGCGTCGATGTCGGCCAGCGTGGTCACGGGTTGTGCTGCGGCCAACGAGGCAAAGCGGTTCTTGCTGGCGGGTGTCGATGAGGGTGTTCCACGCCCCGCAGCTGGGGCATTTGCCCAGCCACTTGGGGCTGGTGCCGCCGCACTCGGTGCAGGTGTAGAGGGTTTTGTCTTTGGCCATGGCGGGCACTATATAGTCCGCGGCCGAACCCCTTTGCCCGGAAAAAGTCGCTGTCATGTCCACCCTGCCCCTGTTTGACGATGCCCCCGTGCCCGACGATGTGGACCCGCTGCGCCGCTTGCAGGTGGTGCCACAGGCGGGGGCCACGTTGTCCGCCGCAGCGCGTGCTTACAACCTGCAGCTGGCCCGCATCGACAAGCTCAAAAGCCAACTCGCCGAGATGGAAGCCTTGTCGATGACCCACCGGCAAGCGCTGGCGCAGCGCGTGCACCCCCTGACCCTGCGCCACCAAAGCCTGATGAAGGACATGGCCCTGTGGCTGGACGGGCAATTGGCGCAGCCGCCGCAAGCGCTGAAGCTGACCCCGGTCCAGCGCGAATCGGCGGTGCAGATCGTCAGCAGCCTGGCCGCGCAACTGGTGTTGGCCGGGCACCCCGACATGGCCGCCGTGCATGACCGCCACAGCCGCACCAGCCTGGCCGACATGGAGCGCACCCACGCCCAGCACATCAAAGCCGAGTTGGAGGCCATGATGGGCGAGGCCTTCATGCCCGACGACCCCCATGCCACCTTGGCTGATGTGATGCAAGCCGCCAGAGCCCGCGTTCAAGAGGTCGCCGCCCAGGAAGAGGCCGCGAGAGAAGCCTCTGCTGCCAAGCGCAAGGCCAAAAAAGAGGCCAAAGCGGGTGCCAAAGCGCCCAACGCGGCCCAGGCCCTGCAGCAAGCCCTGCAAGGCGACGCCGACACCAGCCTGCGAACTCTGTACCGCCAGCTGGCTGGGGCCTTGCACCCCGACCGTGAGCCCGACGAGCAAGAGCGCTTGCGCAAGACCGCCCTCATGAGCGAGGCCAACGCCGCCTACGCCCGCAAGGACATCGTCACGCTGATGGACATTCAGCAGCGCGTGGCGCTGGCCACCCCGCAAGCCGTGGCCAGCCTGCCCGACGACAAACTCAAGAGCCTGACCCTGCTCGTCAAGGCCCAGGTGGCCGAACTTGAGCGCCAACGCGCCCGCACTCAGGATGCGCTGTGCCAGGAGTTTGACGTGGTGAGCATCACCGCCAAGTCGCTGGAACAGGCCCTCATGGAAGACGAAGAAGAGCTGGCCGAAGCCGTCCAGCACATGCAGGAGGACCTTGTGCTGGTGCAGCAGCCTGCGGGGTTCAAGCGCTGGCTGACGCAGCAACGCAAACTCAGCCAGCAGATGGCGCGCGAGCAGGCCCGGCTGGCCCGGTTTCAGGACTGGGATGATTTCTGACCGGGCTGGCGCCGGGTTTCTGACCACACGTTGATGTAGTTGCCGACAAAAATGATGGCGGCGCCCACCAGCACCGCCGCGTCGATGGCTTCACCGTACAGCACCGCACCCGCCACCGCAATCAGCGGCAGGCGGGCAAAGTCGATGGGCATGACGAACGAAGCCGGGGCCAGCCGCAGCGCACTGGTCAGGCAAAAGTGGGCCACCACCCCGGTGACGCCAATCACCACCAGCCAGGGCCAACTGGCCGCCGTGGGCCAACGCACCACGCCGTCCCAGAGTGCGATGCCTGCGCCAAACACCAGTTGCAGCAGCGTCAGCCAGAACATGATGGACACGATGCTCTCGCGCCGCGTCAGCACCTTGGTGGTGATGCTGGTCAGGGCAAAACACACCGCACTGGCCGCCGCTGCCACCATGCCCAGGTTCACCCCACCCACGTCAGGGCGCGCCACCACCAGAATGCCCACAAAACCCAGCACCGCTGCCAACATGCGCAACGGGGTGATGCGCTCACCCAGGAAAAACGGTGACAGCAGCAGTACCCAAATGGGCGTGGTGAATTCCAGCGCAAACACCTGCGCCAGCGGGATGAGCGTGACCGCCAGAATCCACAGGTTTTGCCCGGTGAAGTGAATGGCGTTGCGCAACACATGGCCGCCCAGCCGCTGGGCACTCACTTCGCGCAGCCGCCCGGTGGCAAAGGCGGCGGCCAGCACGATGAGCAGACCCACCGCCGAGCGCACCGCCATGATTTCGAAGGTGTCGTGCGCCCCTTTCAGCTCTCGCACGGCAATGGCCATGGCGCTGAACGAGGTGATGGCGCCGGTCATCCACAGCGCGGCCCGCAGCGGGTTGTGTGCGGGCGCAGGTACTCCGTTGGGTGCGCTCATGAGGCGGCGGGTACGGTGTATTGCCGCTTGATTTCCGCCACTTCCACTTGATAGGCGCTGTACCAACGCTCGCGGCCCAGTTGCTGGGCCATCAGGTGGTCGGTGTGTTGTTTCCACGCGCGGATGCTGGCTTCGTCGGGCCAATACGACAGGGCGACTTCCTGGTTGCCCTCGGTCACGGCCACAAACTCTAGGCAGCCAAACTGCGTCAGCGCCAGCTCGCGCAGGCGGGCTGCGGTGGCGCTGTAGTCGGCGTCCAGCTGGCGGGCCGTGGCGCGAAAAATCACAACGAACATGGTGGGGTGTTTCTGGTTGTCAAGGCAGGTGGTAATCGAAGAACCGCGTGCCAGGTTCGGGGTTGTTCGGTAAAACCCATGCGCCGGTACAGCCCCTGCGCGTGGGTGGTGGGGGCCACGGCGTCGAGTATCAGGTGGTTCACGCCCAGCGTGGGGGCCAGTTCCATCAGCCGCCGCACCAGGGTCTCACCCAGGTTCAAGCCCCGGTGGGCGGGACGCACGTACACGCGCTTGACCTCGGCTGTGGTGCCTTGGTGCACCAGCAGGCCAGTGCATCCCGCCAGTTGATCGCCCGCATGCGCCAGCACAAACAGGCCAGAGGGCGGGGTGAACAGGGCTTCAAACTGGGCCAACTCGACGTCCAGCTTGCGGGCACAGGAGCCCACATCAAGCCAGTCCATGTATTCGCGGATCAGCGACAGCAGCGGTTCGGTGTCGGCCGGGTATTCAGCCAGACGAAGGGTCACAGGGTTCATGGGGGCAGGCTTTCCCATTCGTCATGCCGCTGGCGGCGCTCCAGCCGGTAGTTGGTGATTTCCAGGCGGATGCCATCGGGGTCGGTGAAGAAAGTGGCCCAGTAGTCTGGCGCGTAGTCGGGGTACAGCTTGGCATCGGTGGCGGCAATGCCCGCTGCCTGCAGCGCCTGCGCGGCCTCGGTCACGTCGGCCACGGTGTCTACCCTGAAGCAGAAGTGGTGCAGGCCTGGTGAGTAGGGCTCGTGCGCGCTGGCCACGCGGGCAGGGCGCAGCACGTAGCCAAAATGGCGGTTGTAAAACTGCACATGCGGGTCACCGCCCAGCGTGAAGCGGTTGTGCCGAAACCCCAGCACCTGCCCCAGCACGCTGGTGTAAAACGTCTCGGCGCGCGCCATGTCACTGACGGTGATGTAGATGTGGTCAATGCCGGTCACGTTGGGCATGGGGTAATTTTATATAAAAAGTGGCAATTTTACTTGCTGGTATTGCGTGATCAGCTATTGTTTATTTTGGGAGGTGATCCATGTCCACGGTGTTTGAAAAGCTGCTGAGCGGCGAATGGCCTTGCGCCAAAGTGTACGAAGACGAGCACGTGTTCGCTTTCATGGACGCGGGCCAGGTGAACGACGGCCACGTGATTGTGGCCAGCAAGCTGCCGTTCGAGACGCTGATGGACATGGACGAAGTCACTGCAGCGGCCTTGATGCGCGCAGCCTGGAAAATTGCCCGCGCGGTGGAGGTGGAGTTCAAACCCCAGGGCATCACGGTGCTGCAAGCCAACCGCCCCGCAGGCTGGCAAACCGTGCCACACGCGCACCTGCACGTGTTGCCGCGTTATGAGGGTGATGGCGTGGAGCTGACCTGGCCGCGCAAAGAGCCGGGCATGGAGCGCTTGCGGGAGCTGGCGGCAAGGGTTCGGGTATGAGCAACAGCGCAACACCCAAGGTCTTGCCGCGCATCAAGATCTGCTGCATTTCAAGCGTCGATGAAGCACGTCTGGCGGTCAGGTATGGCGCATCCGCTGTGGGGCTCGTTTCACAGATGCCCAGTGGTCCGGGGGTCATCCCGGATGAGCTGATCGCCGAGATCATTGCGACGGTTCCTCCACCGGTGGCCACCTTTTTGTTGACATCGCTGTGCGACGCCGAGGGCATTGCGCAACAACATGCCTGCTGCGGAAGTTCAGTTCTTCAGCTGGTGGATTTCGTCGAGCCCGTTGAGCTTGCAAAGCTGAGGCGCCTGTTGCCGCAGGTGAAGCTGGTTCAAGTCATTCATGTCATGAACGAGCAGTCGATTGACGAGGCCAGGCGGGTTGAGGGTTTTGTCGACGCACTGTTGCTTGACTCGGGTAACCCGACGCTTCATGTGAAAGAGCTCGGGGGAACAGGGCGAGTTCACGACTGGGGGCTCAGCCGCCGCATTCGGGAGCAGGTGGGCCGTCCGGTCTTTCTGGCTGGTGGCTTGCGCGCATCCAACGTCGCGGAGGCCATACGGGCGGTCGAACCCTTTGGCTTGGACTTGTGTTCAAGTGTCAGACAAGACGGCAAACTGAGCGAACACAAGCTCAGCGAATTCATGCAAGCGGTGCGCAGTGCGGCCTGAATGGTTGCTCAGCTGCCGAACTTGAAGACGCCCAAGAAGCTGCGCCGGTTTTCTCCAGGCAGGGCACCGGCAAGCGTGTGCAAAGGCACGGCTGTGATGCCCTCCGACAGTGGCCACGGTGCCGCTTGGTCGGGTGCATGGCACAGCACATACAGGTGGTTCAGTGCCAGCGCCTGCTGCGCCGTGCGCATGGAGGCTGTGACCTTGGGCGAGCGCGTCAGCTTCACCTCAAACCCCAGGCGCTGGTCGCCGCGCACCAGCAAAAAGTCAAGCTCTGCGCCCGAGTGCAGCGCCCAAAAGTAGCACTCGTCTCGCTGCGCCCGCGTGTGCCGAATGACTTCGCCCAGCGCAAACCCTTCCCAAGATGCACCGCATTTGGGGTGCGACAGCAGGTTGTTTTGGTCGGTGATGCCCAGCAAGCTGTGCAGCAGGCCGGTGTCGCTCAGGTACACCTTGGGGGCCTTGACTCCGCGTTTGCCCAGGTTGGCATGCCAGGGGCGCAGCCGCCAAGCCATGAAGGTGCCTTCCAGAATGTCGAGGTAGCGCGACACGGTTTTGTCACTCACACCCAGTGCCCGCGACAACTCGCTGCCGTTCCAGGTTTGCGCGTGGTAGTGGCCCAGCATGGTCCAGAAGCGGCGCAAGGTCTGCGCAGGCAGGTTGATGCCCAACTGCGGCAAGTCACGCTCCAGATAGGTGCGGATGAAGGCCTCGCGCCAAGCCCGGCTGGCGGCCATGTCGGGGGCCAGAAAGGCACGGGGAAAGCCACCGCGCAGCCACAGTTCGTCCAAAGCACCTGTTGTGGCGACCTCTTCCAGGTTCAACCCCCCCAGTTCGTGAAACACCACGCGCCCGGCCAGGCTCTCCGAGGTGTTGCGCAGCAGGGCTGGGGCCGCGCTGCCCAGCAGCAGAAAACGCGCAGGTGTATCGGGCCGGTCTGCCAGCACCCGCAGCAAGGGAAACAGCTGGGGCTGTGTCTGGATTTCGTCCAGCACCACCAAGCCGGTGAGGGGGCGCAACGCAAAAGACGGGTCGCTCAGGCGCGCCAGATCGTCCGGGTCTTCCAGGTCAAAGTGGTGATGCGGCCCAGGCCATTCGGCAGCCAGTCGCCTGGCCAATGTGGTTTTGCCCACTTGCCTGGGGCCGAGCAAAGCCACCACCGGGAACTGAGTCAGTCCGTTGACAATGCTTTTCAGGTGGTGTTCACGTCGGATCATGGCGCATAGTAGTGCGAAAAGTCGGAGTTTGAGTCCGAAATTTCGTGTTTTTTTGCGCACGGGTTTGATTTTGAGTGAACACCAGCACACTCTTTGGTGCCCAATCTATGGTGTTCCTATCCACCGTCCAGAACTCATCGCACACGCTGCGCAGCGAGGCGCGGTCGTGGCTGACCAGCATCGTTGTGAGCCCGGTGTGTGGCTGTTCCGGCAGCTTGACCCTCCAAATACCATACATACAATGTACGTATGATCAAGTTCGAATGGGATCCGCCCAAAGCAGCGGCCAATCTCAAAAAGCACCAGGTTTCCTTCGATGAGGCGAAGTCCGTCTTCTATGACGAGTTCGCTGTCCAGTTCTTCGATGAAGAGCACTCATCGGACGAAGAGCGCTTTCTGATGTTGGGCATGAGCTCTGGCGCGAAGTTGCTCCTCGTCTGTCATTGCGAGCGCGAACATGGCCAGATCATCCGCATCATCTCCGCTCGCAAGGCAACCAAGCGCGAAAGCGCGTTCTACCAAGGTGGCTAGACATGAAAGCTGAATACGACCTCACTAAACTGAAGGCCCGCAAAAACCCATACGCATCAAAGCTGAAGAAGCCCGTCACCATGCGGCTCTCCGAGGACGTTGTTGAGTATTTCAAAGGCATGGCTGAAGAGGCTGGCATTCCGTACCAAAGCCTCATCAACCTGTATCTGCGCGACTGTCTTGCCAGCCATCGCAAGTTGCAAATCAAGTGGCCCCAAGCGGGTTGACTCAGACGTTGAACGACTGCTTCACCGGCTGAACAAAGGCGGCTCATGGCTGCCAGGCCATCTTGCCGCTCTTCCCGATAAGCACAGACATTTTTATGGCAAAAAATCCATCCATCGCTTGATGGTATTGACTTGAAAGCCACATAAAAATCAGCCCTTGGCTCCAACCTTCGCTGCCTTTTTGGCTGCCTTGGCCGCCGCCCCACTGGCCTCTTTCACCGCCTCGCGCTGGCGTTTGGCTTCATCCAGCAGGTAGCGCTGGTAGTCGTCCAGGTCACCGTCGAAGGGTTCCACGCCACCGCGTGACACCATCCAGAATTCATCGCACACGCTGCGCAGCAGGGCGCGGTCGTGGCTGACCAGCATCACGGTGCCCTCGAACTCGTTCAGCGCCATGGCCAGCGCCTCGCGGGTGGCCAAATCGAGGTGGTTGGTGGGCTCGTCCAGCAGCAGCAGGTTGGGGCGTTGCCACACGATCATGCACAGCACCAGGCGGGCTTTTTCGCCGCCGCTCATGCTGCCCACGGCCTGCTTCACCATGTCTCCGCCAAAGTTGAACGTGCCCAGGAAGCTGCGCAGGTCTTGCTCGCGCGTGGCCTGGCCCGCCAGCTTGCTGGCCGCGCCCAGGTCTTTGGCCAGCTTGATCATGTGCTCCAGCGGGTTGTCGGCGGGGCGCAGCACGTCCAGCTCCTGCTGGGCAAAGTAGCCGATGTTCAGGCCCCGGCCCTCGGTCACTTCACCGCCAATAGGAGCGAGGTCGCGCGCCACGGTTTTGACGACGGTTGATTTGCCTTGGCCGTTGGCACCCAAAATGCCGATGCGCTGCCCGGCCAGCACCGACTTGCTCACGTTGCGCACGATGACGGTGGGGGGCGTGCCTTGCGGTGAGCTCTCGGGTGCGGGGTAGCCAAAGCTCACGCCCTGCATGGCCAGCATGGGGTTGGGCAGGTTGGCGGGTTCTTTGAATTCGAAGGTGAACTCGGCATCCGCCATCAGCGGGGCCACTTTTTCCATGCGGTCCAGCGCCTTCACGCGGCTTTGGGCCTGCTTGGCTTTGCTGGCCTTGGCCTTGAAGCGGGCAATGAACTTTTGCAGGTGGGCAATTTTGTCTTGCTGCTTGGAGAACGCGGTGGCCTGCAGCGCCATCTGTTCGGCGCGCATGTCTTCAAACTTGCTGTAGTTGCCGCCGTAGCGCACCAGCTTGGCCGCGTCGATGTGCAGGGTGACGTTGGTCACGGCGTCCAGAAACTCGCGGTCGTGGCTGATGACCACCATGGTGCCTTCGTACTTCTTCAGCCAGGCCTCCAGCCACACCAGCGCGTCCAAGTCCAAGTGGTTGGTGGGTTCGTCCAGCAGCAGCAGGTCGCTGGGGCACATCAGGGCGCGGGCCAATTGCAGGCGCATGCGCCAGCCGCCCGAAAAGCTGTTGACCGGGTTGTCCAGCTCGGTGGTTTTGAAGCCCAGGCCCAGTATCAGCGCTTGCGCGCGGGCGGCGGCATCGTAGGCCCCGGCATCGTGCAGGGCCATGTAGGCGTGGGCCATGCGGTCGTGGTCGTCCAGCGCTTCGGCTTCGTCCACTTCCTGTTGGGCGGCCAGCAGCACGGTGTCGCCTTGCACCACAAACTCGGTGGCGCTTTGCTCGGTTTCGGGCATGTCCTGGGCCACCTGGCCCATGCGCCACTGAGTGGGTATATAGAACTCGCCCGCGTCTTCGTGCAGGTTGCCGTTCAGCAGCGCAAACAGCGACGATTTGCCCGCCCACCTTTTCGCCGGGGTTGAGGGTGACGGATGTGCTGTCCAGCAGCACCTTGACGCCACGGCGCAAGACGATGTTTTTGAGAGTGATCACGAAAGAGAGCTTGTTTTGCGCGGGCGCGGATGCGCGTGGGTGCGTGTTAACCCTGATTGGAACACGCCCCTTTGACCAGCCAGTCGCGCCTATCCGGGACAATGCGGGCTTTTCAATGTTTGATGTGTGCACCCATGACCGAACCCACCAGTCGCCCAGCCCTGCCCGACCACCTGTCTCAAGAACCCCGCAGCCCCCACTTTGTGCGCGAGATTTTTGAGCACGACATTGGCATCCGATTCAACGGCAAAGAGCGCACCGACGTGGCCGAGTACTGCATCAGCGAAGGCTGGGTGAAGGTGCCCGCAGGCAAAACCGTGGACCGCAAGGGCCAGCCGTTGTTGTTGAAGCTCAAGGGCACGGTGGAGGCGTTTTACGTTTGAAGCCTCCATGCGTGCTTGACTGAACGCACCCCACAAAAATGGCACCAGGAGGGTGCCGTTTTTATGAAAAACAGGCATCTACCGCTTGCCGGTATTGCCTTTGAACATCAAGGTCCAGCTCGGCAAAGCGCCTGTTATTTGGATGCACTTGCGCGAGCTGGCTTTTGTGCTGGATAAGCGCGCCGTTTGCGCAACGACGCGAATGGTCTGGGCTCGTGCGTGTGTCAGCGAACAGACATTGAATTGGCCATTCCCTAGATTGAAGTCAGTCAGCGGGTCACCCGGCGTTGGTGTGCCGTGCTGCGGGAAGCTCTCAATCAAATGGAACAGTCATGAAAACACACACACGCCCACTTGTCCTGCTGCTCACTGCCGTCGCCATGGCCGTAGGCTCCCTCGCCTCCGGCTGCGGAGGCAGCGATGACAGCCCGGTGGTAGTCCCGATCGTTGTGCCAGCTGTTGTCACACTTGCCTACAAGCAAGGTGATCTGCTGGCCACTGATTCACGTTTGCAGCAGGTCACGGCCTCGTTGGGCACCACATCAGGTGCCCTGCTGCAGGCCATTTTTGCGGTGAACAGTTTTGTGTTCACCGACCCCAAGGTCACGGATTACCCGACCTACGTGCAACGCCATGTCGAGGCCCAGCGAGCTTTGAGTGTGTTGAATTTGTATTCAGGGAATACCGAGAACCATGCCGACGCATTGCCCAGCAGCGAGACGGGTTTGCTGGCACTGCAACCGCAAAGCGCAATATCTGTCTTCAAAACAGCTGCTTCGCCCGAGGAAGTGTTGGCTGTGCTCAACAGCTCCAAGTCCAAATGGCCCATCAAGACGTTGATGCAGCAATATCAGGTCGGCGCCAAGAAGGCTCAGCTGATTTTGAACAACGCCATGGCGGGTCTCACCAGCGAGGCCTACCTGGAAGAGGCGTTTGTGGCCACGCAGGTCATCACGCGTTTGGAACTGGTCAAGAACGCATCTGCCCTTGTGGTGGTGGTCGGGGGAACTGTCGCCACAATGGGCACAGCGGCCTTGGCCGGCACCACGTTGACGGGTTTTGAAGTGGGCAGTGCCGTCATTGGCACGGCTGACGCGGTCATCAAGGTCACCAAAGCCGGGGCAGAGCTGGCCATCGGACGTGATGGTGCGTTGGATTCAGCCTTTGAAAAGTCGACATTTGTCAGCACCATCGCCAACGTCAATGAAGTGGTGAGCGTGTTCGGGCTGTTCAACCCGTCAGGCAATGGGCTGGATGTCACCAACAAGCTGGTCTGGGTGGGCGGAAAGTTGAATGAGGTTTTCCAGGAGAACAAGGTATCGTTTGGCGCGGAAAGCCTCAAGTTGACCCAGTTTGACGACGACTTCAAGGCCAACTACCTTGCACGAGTGAAGGCGCTGCAGTACCCGACGACTTTTCCTGGCAACTACATCGATGCGGCAGGAAAGCCGACCACGGTGAGTCCCACCGACATGCCGAAAGTTGTCCTGGATGCTTTGGACACCTTGCCCATCGATGCGCAACTGGCGATTGTTCAGCAGATGTTGCCTGATTCGACGGATGTGCCCGTTATGGGCAACGGCATCACGCTGGCTGCCACCAAAGTGTCATCGGACGATACCTCCATCACCTACTCGGTCAGCGCAAACATTCAGGGCATCAAAGCGCCGACCAGTGTGGTGATGGCTGTTGCGAATGCCTCGGTGGTTAACGCCAACAGAACACTTTCCGCAGACGGTGTGTTGGCTTGGTCCGTGACAGTGTTGGGACAAAGCGGCACCGTGACCGTCACCCGAAGCGACAACGGCGGGAGCTTGTCAACCACGCTGCCCGGTCAAGCGCTGAACTTTGACGGCTCCTATGCAGGCTGGGCCTTGAACACCTATAAAGCGAAAGACGCTTTCTGTCACAGTGAGGAGATGTCTGTGACGGTTTCTGGTGCCACGCTCGGTGGGGATGTGATCGGTGCGATCAGCGGCAATGTGGTGTCGGGCACCTACAAGGAGTTTTGGGGGACGGTGCTGACGTTCTCCGGGACCATCAGCGGGACCACCATGCAAGGTACTTGGCGTAGTCCAGGGGGTGACTGCAGTGGGACCTTTTTGGTCAGGAAGGAGTGACCGGCGGCAAGGTAGATGACCCTGCCGTCTGAACCTCTGGCGGACATACAAACGGCACCCAAGGGTGCCGTTTGTATGAAAAATATGCCTCTTGCGCTTTATTCATAAGCACAAGCAGCTATCAATTCAGAATGGCGTGGCCTTCAGCTTCATCAAGCTGCTGCCTTCACGTTCAAGCGCCAGGCGTGCAGCAGGGGCTCTGTGTAGCCGCTGGGTTGGGCCTTGCCTTTGAACACCAGGTCGAGCGCGGCCTGGTAGGCGGCGCCTTGTTTGTTGGCGATCAGGGGCTTGTACAGCGGGTCGGCGGCGTTCTGGCCATCCACCTTGGCGGCCATGCGCTCGAAGGTGTCTGTCACTTGTTGCTCGGTCACGATGCCGTGGTGCAGCCAGTTGGCCATGTGCTGGCTGCTGATGCGCAGCGTGGCACGGTCTTCCATCAGGCCCACGTCATTGATGTCGGGCACCTTGGAGCAACCCACGCCCTGGTCCACCCAGCGCACCACGTAGCCCAAAATGCCTTGGGCGTTGTTGTCCAGCTCGGCCTGCTTTTCGGCAGCGCTCCAGTTGGGCGTGGCTGTGACGGGAATGGTCAGCAGGCCGGTCACCAGGTTGTCACGCTCGGCGTTGGCGTCGATCTTTTCCATCTCGGCCTGGATGTCAGCCACGCTGACCTGCTGGTAGTGCAGGGCGTGCAGGGTGGCGCCGGTGGGGCTGGGCACCCAGGCGGTGTTGGCACCGGCCTTGGGGTGGGCTACTTTTTGCTCCAGCATGGCGGCCATCAGGTCGGGCATGGCCCACATGCCCTTGCCAATTTGCGCCTTGCCGCGCAGGCCGCAGGAGAGGCCCACCAGCACGTTGTTGCGCTCGTAGCTCTGAATCCAGGCGCTGGTCTTCATGTCGCCCTTGCGCAGCATGGGGCCGGCCAGCATGGCGGTGTGCATTTCGTCGCCGGTGCGGTCCAGGAAGCCGGTGTTGATGAAGGCCACGCGGCTGGCGGCCGCGGCAATGCAGGCCTTCAGGTTGACGCTGGTGCGGCGCTCTTCGTCCATGATGCCCAGCTTGACGGTGCTGTCAGGCAGGCCCAGCACCAAACAGTTCGCAGGCAAACGCCACTTCGGCAGGGCCGTGCATTTTGGGTTTGACGATGTACACGCTGCCGGTGCGGCTGTTGCGAATGCCGTTGGCGCCATTGCCCTTCAGGTCGTGCAGGGCGATGGTGGTGGTGACCATCGCGTCCATGATGCCCTCGGGAATTTCTTTGTCCTCACTGCCCCACAGGATGGCGGGGTTGGTCATCAGGTGGCCCACGTTGCGCAGGAACATCAGGCTGCGGCCGTGCAGGCGCACTTCGCCGCCATTGGGCGCGGTGTATACGCGGTCGGGGTTCAGGCCGCGGGTGATGGTTTTGCCACCTTTCACCAACTCTTCGGTCAGCGTGCCCTTCAGGATGCCCAGCCAGTTGCTCCACGGCGGCCACGGAGTCTTCCAGGTCCAGGATGGTGGACAGCGCGGCTTCCAGCACCAGGTCGCTCACACCGGCGGCGTCGGTCTGGCCGATGGCGGTGGCGCGGTTGATGATGATGTCCAGGTGGTTGCCGTTGTGCTTCAACAGCACCGAGCGGGGGGCTGCTGCATCACCCTGGTAGCCCACCAGTTGGGCGGGGTTGGCCAGGCCTGTGGTGGTGCCGTTGGCCAGGGTCACGGCCAGTTGGCCGTTCGCAATGGCGTAGCCGGTGGCATCGGCGTGAGAACCGTTGGCCAGCGGGGTGGACTGGTCGAGCACGCGACGGGCAAAGGCAATGACCTTGGCACCGCGCTTTTCGTTGTAGCCGGGGCCTTTGCCGCAGCCGTCGGCTTCAGAGATGGCATCGGTGCCATACAGCGCGTCGTACAGGCTGCCCCAGCGGGCGTTGGCGGCGTTCAGCGCGTAGCGGGCGTTCAGGATGGGCACCACCAGTTGGGGGCCTGCCTGCAGGGCCAGTTCGGCGTCCACGTTGGCGGTGGTGGCTTTCACATTGGCTGGCTGGGGCACCAGATAGCCAATGGTTTCCAAAAACTTGCGGTAGCCCACCATGTTGCTGATGGGGCCGGGGTTGGCCTTGTGCCAGGTGTCCAGCTCGGTTTGCAGGCGGTCGCGTTCGGCCAGCAGGGCGGCGTTTTTCGGGGCCAGGTCGGCCACGATGGTGTCAAAGCCTTTCCAGAACGCATCGCTGGTGACGCCGGTGCCGGGAAGCACCTGGGTCTGGATGAAGTCAAACAGCTCGGTGGCCACTTGCAGGCCGTGGACTTGTGTGCGTGCGGTCATGGGAATTGCCTCTGGAAAGAAAAAGGACAC
>JFJP01029775.1_pt1 | contig 13755 bp, 7 predicted proteins | sample 431651 | NCBI WGS metagenome assembly JFJP01 (sample SAMN02602958, study PRJNA72255) | Microbial mat metagenome, whole genome shotgun sequencing project. | biome: fresh water; feature: sink hole; material: water; isolation source: purple microbial (photo- and chemosynthetic) mats found in... | reverse complement strand
TTTCCAGCAGTTCATCCCGACCCGCGAACAGGACAGTATGCTCTCCGGCTATCGTTCCTCCGCGTACGGCATGTATGCCTATCTCATGGTTTGTACGTTTTGCATCCTTGCCATGACGGCCGTGAACATAATCGAGTCGGACATCATCCAGGGCCTCCTGAATGGCATCCGCAATCGCGAGTGCTGTGCCGCTGGGCGCATCCAGTTTCTGATTGTGATGTTTTTCGATGATTTCGATGTCGAATTCCCGATGCAGGACGCGGGAAGCCTTTTGAACCAGATCGATGAGCAGATTCACACCGACGGACATGTTTGCGGAACGCAGGACTGCCGTGACGGAAGAGGCTTCCGCCAGCAAGGCCAGATGCCCGCTGTCCAGTCCTGTTGTTGCTACCACGATGGGAAGCCGGTTTCTTCCGGCAAATCGAAGTGCTTTTTCGAGACCGGTGGGATGGGAGAAGTCGATAATGACATCGACCTGTTCCTGTACCTTGTCGATATCCTGATAGATGGGATACGTGTCGGGGTTCATCGGGTGAATATCGACACCCGCGGTGATGACGAGATCGGACCGTTCCCTGACAGCGAGGGTGATCGCCTGGCCCATGCGGCCGTTGCAGCCAATCAGCAGGATTTTCAGCATGAGAATTCCTCCATTCAAATCAATCCGTAGGTGCGCATGGCGGAAGACAGCATCCGCCTGCCGGCCTCGCTGATTTCGACAAGCGGCATTCTGCAGGCGCCGACATGCATGCCCATGAGATTCATCGCTTCCTTCACAGGAATCGGACTTGTCTCGCAGAACAGGGCCTCCACAAGCGGGATGGTCTTCAACTGGAGCGCAAGGCCGCGGGCCTGGTCGCCGGAAAGCCAGGCATGAACCATTTCGTGGGTGTCCTTCGGAATGATGTTCGCCATGACCGAGATGACGCCAAGACCGCCCAAAGAGAGCATGGGAACGACCAGTCCGTCCTCGCCGGAGAATATCTGGAAATCCGGCCCGGCCAGTGCCCTTGTTTCCGGTGTCTGGGGGAGGTTGCATTCTTTCACCCCGACAATGCCCGGAACTTCGGACAACCGTTGGAGTGTTCTGGGATTGATGTTCAGATTGGTTCGCGAGGGAACATTGTAGACGATCATGGGGATGGAGATTTTTTCGGCAATGGCCGAAAAATGTCGGACAATGCCTTCCTGGGTGGTTTTGTTGTAATAGGGGGTGACGGAGAGAATGGAATCCGCCCCGATCGATTCGGCATACTGCGAGAGGTAGATGGCATGCTTTGTGTCATTGCTTCCTGTCCCGGCCATGACCGGGACGCGCCCGTTGATTTTTCCAATGGTGAACTTCATGACCGCCAGGTGTTCTTCATCCGGCATTGTGGAGGCTTCACCGGTGGTTCCGCAGGTGAGGATGGCATCCGTGCCCTGCGAGATGTGCCATTCGATGAGTTCCTCGAGCTTTGCGAAATCGACACCCTCTTCGGTGAACGGTGTGACCAGGGCGACACAGGATCCGGTGAACAAATTCTTTTCCATACACACTCTCCCTTTCTCTGACCGCTTGGACCGCGCAAGCCGCGGACCGGCCGGTTGAGGCCGGAATTCCGCATGCTGCCGGCGGGCAATGAAAAACCGCCGAAACCTTGTACCATCGGCGGTCAAATTGCACACAGCGTGTGACAATGCGAATCCTGCCGATAGCGCTCCACCTGTCTTTGGAACAGGTGACAGTCGGACGGCTGTTGACCGTGCGACCAGGCGGTTGCCGTGCAGGCGGAAACCCCTTCGGCAACGCTCCCTTTCCGACGGTTTCAACAGGCCCTGCGGCCCTCTTCCGGCGTACTGATGATCGTTGCACCTCTATCTGCGAGTTGATGAAATTACCAAAATGGTACCACGATTCCGATTTGTTGTCAAACACAGGTCCGAATGGTATGATGGGTGTGTTTGCAGGCTTCCGGACCAGGGTCCGGACTTCTTCCGCAGCTTGCGCGGTTGAGCCTGCAGTGCGTATTTGAGTGCAAAAGAGATAGTACGGGCCGAATGCCGTCGGAGGAACCGGCGACGACGGCAGTGCTGGGAGGAACAGACTTGGCACAGACACGGTCTACAGGCAAAAACAACGGAAAAGGAACCGGTTCCCGCAAATCCGGAGACCTGCGTGTTTCCGGCCAGGGACGGACACCAGCCGGTTCTCGTGAACATGCAGCCAAGGTTGGTGCTTCCACGGGAACGAAGCGGACCGGACCCGGTTCTTCCGGAGCCCGAACCGGGTCATCCGGAAGCGCTGGGGGCAGAACCGGTGGAGCCGGATCATCCGGCAGCGCTGGGGGCAGAACCGGTACGTCCGGCAACCCTGCCGGCAGATCAGGCTCGCCCGGTTCTCGTTCTTCCGGCTCAGGAGCACGGAGCATCCGCAAAAGCTCCGGACGTGTCGTGCAGGGACAAATGAGGCAGTTTTCAGACCGTGCACCGACACCCCCGCTGGTCAGGAAAGAAATCTCCGCCATTCTGCTGATGGCATTCGGGATTCTTCTGTTCATGGGCATTTTTCTCGATGAATCCGCAGGTTCATTCGGATATGCGCTTCAGGTGCTGTTTGGCGGTCTTCTTGGGGTGACTGCGTATCTGCTTCCGTTCCTTGTGTTCGGACAAGGCCTTTACCGCATGTTTTCCCGAAGCGGTCACCCGCTCTGGAATCGCTTCTTCAATCTTGTCCTCCTGCTCATGCTGGTTTCCGCCATGTTCCAGACAGGTGCGCATCCCCGGTCCTTTTATGGACAGGACGGCTTCTTCAAAATGATCGCCACGTTCTTCGAGGAAGGTGTCAATACACTGAATGCGGGGTCCAGCCAGGTTTTCTTCGGTGGCGGCGTATTCGGCGGTCTTGTAGGTGTTCCGCTTCTTCTTGTCTTTCAGAAAGCCGGAGCCATGGTGGTGCTGGCCACACTGGGGCTTGTGATTTCCCTTGTCGTCACGCGCATCTCCATCATGGACGCAGCCCGCTCCATGGCGCGTGGCACGGCGGATACATTCGGCAATGTGATGGAAGCTTCGCGCAAGCGTCGGGAAGCGCGTCTGGAAATGTATGAGGCACAGACGGTTTCCGGTCGGGATGCTGCGGTGGAAGCGCCTGTCGGCTGGTTTGGAAGACAGGCTGAGAAAGCCGCCGCCAAGGAAATGATGGCTGAAATTCCGCATCTTGCCGGTGTGGCCGTGATCCCGAAGGTATCGGAAAAAGGTCCTCAGGGACGGGATGGCTCGCAGGGAACAATCCATGACAAGATGAGCGGCCGTCAGGACGCAGTCGGCCGTCAGGATGTGAAGGCACCCAGAAAGCGCGGGGGCCGTTTCATCGACGTGGAACCGTTCGATCCGTGGGATTTGCCGGAAGACCAGGAAACGGAGGCAGGACCGACCTTTCAGTACCCTTCTTCCTTTGTCCGCATCGAACAGGATGTCGGAGATCTTCGGGCAGGGCGGGATGAAGGGATTGCAGGCGCATCGGGAGTTTCCGGGGCGGATGTGAGAAACAGCCGGTTCATGGAAACGTCGCCCGATGGGACAGAAAAGAAGAGCAACGGACCCGCTGGCTTGCACCCGACCGGGGAAGAACAGGATAACGTCGAATCAGCCGAGTCTGCGTCCGACAAGTCCGAACTGCAGGAACAGCAGCATGTGCCTCCCGCAGTCCGAACCGAAACGAAGCGGACGGATGTCATTGCGGATGTCACCGGCAAAACCGGACCTCGGTCGGAATGGATTGACCATGAACTGGTCCCCCCGCCGAACGGAGAGCGGAAGCTGTCCGACCCGCCGGAACACAATCTGGCCCAACAATGGGAAGAGAATCTGAGAAAAGAAGAAACGCAACGGCGTGAAGGCGGAAAACCTGCACTCGGAGAAGGCTACCGTGAGGATGAGGCGCAGTTTACACGTCCTTATACGTTTCCGCCGGTTTTTCTGCTGAAGCAATCCCGGGAGGATGAGGCAAACATGCGCCGCATCCGGGCGACGGCGGATGAGAACGCCCGCAAGCTGGAAGCCACACTCGAAAGTTTCGGCATCGGCGCAAAGGTCATCCACGTCTCCGTCGGACCTGCCATCACCAGATATGAACTGCAGCCGGCACCCGGCATCAAGGTAAGCCGCATCGTGAATCTGACGGACGACATCGCCCTCAACCTGGCATCCTCCGGCGTCCGCATCGAAGCGCCCATCCCGGGGAAAGCCGCAATCGGGGTCGAAGTCCCGAACAAGGAAGTCGCGCCGATCTCCCTGCGCAGCGTGCTGGAATCCCCCGAATTCGAGAACCATCCCTCCAAACTTGCGGTTGCACTCGGTAAGGACATCTCCGGCGAGAACATGGTCGTGGATCTGGCCAAGATGCCCCATGTGCTGATCGCCGGCGCGACCGGATCGGGCAAATCCGTCTGCATCAACAGCATCGTCGTATCCCTGCTGTACAAGGCGAAGCCGGAGGAAGTCAAGCTGGTGATGATCGACCCGAAAGTGGTCGAACTGGGTGTATACAACGGCATCCCCCATCTGCTGATTCCGGTTGTGACAGATGCCAACAAGGCTGCAGGCGCCCTCCGCTGGGCGGTGCAGGAAATGGTCATGCGCTACAAGCTGTTCGCGGAACGCGGTGTGCGTGATTTGGCCGGTTACAACAATGCCGTGGAGGAAACCGGAAACGGCATGAAACTGCCGCAGATCGTCATCATCATCGACGAGTTGGCCGACCTCATGATGGTGGCCCCGCACGACGTCGAGGATTCCATCTGCCGGCTGGCCCAGATGGCCCGTGCCGCCGGCATGCACCTGGTCATCGCCACGCAGCGTCCGTCCGTCAATGTCATCACCGGTGTCATCAAGGCCAATGTGCCGTCACGCGTGGCGTTCTCGGTCTCCTCCCAGGTGGACTCGCGCACCATCATCGACATGGCAGGGGCCGAAAAGCTGCTGGGCAAAGGTGACATGCTCTACTATCCGGTTGGGTTTCCAAAACCGGTCCGTGTGAAGGGCGCCTTCATTTCCGACAAGGAAGTCGAAGTGGTCGTCGAGCATGTGAAGGCGCAGATGCGCGCCAAGTATGACGAGAACATCATCGACAACATCAACGACAGCCAGCCGGCCGATGACGGCGAAACGGAAGCGGATGAAGGCGATGGCCTCCTGGATGAAGCCATCGAAGCGCTCATCGACAGCGGGCAGGCTTCCGTTTCCTTCATCCAGCGCCGGTTCAAGGTCGGATATGCCCGTGCGGGCCGCATCATCGATCAGATGGCCGAGCGCGGCATCATATCCGGTTATGAGGGCAGCAAGCCGAGGCGTGTGCTCATCACACGCGATATGTGGAACGAAATGCGCATGCAGAATGAAATCCGTGCCGTGGAAGCATCCCGGAACAGCAAGACTGCGGAACAGCAGCGGATGCGGTTGCAGTCCGGCCAGCAGGTTCAACAGGCTGCCGCACGCCATCGCGAGGAAGTCCCGAATCAGCCGGTCTCTCCCCTGGTCGACGGCCTCCTGGTGAAACCGGCGGAGTCCGCATTTCTGCGGCGTGCCATGGAGGATGCGGAATCACGCGAGATACGCCGGGAGACATACGGCGATGACCTTCCGTCATCCTGGGAGGAAGAAATTCCGGACAACCTGTGGGAAGACGGACAGGTCACCGGCATCGACAGGGGAGGAACCGATTGAGCAAACTCGCGGATCAAGCCATTAACGGTTTTTATCATTGGCTTGGGATGTTCAATGTGTCTCTTGCCTTTACCATTCTTTGCATGTTCGCTCTGGCAGTGTACATGCTTTTTCGCTGTCTCCGGCGCACAAGGTTTTTGGGTGTGCTCTCGTTTGTCCTGCAGTTGATTCTCCTGACGATGGCTACTCTGGTGCTGGCGGAAAAGGTACTGGTCATACCCGCTTTCGAGTTGCTTTTCATTGCAGGCGGCATATTGCTGCCGTTTTGTTTCCTCGCGAGGGATTTCATCGGCATGAAGCGAAGAATCAGGGTTTCCGGCGGGCCTGTTCCTTTGGTTGAAAGAATGGAACGTCACCCATCGGTTGTACTTGACGGTGAGTGGACCCTGCGGATGGACCCGCCCGGCATGCTTTACCCGGCCGAGATTACCGGAAAAAGCCTTCGTTCGCCCGATGCCGAGATTCTTGCGAAAGCCCGTGAACAGCTGAGGGCTGCAGCTGACCTCCTGGCGGATGGACGCACCATGGAAGCCGATGGCATCTATACATTCCTCTCACGGCTGATTCCTCTCGATGCGTTTGGTCTCTGCAATGCGGGTTGGCTGAAGCATCTCGCGGGAAGCCAGGACGAGGCGCTTCGTCTGTTCAGACGTGCACTTTCCATGTCGAAGAAACGGGAGGGGACCGCAGAGAAGCCGGATTGGCAGGAACCTGAATCCGCCGGGCCTGCAGAAGACGAATTCAGGACCGAAAGCACCTTGGAAGGCGGAAAACGCCGTGCCGTGGACACAAAGCGTCTTTCTTCCAGGCACATCCCGCCGGCCTGGTTTGCACGGTTCGGGCTCGCCTGCGCGCAATTTTCATTGAAACAATATGAAGAGGCCTTGTTTGGTTTTCAGAAAACGCTTGTGGCGGGCGGCGCGAACGCGGCGCTGTACCGCAACATGGCAAGGTGCCATCTGCTGCTGGACTGCCCGGATTTGGCACGCGAGGAACTGGAGCAGGCATTGGTCTGCGAGGATTCGGCTGACACACGGCTTGCGCTCGCGAAACTCTTCCTGCAGATGTCTCTTCGGGAAGGCGCCGTCGCCCAGTTGGAACACCTCACCGCAACGGAGCGGGACCGTGCGGAACCATGGCGCATGCTCGGCACGCTTTACCGGCGGGAGGAAAACTGGGAGAAGGCGGAACCCTGCTTTGTCCAGCTGGTCAAACTGGAGCCGGGGAATGCGGATGCCTGGTTTCGTTTGGGGACTTGCCGACGCCATCTGGGACGTCCGGAAGAAGCCTTGTCCGGTTTCCGCACCGCCATCCGCCAAAAACCGGATTACAGCCGTGCTCTATATGGAGCTGCCGCCCTTCTTGAGGAAAAAGGCGACATGGAAGAGGCTGCTTCCTTCCTGCGTCAGTCCCTGGCCGGCGATGAACCGATGGAAAAGACCTACAATCTGCTGGCTGGAATCTTTCAGAATGAAGGTCGAATCCGGGACTCTGTGGCCGTTTATGAGGAAGCAATCTCCCGTTACCCCGAATCGGGTCTGCTTCAGGCAAACCTGGGAGCGGCACAGGTTCTCGCGGGTTTCCACGACAGGTCCCTGAAACCGTTGAAAACAGCCATCAGGCTGGGAGAGAACGATCCTGGCGTGTACACGATTCTTGCCAAGTCGCTCTTTGAAACCAAACATGCTCACGAGGCGGTTCGAGTCTTGCGGGATGCTGTCTCAGGCAATCCGGAGGATGCTTCCCTCCGATATCTTTCAGCCAGAGCAAAGGCACGCTGCCACGATACGGATGGTGCCATCGGAGACCTGGAGGCTGCTGTGGCGCTTGACGCGGACATGCGTCTGGAGGCACGAGCCTGCGCCGATTTTGCCGCGATTCGGACTGCTCCGGGATTCATCGACCTGATTCGGCTGCCGATCAAACAGGGAAGACCCTGACGCATATGCACATGCAGGCAAGCCCCCTTTGAAACTGGAGCATGTATCCGCAAACGAAAGCCCTGACGCATATCCGCATGCATCCGACCATGCTTGTGACTGGGAACGGGATGAAACAACAGGTACAGGACCCGAGCCTGTCAGGAGGAAAATTGACACAGCAGAACCAGAATGCCGACTCCCGCCGTCTTCAGTTCATGCCCGTATCCCGCAAGGATATGGACATGAGGGGCTGGGATGCGATTGACTTTCTTTTCATTTCCGGGGATGCCTATGTGGACCATCCAAGTTTCGGACATGCCATGATTTCCAGACTGCTGGAATCAGAGGGTTTCCGTGTGGGCATGATAGCCCAGCCGGACTGGCGCGGTACGCCGGAGGCCCGCCGCCGCATTCTCGAACGGATGGGCGTCCCGAGACTCGGTGTGCTGATTTCAACCGGCGTACTCGACTCCATGGTGAACAACTATACGGCTGCCGGCAGGAAGCGTGGTCAGGACAGCTATTCACCCGGCGGAAAAACCGGCAGGCGTCCGGACCACGCACTGGAAGTCTATGTGTCGATGGTACGGGAAACCTTCGGGGACATACCGGTCATTGCGGGCGGTCTGGAACCAAGTCTTCGTCGGTTCACCCATTACGATTATTGGGCGGATGCGCTGCGTCCCTCCGTGATGTCGGACTGCGACATCGACATCATGGTTTATGGCGCTGGAGAACGGGCCATCATGGAAATCGCCTCGCTGCTTGATCGCGGCGTACCGGTCCGGAAAATGCGATCCCTGCGGAATACGGTTGTTCTGGCGCCGCTGGAAGAACTGCCGGGAAAGCTTCGCGCGGCGGTCGAAACCGGTGACAGCTCCATCGTCATCCTGCCTTCCCAGGAGGCTGTATCCAGGGATCGGAAAGCGTTTGCGAGGGCATTCATGCTGGCCTATCGCGAGCAGGACCCGATTCGCGGGAAACCTTTGCTTCAGCAGGCGGCCGATGGTCGGTATCTTGTCCAGCATCCGCCGCAGAAGCCGCTGTCGGAAGCCGAGATGGACCGTCTGTATGCCTTTCCGTATGCAAGAGCCTGGCACCCGATGTACGACAAGGAGGGCGGCGTACCGGCGCTGGCCGAGGTGGCGTTCTCCCTGACAAGTCATCGCGGCTGTTTCGGCGGCTGCACGTTCTGTGCCATCGGGTTTCATCAGGGACGCATCATTCAGGCCAGAAGCACCGAATCCGTTGTCCAGGAGGCGGAACTGCTTGTCAGGCAGCCCTCCTTCAAGGGATATATCCATGATGTGGGCGGTCCCACGGCCAATTTCCGGCGTCCTGCCTGCAAACTGCAGAAAGAGAATGGAGCCTGCGCGCATCGCGAGTGTCTTTTCCCGAAGCCGTGCAGGAATCTGGAAACCTCCCACGAAGCCTATATGGACCTTCTTCGCCGTGTCCGGAACGTAAGGGGTGTGAAAAAGGCTTTCGTCCGATCCGGCATCCGATATGACTTCGCCCTGCTTGACCCGACCGGCCGATTCATTCCGGAACTGGTGGAGCATCATGTCAGCGGTCAGCTGAAGGTCGCGCCCGAGCATGTTTCCGGATCGGTGCTTGCCTGCATGGGAAAACCCGGAAAGGATACGTATGACCGGTTTGTGAAGCAGTACAGGCAAGCAAATGAAAACGTCGGAATGGACCAGTTTCTGGTTCCCTATTTCATTTCCGGTCATCCCGGCAGCACCCTGCGTGACGCGGTGGAACTGGCTGTTTATCTGAGACGGTCAGGCACCATTCCGGAGCAGGTCCAGCAATTCATTCCGATTCCGGGGACCCTGGCCGGCGCAATGTATTGGTCCGGATATGATCCGAGAAGCCTCAAACCTGTGCATGTACCGAGAACCGAAAGGGAACAGGCCATGCAGCGCGCGCTGCTTCAATATTCGGATCCCGGGAATCGTCCGCTGGTCATGGCTGCCCTTCGGGAAACCGGACGGGAGGACTTGATCGGATTCGGACCGGACTGCCTGATTCCGCCGAGGCTGAAGCCGATTGACAGGCCTGGAACGGTCCCTTACCATGAAAGAGGGAACGGGCGGGTTCAAAAGCCTGTCCGCGCCCAACGGACCGAGGAAGGCAAAACAACCGTCAAGACCGTGGGGGAGACGACGAAGAATCCGCCTGTCCGGAAAAAGAGACCGGAAACCAAGGGACGCACCCCCCGGTAATTGTACACAATAGGGAGGAGAGTGAAAACATGGCAGCAATTCTTTTGAATGGAAATGATCTGGCCAGGCGACTCAAGCTGAAAATGAAGCAAGAAGTGGACGCTATGAAGGCGAACGGCATCCTGCCGGGTCTGGCCGTCGTGATTGTGGGAAACAATCCCGCATCCCGTTCCTACGTCACGATGAAGGAGCGGGACTGCGGTGAAGTGGGCATCCGATCCTTCGAATACGCCCTGCCGGAAGAAACCGCCGAAGTCGATTTGCTTGGTCTGATCGATCAGTTGAATGCGGATCCGAACGTGCACGGCATTCTGATTCAGCTGCCCGTTCCGGCGCATATCAGCGAAGCGCGCGTTTTGGAAAGAATCAATCCGGACAAGGATGCCGACGCGTTTCATCCGCAGAGTGCCGGAAGAATTCTGATCGGAAATCAGACGTTTCTGCCCTGTACCCCGGCTGGTGTCATGGAAATGCTGAAGGATGCCGGCATCGAAGTGGCCGGCAAGGATTGCGTGGTGGTCGGCCGCTCCAACATCGTGGGAAAGCCGATGGCACTTTTGCTGCTTCAGGCAAATGGAACCGTGACCGTCTGCCACTCGAAGACGAAGAATCTGAAGGAGGTCTGCGCCCGTGCGGATATCCTTGTTGCGGCCATCGGCCGTGCGAAGATGATTGATGCCTCCTATGTGAAGGAGGGAGCCGTGGTGATCGATGTCGGCATCAACCGGGATGAGAACGGCAAAATGGTCGGTGATGTGGATTTTGACTCCGTGGTCGGAAAAGCTTCTTTTCTCACGCCCGTTCCCGGAGGTGTCGGACCGATGACCCGGGCGATGCTTCTGGCCAATACGCTGAAGGCCGCCGGACTTGTCTGAAGGTCCAGTCGTCAATCCATACAACTCCGTGACGGCAGACACGCCAATTCTTGACATAAATATGAAATATGGGTACAATGTTAGTTATCGTCGCAACCTATGCATGGAGCCGGAACCTGCCGTCACGGCCGGAACCCATCCTTTCGGACGGGGCACGACAATGGGAAGATAAAAACGCCATGAAAGGCATGATTCAAGCGGGGTCCTGAATCTCAGCGCACCTTCGGGAAGCGGCGGATCCCCCTGCCTATGCGCACGTATACGGTTCGTCACTGTGGAGGGCTGCGAGGAGAAACCAGGACACTGCAAAAGATGAAAGAGGTGAGTGTAATCGAATACCTATTCCTGGCCATTGGTCTGATCATCGGTGGCGCCGGCTGTGTTGCCGTTCTCTGGCCCAAGGTGAAGAAATCCTACAGCAAGGGTTACGAGGACCGGAAACAGAAGGCGGAAGCCGAATTCGAAAGTGCCGAAAAGGAAAGTCAGCGACTCATATCGGAAGCAGAGAAATCTGCGGAGCGGCGCAAGCGCGATGCCCTCATGGAAGTGCGGGAGGAAGTGCACAAGAGCCGTCTGGAACTCGAAAAGGATGTCCGTGAACGCCGGCTTGAAATCCAGCGGACCGAACGCCGGCTTCAACAAAAGGACGAGACTGTAGACAAGAAGATGGAAACGCTTGAAAAGAAGGACGAAGCCCTCAATCGTCAGATTCGGGACATTGAAATCCGCCAGGCGGATGTGGAAGAAATCCTGAAAAAACAATTGGAGAAGCTTGAAAGCATCTCCGGACTCACCATCGACGAAGCGAAGCAATACCTGCTCAGCAACATCGAAGATGAAGTGAAGCACGAAGCAGCCATTCTGGTCAAGGACATTTACGACCGTGCCAAGGAAGACGGCAACCGGAAGGCAAAGGAAGTTCTTTCCACCGCCATTCAGAAATGCGCCGCAGACCATGCCTCTGAAATCACCGTATCCGTGGTTGCGCTGCCCAGTGATGAAATGAAGGGCCGCATCATCGGACGCGAAGGCCGAAACATCCGTACCCTGGAAACCCTCACCGGCATAGACCTGATCATCGATGACACCCCGGAAGCCGTCATCCTCTCGGGCTTCGATCCGATTCGCCGGGAAGTGGCGCGTATCGCACTCGAGAAATTGATTGTGGACGGCCGCATCCATCCCGCCCGCATCGAGGAAATGGTTGAAAAAGCGAAGAAGGAAGTCGAAAACACCATCCGCGAGGAAGGCGACCGAGCCACATTCGAGACCGGTGTGCACGGCTTGCATCCGGAAGTCATCCGCCTGCTGGGTCGGCTCAAGTACCGCACCAGCTATGGACAGAATGTTCTGGCCCATTCCATCGAGGTGTCCCATCTTGCCGGCCTGATGGCCGCGGAGCTGGGTGAAGACATCACGATGGCGAAGCGCGCCGGCCTGCTGCACGACATCGGCAAGTCCGTGGACCACGAGATCGAAGGGTCCCATGTCACCATTGGTGCCGACATTCTGAAAAAGTACCGGGAAGGCGATGAAGTCATGAACGCGGTACTGGCCCACCATGGCGATGTGGAGGCAACCTCCATCATCTCCGTCCTGGTTCAGGCTGCAGATTCAATTTCCGCCGCCCGTCCCGGCGCACGCCGCGAAACCTTGGAAACATATGTAAAACGCCTTCAGAAGCTTGAGGAAATCGCCAACAGCTTCCCGGAAGTCGAAAAATCATTTGCCATCCAGGCTGGTCGCGAAGTCCGCATCATGGTGAAGCCGGATCAGGTCACGGATGACACGATGATCCTGGTCGCCAGGGAAATCTGCAAGAAAATCGAAGCGGAAATGGATTACCCGGGCCAGATCAAGGTCCACATCATCCGGGAAACCCGTGCTGTGGAATACGCGAAATAAGGCGCAGTTCGAAGCTTACTCGGTCTTTTTCAAAAAAGATAGGCGAGTTTGGCCGATGTTTTTTGAAACATAGAGCGAGTTGGCTTCGAACAAGCCAGGCGCAGTTCAAATGCTTCCCAACACAGGACATCCACGGGCGGGCAGTTCCATCACGGAGCAGCCCGCCTGTCTCATTGGAAAGGACATGTTCCATGATCATACTTTTCATCGGGGATATTTTCGGACAACCCGGACGCGATGTGCTTGCCGCACGCCTGCCGGCGCTCCGGGAACAATATCGCCCGGACTTCATTGTGGCGAATGGGGAGAATGCGGCAGCGGGAAGAGGCATCACGTTTGCCACGGCGGACGAGATTTATCGTGCAGGCGTGGATGTCATCACATTGGGAAACCATACGTGGTCCCGCAAGGAAATCCTCAATCTGATTGACTCGCAGCCAAAACTGATTCGTCCTGCCAATTACCCGAAGGGCGTCCCTGGAAAAGGCAGGACGGTTGTGGAAAAAAACGGCCTGCGGCTCGGTGTTGTAAATCTCATGGGGCGCGTTTATATGGATGTGCCGCTGGATGATCCGTTCCAGACAATCGACAGGGAACTGCAGGCGCTGCGCGGTCAGTCCGATGCGGTTCTCATCGATTTTCACGCGGAGGCGACATCGGAAAAACTTGCCCTGGCCATGTACGTGGATGGTCGTGCGGCAGCCGTCATCGGCACGCACACGCATGTGCAGACGGCCGATGAACGGCTTCTTCCCAAACGCACCGCCTTTCTCACGGATTCCGGCATGACAGGTCCGGCGGACGGCATCATCGGGGTGGATGCGAAAAGTGTTTTGAAAAAGTTCACCACCTCCATGCCCGTTCAGTTTGAGCCGGCTGAGGGTCGTGCCCAGTTATGCGGCGTCGTTGTGACGGTTCGTCCGGACGGCCTGGCGGAAAGGATCGAGCGCATTTCCCTGTGATATGGGGTAGAACACACATGCTTCGCGGCGAATCACCAGCAAATCCCTATAAATGCGTATGAGTTTGATGCATTAGGTTGTTCATACAACGCATTTATAGGGTAGCCCCCTTATGCTTCGCGGCGAATCACCAGCAAATCCCTATAAATGCGTA
>JFJP01028107.1_pt1 | contig 13755 bp, 7 predicted proteins | sample 431651 | NCBI WGS metagenome assembly JFJP01 (sample SAMN02602958, study PRJNA72255) | Microbial mat metagenome, whole genome shotgun sequencing project. | biome: fresh water; feature: sink hole; material: water; isolation source: purple microbial (photo- and chemosynthetic) mats found in... | reverse complement strand
TTTTTAATAAAATTATTATTTTTATTTGTTTACTGATTGATTGTTAAATGAAAGAAACTACAAAAGAAACAAGCAAGCATTTGCAACTCCTGAGAATTTATCGTAGATTTAAATACAATTTTCGCTCTTATATAATAAGTATCATTTTTGGCATTGGTTGTGAAATAGATCACATTTATCAAGCTTTCATTCCCGTTCAAATCATAAGTCCAAAGTCTTAATTTATAACTCCTATTTGCTCTTAGTTTATTTATAGTGAAATTCTGCTTTGTTTTTGGAGAATAATAAGCAAATAACCCAAGATTTTCTTCTTCTGGATCGAAGAAATCATAAATAAATCCATTTATGTTCAAACTGAAGATTTCAACGAAATCTCTTTCTAACGCACTATCGTTATTCTGTATGTGATAATATAAATAACCCATATTAGAGCAACTAGCTTCAATGAGGATCATAGTGCTATAATTTTTATAAACTGTTATATTAACATCTGTAATGCTGGCATTTGTGCTTTCAATTAAGTTTGGCACTACATAAACAGTATTCAAATCAAATAAACCAATGGAATTTTCATCTAAACTCAAAAACGCAACAGTTTGTTTATAAAAAGAATCCGATAAATACAATGATTTAAACACAATAGAACCGACTGGTTTCATTACATTTATCACAAATTTATCAAAAAGTATGAAATCAAGTCCTAAATCAGGATAAAAATCCAATTGTGTTAAGATATTCATTTCAACATAAGGTGGGTTCGCCTCCATATCAATAAAAACTGGCAATGAAGAACCCAAAACTGCAATATTTACATAAAATAAATTGGTATTCGGTACAATAACTCTTTCTTTTAATACAGTTAAATGAATGGTTTCAGGTTTTCCATAATATATTACAAGAGGGTTTTGATTTATATTGAAGAAAAGATCATAAACATCAGGGGGAGTGCTTTGAGGAGTGCCTATTCTGAAAAATGTTTCATTTGAACCTACCGACAAAACAGGATTTTCCGGGTATAATGCAAAGGTATCATAATAAACGTTCTGTAGAGTTAATTGAATGTTTTGATTCACACGGTCTCCTGATAATAAACTCCAACGGATTTCTTGTGAATATGTTCCTTGGTTTATTATTAAATTGGTAATTTTTTGATATTCTCCATTGACTTTTATCTCATATTTCCAACGTGGATATGTGATTTTTAAGAAGAATTGCAGAGGTTTTATGTTTAATAAAAAGGGAGTACTGCGAAAATTGATGTTAACACTTGTGGAAAGTGCTAAATTAACAGTGAATTTTCGAAGATTGCATTGAAAAGTATCGGGATTGCGAAGATTTATTCTAAAGGTATAATAAACATTTGCAGTGTAATTATTAGCTAAATTGAGAAATAATTGCAAGCCTTTGAAAAAACATGGTATTTTTGTAAATTGATCATCAATAAGAGATTTTAAAAAGCAGGTTATTGGGAAATAATAAAGGAAAGCACCCCAATCTAAAGAGAAATCAATGAATAATATATATTGATTTGAAGTGATGTTTGGAGTAAAAGAGATCAAGAAATCATAGTTTGAGTATTCTAAGGTAAAGTTTGTGTAAATTGAAAGGTTATAAACATTAAGTAACTCAACAGTATTTGGCAAAGAACTTAATAAATCAGATATATCACCAAATTCGATTAGATTAATGGGATCTTTGTTATAAAACCCTAAGAAAAAACTAGAAACTTCTTCGAAATAAGGCAGATCTACCCCGGTAATCGTTATATTGAAGATTTTATTGATGGGAATTTCTGTTTTAACATTGGAAATTCTAATTGAATATTCAAGAATTACAATATTTTGTAACAGTTCTTCATTAAAATAAGCCACAATTTTCGATTTATCTGAAAGAAAGGGGGTGTAATAATGTGGGAATTTAATCAAAATAGTGGCATCTTTATCGATTTTCATCTTTTGTAAAGAAATTTCAAAAATAATAAAGGTTTTTGCTCCTAAAGTATTATAAAGTTTATATAGGATTATTTGTGGATATTTCAGAACGTTGTTATTCTTTGAAAATTGAGGCAATCGATACTCTTCACTGATTAATATCGGATAATTATTGACACTATATAAACCAATAGAGAAATTATAAGGATTTACACTAGACGGCATACGAATATTCCTCAGAACTACTTTGAACTTCACGTTCAAATCATTGAAATCAACCTTAAAAGCAAGGATAATTTCGTTGAATTTATTGATAAATTGACAGGTTTTAAATATAAAAGCTATACTATCATTCAGTACATATCTGACATGACACATATAATGCATTGAATTCTCTTGATTATCTTCGGATAAAGCTTCTAATTTGAGCTTTAAATATTGATCAGCTCTTATTGATTTATTTCCAAGCACAAAGCTTATATTACAGAAACCTCTTGCCAAAGAATTTAAATGCTCAAAATCAACATTTTCAATGAGTATTTTAACTAATTTCTCTTGTGAACTGTATATCAGTTTATTAGAAGCACTTTGATCTATAGTATCACCATTATAATTCATTGTCTTCATAAAGAAATTTTGGATTATAGGTGTTTTGTCATTCACATTGATCCCTTTGAAATATAATTTGTAAGAACTGGCGGTTATTTCTTTGGAATTATCAGTTAAGGTGATAATTGCTTCTATTTTGTTCAGATTATATGATTGAACACAAGAATATTCAGGTATAATTATACCTGAATTACTGATTATTTCACAGTTCAAAGCTTCAGAAATCACAAAATAATAAGAAGTTTTTTCAACAGTTAATAAAGCAATTCTGCTTATTGATGGTAAATTGTTCGTAATAGTGAAAGAAAAGCCAATAACGCCATCTTTTTCACCGATATGCAAAAAGCCTACCAAAGGATTCGCTGAGAAAGTTATCACATTTGGGATCATAACTTCTTCAGCAATATCCTTTTCATAATGCAGAACCAAACCATCATTATTAGATATTGAAGCATAAGAAATTAAAGAATCAGCAGTTAATGATACTCCTCCAATATAAGGCAGTTTATAATTCTTTATCAAAACATTCGAAGACACTGTATTAGGGATTAAAGAACTATAAATTGGGCAATATATCACATATTTATATGAAGAGGTATATAAATATTTTAGATAAACACATGATTCTCCAGGATTTGTACCTGATAATGTATAGGTAAATATAGGTAAAGCTAAACTATTCACGAAATTATAATTGGTGATATAAGTGAAAGCCGCACCGAAATTTGTGGCATCATTAACATGGAAAATCGATGAGCTATCAGAATGATAAGAATTAATCGTGATACTCTCAGTTTTTCCCACCATATTTACCCCTCTATTCTGAATACCATAATTGGCACCTACAATAGAACTATACCCTAAAGTATTTAAAAGATTCCATGAAGAAAAACTAACAGGATTAGTAATTAAGCTAAATCTCATTATATTGATAATAATCCCAGAGCTTTGTGATGCGAAAAAAACTTTAATAGATTTTTTTGTGGCTATAGAAGAAACAGGCATCACTATTTGGAATTGGACGCTATCAAAAATCAATGATTTCAAAGTGATTTCATAGCGGTTTAACAATGGGTAATTAATCCCTGCAATATCTAACCCTTTGTTGTATGAACAGTCTCCACTGGTTGAAAAGCCACAACGAGGGATCTTTGATGAGGGATTCGAATCGTAATATCCTGATAAATAATCAAAAAATACAAAGAATTTATTGCTGGTTTCTGATGATGATAAAAAACCAGTTATTCTTATAAAAGCTGTTAAATAATTGCCAGTTAAGCTTCCAGTCCCTGTAGTGCTGGTCCAAAAATTGCTTAAAGCCACTTTTACTGATGAAAAAGTGTCTGGGATTGAAATAGTGAAGGAATTAATCATCATTGTTTTGTGATAAGAGACAGCTATTCCTGTTGAAGTGAAGCCAGATTCAACGAATCCTATATAGAAATCCAGTACATTATCATCAACATAAATGGAAGCATGTCTTGTGATCATCATCTTATTGAACCCGAAAGCTGCGTATGGAGTACCTTCCGAAGTTGCTGCTGAAAAACTATACCCTATTTTCAAATTAGTGCTTCCAATAGAATTTCCTGATGCTAATGGCCCATTAGTTATCGCACAAACCCCTATATGTATAACAGAATATAAACCACCAACCTTTGAATAACAATCTGAATAAGTATAGATATGTGATAATTTTAATCCGATTATATTTGAAGTATATATATCTAATCCAGCAGAGAACCCTATAGTAGCAGATGAAAAATCAGTGTCTTTAATAGCTAAATCAAACTCTAAAACTTGAGTCGTTGAAGAACCTTTATATTTTATTCCAAAACCCGAGGTGCCTAATGCTTCAATAGTATTATCTTTGGTATGAACCCCTTGGTAATCAGTAGAGGAAGATACAAATAAACGATCAATGTTATTGATAATAGGTATGGTTATTGTATAAAGCTTTGAAGTGACTAAAGAAATAGATGTATAGCTACCTTTGAACATTGGGTAATAGAGAACATTAGCAAAATCAGAAGGTATCGTATTGGAATTCAAAGCATCATAGGCCAGGCAGATCTTAATAGCTATTGAATATAAAGTTGATGCTTGAAACCCTGCAACGTTTATACATGTAATTGTATTGGAAGTGAGTGTACAAGACACTGATAAACCTGAAACACCAATAAAATTGTGAGAAAAACTGTTCTGGACAATAATAGCAGAAACTCCAAAATAAATTATTAATTTCCCATTTATATTGCTTGGGATTGAAACCAATGGACTAAAATAAAATCTGATATTATTGTATATTTCTTGCACAGGACCGTTTCGGTATAAACCAAATAACGGGCTTGTTTGAGGTTTTAAATTTATACCCCAACCGATTTTAACAGTGGAAGTTATGGGGTTCCATTCGACTTGTTTGGTCATTATTTCGATATTATTAGTAGAAATCTCAACAAGGGTCTTTGTGAAAGCATACATTGTGGAAACTTTGATTTGAGATGATTCTAAATAGCTTGGATAATTGATTTGTGCTTCTATTTGATAATGCAAAGTGTTTTCCAATTGCGCAGGAATTGAGAGCAAAAGACTTGTGGAGGATTCCAGTTCACATGTGGTATTGTTCAATGAAACTGAAAGGGTTGGATCTAATTTGAAGTATTTGATTTCACAGGTTTGTGTTGTTTTGAATGAAAATTTGCTATTGGTCAAAATAAGATTAAATCGGCCCTGGTTCAGAATTGTGACAAAAGGCTGAACAGTTATGATCACATTATTGGTAGTCATGATATCTGCATTAATTTGATTTATTGATATAGAAAGTGTGGGTTTGGGAGGTTCTTTGTAAAAAATATTGCCGATGATCCGATTTGAATCAAACAGAATGAAATGATCAGAATTTGAAGAAATTGTAGTCATTTCTAATGGATTTATTGTATTTGTATTGAGGGAAATAGGGCTTGCAAAAACAATCATGAGTTTGTACCATACATTATTTAGAAGGGAATATAAGGTATTTGGGGTAGTTGTTATTGAGAAGAACTCGGAATAAAATTGAATAAGATAGGTATTTGTTGAGAAATCAAAAGATAATAAGGATTTTGTAATGGTTGCGAGCTTGTAATCTGAAGACAATGTACATAAATCTGATTCGATGTAAAATGCCGATAAAGAAACTCCTTCTATTGCAAAGGGCATTCTCAAACGAAGATAGGAGTCTGATGGAAGGGCTGTTTGTAATTTGAAATTTATCGCAATTTGCTGGGAATTATCATAGTTGTTGAAATCTTGTGTTAGATCCCAAGTGTAGATCTGGCCTGCGGAAATTGAAAGGGAGAAAAGGAGCATTAAAATGAAAAAAGAAAGAATGGAGATCATTGCTTTATAAATGAAAATTAAATAAAAATTTTTTTAATTCCTTTTGATTATTTCTCTCCAAAATATTATTTATCAACCTCCTTAAACATCTCTTTCAATGCCTTCAACCTTTCCGCTTGTTTCCTATCAGTCTGCTTTAAATATACATTCACCCTTATGGAGTTCTCCAACCCAATTCCGAACTGTTCACCTCCCAAATAACTGGCATGCACGCTATTTTCCACAGGTAAATACTTTATCCCCGCTTTTTCTTCTTTATTCTTCACCATTCTAATCTCAAGATTCTCGTTCTCATTGCCTTTTTTTCCTTGTAAAACATCATCAATAACCCCGAACAACTGCCCACTTTTATCATATAATTCAGCTCTTTCATCGATTTCTTCAAAAGGTTCTAAAATATTGGAATTAATTGAACTTCTCATCATTTCTCCGTTTATTTTATCAACCTCATTTTCATCCAAAAAGTCCACATTTTTCCAATGATTTCGCATATTTCTTCTATTGATAAACGTCTTCAACACTTCTTTGCAAGAATCTTTGAATGATTCTAGATTTGTTTTATTGAATCTCGCATTATGAAGTGCATGATTATCTGCTAATTCCAGCCTTCTTTCCTGTAATAACCCATTCAATTTCTGAACTAATTTCAATTCTCCAGCCTGCAAAGTCATTAAATTCGCATTTTCTTTCTTCTTAACATGATTTTCATCATAATTATTCATGTTTGTGCTAATTCCAAACGGCATGTTCAAATCTCTATAGAATTTCATTACTTCTGTATAATTTTTCTTCAGATTTACTTTGATTTCCTCTTCATATTGATTCAATTCAATTCTTTCCAAAGCTCCAATATAAGCTTTCAATCCATCAAAAACACTAATTTTATCGAAGAATTTCTGACTTACAACAGGTCCTGATATTTTAAACGCAATACTTGTATCAGAAGCAGGCACCCGGCCAAATAACCACACAAATAACATCATAAAAACATCATAAAAACTTCTTAAAATATAACGCAAAATCCCTAAAACTATGATCAAAACAAAAAGAATTGGCTTTAAAATCAAAAGAAAAACTGCGAAAAATATTTGAAAAAGGCAGTGATAGCCAAACGTTATCAAAAGTTCACTGAATAAAGGTAAAACCTCAAAGGTATTCGACCCACCATTTTGAGAACGTTCATTATCATTATCAAATAAGAAAATTTGCCAGATTTTCACTAAAATCAAAATAATTGGCATCCATAAACAAGCTGAAACTGACAAAAACAAGCTGAAAAACACATTGAAAACTATCAGAATCGGTAAGCAAATGATAACAAGAAAAAAACCAATGAAAAAAAGCTTGAAAATATAATTATACACTAAATTAAAAATCCTGTTAAATTTCTTCCCAAAAAAACCTGTATCAGGCTGTGCTTCAAACGAACCCCTATCATCTTTTATCGATTTCAAAACTAGTAGAAAGGTACTGATTACAGTCTGTACTTTCTTGTGAACCGCAGGCCTTATTTCTCCAGTGATCTCATCACATTCCTTATCAGGATAAAAAGGAGAGATCCCACACAAAGCTCTAATTCCTAAAGGACTTGCTATTGCCATTACGAAAAGCCAATACATAGCGTTTTGTACCCATACTCTATAACGAACTAACATGATAAAAATACGCCAAAAACAATGATCTGTTGAAAATAAGAGGGTTTCTGTTCTGATTAAAGAATAACGGGTTTCATTGATGTGGTTTGTGGAGGATTCAACCTTCCAAGAACCGGGGAATAATTGGATTGTGAACTTAATTATACGATAGGGCTTGTGCTCTGTGAGAAGGAAATTGGCCGCTGAATGATTTTCTTGGAAATACTCAAGGAATTTTAAGAATTTTGTGAATAAACTCAATTGCTCAGGGAAATTTTTTAAGGTAAATTCTTGAATTATTAAGGAATTTCGCAGGTTTTCAAGCTTTTTTTGTTCGGAAATAGTGAATTCTTCCTGTTTTTTTAGCAAATAACAGTCGAATTTAGTGAGGAATGAGTGGGTTTCTTTGAGATTTGTATTGTAATTCTGGAGATTGCTGAAGAAAAGATTATCATGAATATATACCTGTGATTGTATAATCTGTAAACATTTGTAAAATTCCAATAATTTCTTAAGTTTTTCAGGACTTAATTTCTCATTTTTCTCAAGTAAAAATTGGCTCATTTGCTTATAATACAATTCCATTAGATTTCTCTTTAAAAGTTCATTATTTTCAAGGTTTTTCTCTTCAATAATTTTTTGTTTCGTCCAATAAATTTCGAATTTTCCTTCCAAACCTCTCAAATATACAAGATTCTCATTCGCAATCAAATTCCCAGCTTTGTTCTTCTTTTTCTCAAAGAAATACTTCCACAAACTCTGATCAATTTCCTCATCTCTTTCCAAATTCTCATAGTAATCACTCACAAAATAGCTTGTACTATCATGCAAAACCTGATAAATTTTAGGATATCCCACAAAAATCGACACTAAATTCCTGATGAATTCCCAGAAATAAACAAACCCATTCACGATATTTGACTGCCGAATTCCATGAGTATTTGCTCTATAAATGGCTTTCCACCAATCTTTTAGCATTTTCCTTGCGTCTTTCATATTTTCTATAAGACTTTCATTGATATGAACCCTTCCTTTTATGATCCAATCACTCATCTTCCAGACATAATCCTGTTTAAATCTATAAGATTTCACTGTGAAACGTCCAGTGCGGAAAATCTCGCATCTTTGACCCCAAGTTAGACTGGAAGTTTCTATATATTCAGGGTCATTTTCAATGTTTTTTATCACTTTCATTTCTTTTGTAATTTTTTTGAAAACCGTGGGTGGCAATACAAAAGAAAAAGACTCAATTTTCAAAGGGTCTAGACCTTTGAGATGTTCTCTTGCAACTTTTTCTATAGAGTTTATCACCTCGATGAGATATGGCTGGTCCTGAGCGATTAGAGGGAGCTGATCTTCGTCTATTATGGGGTCAAATGAGGTCTCAATGGAAAAAAAGGGAGAGGGATCGTAAGGTTCTGAAGAAATTTTGGAGAGAAGATTGTTGAGATCTAAGATGTTTAGGGATAGGGTATTAAGGTTTTTAAAAGGAAAAGAGGGTTGAGGATTAAGTGTTTCCTTTAAATCAATTTCAAAGTTCATTTTGGATAGTATCTTTTTAATGAAAAATTGAAATTTTTGTTTTAGTTTACAAAAAAATAATTATTTTTTTTCTAAAATTTTTTTAAAAATACGAGCTAAAAAAATTAATTAGCAACATTTCGAGCCTTCCTTTTTCTCAGGACACCCCCCTTCGATTCTTATCGTTGTTCCTGATAAATCGTTCTTTTTTCCGTTGCTCTCACCCGCAGTGCTTCCTTTCTTATTGACGATTTGATAAATCTCTAAAAAGAAAATGAAAATGGAGATTTAAACAAAATTAAAAATTGATAAAAATCAGTTTTTGACAAAAAATTAACGAAATTTAATTTTTTACAAAAGAAAAACAAAATCCCCCAAAAAAAGTTTTACCAGTAACAACCCTTTGAAACGCTGCTTCCACATTGCTTGAATCAAGTGCCGAGGTTTCCAAGAATGCCAATGAGTTTTTCTCTGCGAAAATCGATGCCTCTTCGACCTTAACCGCTCTCAAATGTTTTAGATCGCTTTTGTTTCCTACAAGCATCAAGACAATATTAGCATCAGCATGTTCTTTTAATTCCTTGAGCCATTTCTCCACATTATCGAATGAAGTCTTTTTTGAAACATCATAGACTAATAAGGCTCCTAAAGCACCTCTATAATAAGCACTGGTTATAGCTCTATAGCGTTCTTGTCCTGCAGTGTCCCATATCTGTGCTTTTATGCTTTTATTCTCTGTTATTAGGGTTCTGGTCGCAAATTCCACTCCTATAGTAGGTTTTGATTCTAAATTGAATTCATTTCGGGTGAATCTGGTTAAAAGATTGGACTTGCCAACGCCGGAATCGCCTATAATTAAGAGAGATTAAAGGAGGGTTGAAATGGAAAAAATACCTATGAGCACAATTTTGAAGAGAAAATCATAATCTTCCTCGGATTTTGCCATTGATTAGTTTAGTCTTGGAGGAAAATCAAATAAAAAATTAAAAATTTAATTTAGTTTTTGGAATTTTGGCCAAACAAGGAAAAAAAATTTCTTTTTTTAAATTAACTATCAACATATTCTTAATCGTGATTATTTCAATAAAAAATTCTGCTTTTTTTTTGACAATCATTTCAAAAATGTTTTTTTTTTTTAAATTCAGCACATCGTTTGAAGTAAGTGCTTAGATCATGATTGTAGCATTTAATTTAATTTGAGATAAAAAGACTTGTAATTAAAAAAATTAGAAATAAATAAAATGAAGAAAGAAAAAAAAATTTGAATTTTTTTTTGGAATGTTTTCAATAAAAAAAAATTACAAAAAATTTTTAATGAAATAAAATTTCATTTTATTTTAAATTACATTCATTTATACTTGGCAAGTCTTATATTAGTAATTCAACGTTTTCCTTTCTTTTCGAAAGTGAGGTTTAGCACCTCAATTTCATTTTGCTGATTCTTCATATGAAATTTTTACTTTCATTGATTTCTTGATTGTTTTGATACTTAATTTTTAATTCTTCTTTTAAAGTCTCATAAAGCTGTTCTTTTTCTTTAAGAATAACCTTTATTTTTTCTATTTCATTTTCTAATTTTTGTAAATTCTCAAATTCATTATTTTCCTTTGTTAGGGTTTATGAGGATATCCTCGGATTTTGCCATGGATTAGTTTAGTCTTTGGGGAAAATCAAATAAAAAAATTAAAAATTTAATTTATTTTTTTGCCATATTCAAAATTAAAAAATATTTTTGATTTTTAAGGTTTCTTACATATATTTATGTTTGAAATCTTATTTTAAATTTTGAAATTTACAAAAAAAAAGTTTATTCCTTCATAAAATCCAAATCATCTAACGTAATATTTCCCAATTTACCATCTCTGAAATCCTTCAATATCTTATCAAACGTGGTTTCGTAATTAAACTGTTTATATCTCTCCCTGACATGAAAGACCAACTCCCCAGCTGATTTCGCTGGGCTATTCATCTCATAAAACTGCATATATTTCTTAACCCCAAACCTATTCAAAGCCCATACTAAATACTCAATAATTGGTTCTTTTCCACTGATCCTATCATTAATACATCCAATCAAAGCCAATTTGAATCCGATTTCATTATCAATGATCCTAGGAACCATGATTCCTGGTGAATCAACAATATAAATCAATGGATTATCATGTATTTTATACCCATTTAACGATTTTGTAGTACATGGAATAGGGGTTACTTTTGCAACAGATTTTTTAGTGGATTTTCCTGTTAAATACTTTGTACGTAAAGAGTTCAAAATAGTGGATTTTCCAACATTAGGCATGCCTCCGATCATTAACCAAGAGCCTACGGTGTTATATTTAATGGTTTTGGTCTCTTGTAAATAACTGATTATTTTATTCAGATTTGTGCCTTCTATTGCAGAGATCGGCAAGCATAATAAGCCCACTTTTGTGTAGTTTTCTATTAATTGATTTGTCACTCGTTGGTTACAAAGGTCAAATTTATTGAAAATTATCAGTTTTTGCTTTTGTGCGTGACGGATCACCTGGTCGATTTCGGGGTTCTTAGAGGAAATTGGCAAACGAGCGTCTCTTATTTCAAGGAATAAATCTATTTCACCAAGCTTATTGACTAAATTTTGAGTGGCTTTATACATATGACCCGGAAACCAATTCATCTTTTCAACGGTAAAATTGCCCAATTTGGGAGCCATATCTTCGAAAAATTTCCTTTGGGCCATTTTTATCACAAATTTAATAATTTTTAAATTTAATTTTTTCCTTCTTTCAAAAAAAATTTTCTTTTAATTTTTTTATTGAAAATTTAATTTTTTATTGTTGTGTTTGCAAAAAAATCAAAAAATTTTCTTTTGTTTTTGTGAAAAGAAAAAATTTTTTATCAACTTTTTGGAAAATTTTAATGAAAATATTGATAATAAATGGGTACGCAAGAACCCCTCAAGGTCTTCATTCATTTGATGAATTCCATTGGGCAATAAAAAAAGTATTACCTGACCTTATAACCCTTTAAAAGTTCTTATTTCTTAGCTTTTAACAACACAAAGAGAATTCATCGATATTGAAACTGAGTTTGTAACAAGAGAAAAAGATAATATCGATGATTTCCTTTATGAGCCTGATTCAGGCTATGCAAAACAGGAATCTGGTAAATTATTCGATCATTTGGACATGATTTTTATTTGTGGAGACCCTTATTTATTACCTTGGCATAGTTCAGCAAAGAAAGTAATAATATGAAGAGATTAAGATAGAAAAAATAATGAACATTTATATAAAAAAGTTAGTTCTTTTAATAAGAATGTGTTTAAGAGTCAATAAAATCGTCTTTTTAAGTGCAGTGGCAATGCATATTTTGATCTTTTTATGTGCAACAAATTTTGAAAAAGTAACAAATTTTCCAATTTTTTACATAATTTCATAAAAACAAGAATATAAATGTGATCAATGGAGACGGAAAAGGTGGTAAAATTGGTGATATAACCAATTTAACAAAGAACTTCTCCCAAATAAACATCAATGATTTCTTCTTAGATCATGTTACCGGAGACCTATATGCCTATAATTTCGATAAAAACGAATGGACTGCAAAGGCAAATACAGGAATCCATTGCGATAAAGCAGCTCAAGAATACTATACCCTTGGCAAATACATTATAAACACCCCTCCTTATAGAGTGAAATCATTGAATAGTCTTGAAAATTTGTTCATTTCCAAAAACACTGAATCGATTTGTTTTTTGAAGAAATCACATTTGAACCATTATTTGTTTCAAAGTTTCCCTTTTGAGTTCATCATTCCAATAAAAACCTCTTGGGTTCTTCACACTTTCTCCTTTATAAACAGCAGAAAAAGCTTCACAGTTCTGGCAGAAACCAATAAAGGGGCCTGTATTATCGAATTAAAGAATTGTGTGGCTGTCGAATGTGAAATTTCTGAAAAATACCCTTGGACTATACAAATATTGAGGAATTTCATCCTGCATCATTTAAAACTTATTAAAGCTTTTAACAGGAATTCAGAAGATAGCATTATCAATTTCTATTTCAAAACTTATGACCCAATGCAAGAAGATGAAATAAAGAAAAGAAAAACTGCGTTTTTTGAAAATCGAAGAAAGATCAATTTCGATGTGTTTATTGATGAAAACAGCACGAAAAACTATGAGGAGATCATGAGGTTTCATCATTCAGGATATAGCGCTTCGAAAAAAATGCCCATTTTTCAAGAGAAAAATACAGTTCTTGACAATAATTTCTCTGGTGGGACGAAAAATTTCTATTTAAAACCTATAAAACGACTCAAAAACTATAATTCAAGCCATTTGAAGTCCAGTCATTCAAATACTGAATATATAAAAACTGAAGAAACTGATCAAGAAAATAAAAAAGATTATGATGGAATTAATATGTCAAAATCAAAAATTCGCATGATTTTACACCCGAATCTATCTGATGACTGTCTTAAAGACAATCATTTATGGGTATTTTAATAAAAAAAACATATGGATTATGTTTATTTTTATTGATTTTCAACAGGTTCCAGGCAATCTTTCAAGACATTCTAATGAAAAAGATGGGGAAATCACGAAAAAAGAGAAGGGTTGTTTGATTTTGAGTGACTTTGGAAAAAAACAAAAGAGTTGTTCAAATAGCTCGAATTTTCTCCATAGGTTTAGGGATGAG
>JFJP01005714.1_pt1 | contig 13757 bp, 11 predicted proteins | sample 431651 | NCBI WGS metagenome assembly JFJP01 (sample SAMN02602958, study PRJNA72255) | Microbial mat metagenome, whole genome shotgun sequencing project. | biome: fresh water; feature: sink hole; material: water; isolation source: purple microbial (photo- and chemosynthetic) mats found in... | reverse complement strand
AAATTTGGGGTTTGATTATGCTTGACCGAGACGGCTTTAGGCCGAACGTCGGCATCATCCTGCTCAACCAGAAAAATCAGGTGTTTTGGGGTAAGCGTATTCGGACGCACTCCTGGCAGTTTCCGCAAGGTGGCATTGACCGGGGCGAAACCCCCGAGCAAGCCATGGTGCGGGAGCTGCACGAAGAAGTTGGGCTGCTGCGCGAGCATATTCGCATCGTGGCCCGCACCCGTGACTGGTTGCGCTATGAGGTGCCTGACCGTTTCATACGCCGCGATTCGCGTGGTTTTTACAAGGGGCAAAAGCAAATCTGGTTCTTGCTGCAGCTGGTGGGTCACGACTGGGATCTGAACTTGCGCGCCACCAATCACCCGGAGTTTGACGCCTGGCGCTGGAACGACTACTGGGTGCCGCTGGAGGCGGTGGTGGAGTTCAAGCGCGAGGTGTATGTGATGGCGCTGACTGAACTGGCGCGCTATGTGCCCCGGCAAGACCACCGTAACCGTTTTCTGCGCCAGGGTGTGCGCACGCTGGAGTCTGATCAAGGCAGTGGTGACATGCCTGACGCCACGTTTGAGCTGCCGCCCGGCGCTACTTTTGAGCCGGAATTGCCGAATGGAAATGAACATGTTTGACCGCCCCGTTTTTCAAAACCTGCGTCAATGGGGTATGCTGTGCCTGTTGGTCACCGGTGCGGCTGCGCAGGCGCAGTTGATACCGGTTGACTCCGATTGGCAAGAGTCTGAGGCACCTGCGCCGCCCTCCTACAGCCGCACCAAGTTGCTGGCGCTGGAAATGCCGCCTTATGTGACATTGCAGTTTGGTATTGACCCGGCCACGCTGAGCATTACGCCGGACGGCATCGTGCGCTATGTGACGGTGGCCAGCAATGCCGGTGGGTCCAGCAGCGCGTTTTATGAAGGCATCCGCTGCGCGACCGGCGAGGTCAAGACCTATGCGCGTGCCAACAGCGCTGGTCAGTGGACAGTGGTCAAAGATGCGCAGTGGCGTGGCCTCAACGACAACCAGCCCTCCAAGCACGCCATTGCGTTTGCCCGCCAGGCGGCTTGCGAAGGGGCAACAACCGCCAGAACGCCGGATGACATCATTCGGGCGATGAAGAAATAGCTTGCTTGGTGGCAGCCTTTCCAGGGAACACAGTGCCACGCGTTGGCCGGTTGTGGCGTGGGCTGCGTCGATCAGCTCTGCAAAACAATCGGCCGGGTGGTCAGGTTCACTGCATTGCACGTCCTGCGCTTGTTCAACCTAGATTCCTCAGTTGACCGCTGGTTTTTATCAATAAGTGCATATGGAGATTGAAGATTTCAGCTTCGACCAGGATCACCCGATGGGTGACAGCGCTACGCAACCGATTTTGCCACTGGCCACGCGCCTGGGGGCGTTGCTTCTCCTTGTGGGCAGGAGCCCACTGCGCCGTTGCGGCTACCCAGACGCGCCGCCAGCGGCCCACTCGGGCGCGTCCAACTGAGGAATCTAGGTTGAAGGTGGGCTAGATGGCTAACGGCTTCTACCGGCTTTGTACTTGCCGCTGCCCGCACCAATCACCCCGTCAGCCTGCGCCAAGCGCGCCATGGCTTTGGCGGCGTGGGCATGGGTGATGGCCAGGCCCAGTGCATCAGCGGCATCCGGGCCGGGCAGGCCCGACAGGTTGAGCAGACGGCGCACCATCTCCTGAATCTGCTTTTTGTCGGCGCGGCCCCAGCCCACCACCGCCTGCTTCATTTGCAGCGCGGTGTATTCGGCCACCGGCAAATCATGCGACACCAGCGCCGCTATTGCCGCACCACGCGCCTGCCCCAGCAGCAAGGTGGACTGCGGGTTGACGTTGACAAACACCACCTCGACCGAGGCGGCGTCGGGCTGGTAGCGTGTGATCACCTCGCGAATGCCGTCATACAGCACTTTCAGGCGCACTGGCAGTTGCCCTTTGTCCAGGTGCGTGGTGGTGATGGTGCCGCTGGCCACATAGGCCAGATCGGCCCCAGCCTCATCCACCACGCCAAAGCCGGTGGTGCGCAAGCCGGGGTCAATGCCAAGGATTCTCATCTGCTCCCAACTAAATAGCTGCCAGCGCTTTTTGTATAAGGTCTAGAGGCCAAAATACCATCTAACTGAATGAAAAAACACTGGCGCGGCAAAACACAGCGAGTCAATCCGGTCGAGCATGCCGCCAGCACCGGTCACGCCACGACCCTCACCACGCCAGATCGGGATGCCCCGGTCGCGCTTAAGCGCCTTCATGACCAGATGGCCAAGCGACCCGGCAGCACAGGCAATGAACGACATGGCAAACGCCTGCGCCGGTTTGAACGGCGTGATGCCCGCCAGCAGCCCACCCAGCAGGCTGCCGCTGATCATGCCCAGCCACCAGCCACGCCAGCTGAAGCTGTGGCTGATCTCAGGGATGGCCGGCTGGCGATGTAGCCAGCGGCTGGCCAGGTGCTGGGTGACCATGCAGGTTTGCACCACCAGCACCAGAAACAGCATCAAAAAGGCGCTTTTGTTGTTGTAGCGCGGAAAATCCAGCAGCATCAGCGCCGGCACATGGCTCATGCCGTAGATGCTGACCATGATGCCCCATTGCAGCTTGGCGTTGCGTTCCAGAAAGCGCTGTGGGTCGTTGGCCAGCGCGCTAGCTACCGGCAGCGCCAGAAACACATACACCGGGATGAACACCGTGAACAAATCAAAGTGCCGGGCACCCACCAGCCAATACTGAAACGGCAACACACCAAAAAACGCCAGCACCAGGCTGCGGTGGTCGCCGTGGCGGGTGGGTGACAGCGTCAGAAACTCGCGCAGCGCAAAAAACGAGCCCACACCAAACAGCACCAGCCGTGCCACATCGCCCGATAGCCAGGCTATCCAGAACATAAAAATCATCATCCAGCTGGTCTTGAGCAGGCCGCTCAGGTGGCTGATCAGACGGCGATGCCGCTCGGCCGCTACAGAGTCTTCGTATTCGCGCAGTGACAGCAGGAACAGCGCCACGCCGGCCAGCATCAGCAGACCAAACACGATGATGAACAGCGCACCGATTTGCTGGGTGGCGCTCAGGCTTTTCAGGGTGGAGTGCATGGGCAGGGTGGCTTGGATTTCAAACCTGGCGCAGGGCAATGACTGCATCGCGGGCGCGCGTCAGAAAGGCGTGGCAGTCTTCGCCCGGCTGCACCCGCATCGGCGCGCCAAACGTCACCGAGCACAGCACCGGCACCGGTACCACCTCGCCCTTGGGCATGACGCGCTGCACGTTGTTGATCCAGGCCGGAATCAGCTCGACCTCGGGGAATTTGAGTGCCAGGTTGTACAACCCGGCCCTGAAGGCTTGTGGCTCGTCAGCGTAGCCGCGCGTACCCTCAGGAAACAGAATCAGCGAATCGCCGGCCTGCATGGCCTCGATCAGCGGCTCCAGCGGGTCTTCGCCGCTGTGGCGCTCGCGCGAGACATAGATCACATTGAACACGGCCGTGGTGATCCATTGCTTGAACGGCGTTTTGGTCCAGTAGTCACGCGCCGCCACCGCACGCACGCTGCGGCGCAGCTCTTTGGGCAGAGCAGCCCAAATCATCACCAGGTCAGCATGGCTTTGGTGGTTGGCAAAGTAGATGCGTTGCTCGGCCTTGGGCGGGCAGCCCCACCAGCGCGCCTGCGAGCCGGTCAGGATGCGGATCAGCCCGAGCAGAAAATAGCTCACCAGCGTGGCGGCCCAGTCCAGCAGCAGGAGTTTCATGGGGTGTGCTCCGGTGAAATTGGCGGGCGCGGCATGGTGATTACGGCAGTTCGGCGCTTTGCAGCCGGTTGGCGATGACCCCGGCGCGGCCGGCAACGTAGCTGGAATTCGGTAGCTTTTCGAAATATTTTGGGCGTGGGAGCATCACCGCCAGCCGCGCTGCCTCATAGGTGCTGAGCTGCGCTGCGGGTTTTTTAAAGTAGTGCTGGGCGGCCGCTTCGGCACCAAAAATGCCTTCGCCCCATTCCACGCTGTTGAGGTAAATCTCCAGAATGCGCTGTTTGCTCAGCACGGCTTCGAGCAGCAGCGTCAGCATGAATTCCTGGCCTTTTCGCAGCAGCAGGCGCTCGCCCGACAGAAAAAGGTTTTTGGCCAGCTGCTGGGTAATGGTGGAGCCGCCCACCACCTTGGGGGCTTTGACCAGTTTGGGGGGCGGCGCGATGGCTTTCGCAGCTGTGGGTTTGCTCTGGTTCTTGGCGGCGATTCGGGCCTGTGCCTGGGCCGCCTGCTCCTGCGCTTTGGCGAGGCGCTCTTGTGCCTTGGTGTTTTTTTGCCAGGCTTTTTCGAGTGCATCCCAATCCACGCCATCGTGGTTGGCAAAGCCATCGTCCTCGCTGGCGATCACCGCACGCTTGAGGTTGTTGGAGATTTTGTCGTAAGGCTGCCACTGCTGGCGCCAGCTCAAGCTCCCTTTTTCAGTCAGCACGCGCCAGGCCTCGGAGCGCTCGAACGCGGTGGATTGCGGGTCGATGACCAACATGGCGGCAATGCGCGCCACAAAAAACAGCTGCAGCAGCACGCCAGCGACCAGCACCCAGATGAACCAGCGAATGACGGGTTTCATGTCAGCCCAGATGCACCCGAAGTTCGTCCAGCACCTGCTTGGTCGGCGGCATGATGCCGCGCCAGATGTTGAAGGCCTCGGCGGCCTGGCTGACCAACATGCCCAGGCCATCGCGCGGCACGGCATCGTGGGCGCTGGCCCATTCCATGAAGGGTTTGGCATCGGCCCCGTACATCATGTCGTAAGCCAGTGCGCCGACTTTCATGACGTGGGCATCGACCGGCACGCCGTGGCCGCCCAGGCTGCTGGCGGTGCCGTTGATAATGATGTCAAATTGGCCCTCCAGCCCTTTCAGGCTGTGCGCTTGCAGCTCTACTTGTTGTAGTGCCGCAAGGGGCTGGTGACGGGCCACCAGGTCGGTTGCCTTGTGCACGGTGCGGTTGGCCACGCTGATGTGCGCGGGCCGGGCAGCCAGCAGCGGGCCCAGCACGCCAGCGGCGGCACCACCAGCGCCGATCAGCAACACGCGCTTGCCGTACAGGCTGACCCCGGCGTTTTGCTCGATGTCACTGACCAGCCCGAGGCCATCGGTGTTGTCGGCTTCGATGCGGCCATCGTTAAACGAGAGGATGTTGCAGGCCTGCGCCAGCACGCCGCGTTCGCTGGTGTGGGTGGCCAGCCGCGCGGCTTCAAATTTGAACGGTACGGTGATGTTGCAGCCGCAACCGCCCTCATTGATGAAGGCCTGCACGCTGTTGGCGAAATGGTCGAGCGCAATGTGGCGCTTGGTGTAGCGAATGTCTTGCCCGGTCAACTCGGCAAAGCGGGCGTGAATCCAGGGGGACTGGCTGTGGGCAACGGGGTTACCCATCACGCAATAAAGGTCGGTTGTCATGTGCTTATTTTGCAGGATTGAATGGCTTGGCAGAACTGGCGTTTGTCAGGGGGCGCCAACTTGGGTTTCCAGCACGTCGTCGCGGGTGAACTTGAAGCGTGAAACCACAGCAATCTGGTCCGCCTGGCGGCGCATGGCGCTGTTGAAGCTGCCAAACGGCCCGGCATTTCTGGCGATGGCCTGGGCGCGGCGGTCCAGCAGCGGCTGGCCCGAGCTTTGCACGATTTCGGTGGACAGCACCTGCCCGTCGTGGTTGACGTGGACGATCATGGTCAGCTCGCCATACAGCTTTTGGCCATTGACCTGCGGAAAATTGTCGGTGCCCTTGTCTTCAATGGCGCGGCGCAGCCGGTCGTAATACACGGCATACACCGCCTCGCGGGTAGCGGGGCTGATATAGCGCTTTTTCGGGCGGGCGTTTTCTTCGTTGATGCGCCGCTCGATCTCGGCCAATAGCTTGACCAGCTGGCGGCGCCTTTCCAGGCGTTGCGCCTGTTCAGGGCTCAACTGCGCCTGGCGTGGCTCCACCGGCGGCAGGGCGGCCAGCGCGCTTTTGACTTGCGCCAGCATCAGGTTTTGCTGCTCCTGCATGTCGCGCAGCTGGCGCTGCTGGTCTTGTTCGCTGTCTTGGCCAACGGCACTTAGCAACGTGGGCGGCAGCGGGCTGGTGGCACGGCCTTTGTCAAAGTCGCCACCGCCGGCCATGTTGGTCTGGGCGATGGCCTGCGCCTTGTCGGGTTTTTCGTTGGTCTTGGCGTTGACCAGAATGACTTCGAGCGGCGTGTCTTCAAACACCCGGTTGAATGCCTCGGGATCGACAAAACGCACCGTCAGCAGCGCCGCGTGTACCGCAATCGACACGCCAAGGGCAATGTGCAGGGTGCTGAAAGACCGCAGGTTCACGGGGTGACAGGATCAGTGGGGGTGGGCGCAGTGGTGGTTTCGCTGACATCCATGGCAATGGCAATCGGCCCGGCCACGGTGTCTTCGTCAAACTCTTCTTCAAGCTCTTCGCGCGCGGCAGCATCAGGCTCGGCATCCAGCCGTGCCGTGACGGTGCCGTGAATGTCGAGCGACACCAAGTCAATGTCACCCAGGCGCACCATCACACGGGCACCGCGCGGCAGACCTTGGGCCCCAGCGACTGGCAGCACCAGCGGCAGGTGGTCGGCGCGCACCAGGTTATCCTTGAACAGCGTGGCTTCGACCTCGGTGATGCCTTGCTGCTGCACATATTTGAGAATCCAGAAGCGTTCCATGGCATTCTGGAAGCCGTTGTAGGCAAAGTAGGCGGCGTCAAAGCTGGAGATGATCGAAAACAGCTCGGCATCTTTGGGTTTAAACGGTGCGGCCAGTGCGGCAGTTTGCCCAAAGCGGGCGCAGGCAATGATCTGCCACTGGTTCACCAGGTCGGTGTAGCGGCGCAGTGGCGAGCTGCTCCAGGCATAGCTTTTCACGCCAATGCCAGCGTGCGGCAGCGCTTTGGTGCCCATGCGCACCTTCACCCCGGGTGCCATGCTGGCCTGGCTGCGGTAGATGCCGGGCACGCCAAGTTCGGCCATCCAGCCGCCCCAGGTGCTGTTGGCCAGGATCATTGCCTCGGACACGATCAAATCCAGCGGCGCACCGCGCTGGCGGATGCTGATTTGCACCTGCTCGGTGCCGTTGGGCTCAGCGCCGTCGTTGCCAACCAGGCGGTAGTTGTAGTCTGGCCGGTTGAAGTTTTCTGGTTTGCCGCGCACTACTTCACGTTTGGCTTTCAGGTGTTTTGCCAGGCGGTATAAAAATGAGAGCTGGTCGCGCTTACGCAGTAAGGGCTGTGGGTCAATTTGATGCATAAACTCGGGGTTTTCCAGCCATTCCAGCGTGACGATGTGGTCGAGCTGGTCGTGGCGCAGATTGGCCCCGATGTGCACGCGCTCCAGTTTCGTCTCGGTGGCTTTGATCTCCAGCGTGGCCTCGTCAAGCGTCACATACAACGACACCGCCGGGCAGTCGCAGCCTTCGGTCAGGGTGTACTTTTGCACCACGTCGTCGGGCAGCATGGTGATCTTGTAGCCCGGCATGTACACCGTGGACAGGCGGGCGCGGCCGAGCTGGTCGATGGCGCTGCCGGGTTTGATGGCCAGACCCGGCGCGGCAATGTGGATGCCCAACAACACCGTGCCGCTGCCCAGGCCCTGCACCGAGAGCGCGTCGTCAATCTCGGTGGTGGCTGAATCGTCGATGGAAAACGCGCGGGCGCTCGACAGGGGCAGCTCGTCGGTGATCAGCGGCGCTTCCAGCTTGGCGAAGCCGGTGCCCTTGGCAAAGTTTTCCAGCAAAAAGCGCTTCCAGTGGAACTGGTAGGGCGAGTCGATGGCACCGGCTTTGATCAGCAGGTCCAGCGGCCCCAGATGGGTGGCGCGCGAGGCCTCGACCACCGCCTTGTATTCAGGCGCGTTTTTGTCGGGTTTGAACAGAATTTTGTACAGTTGGTCGCGGATGGCTTGTGGGCAAACGCCCTCGGCCAGTGCCTTGACCCATTCGTCAATTTGCGCGGCGATCAGTTTTTTCTTCTCGATGGCAGCCAGCGCTTGCGCCAGGATGTCGGCCGAGGCCTTGCGAAAGCGCCCCTTGCCAGCGCGGCGAAAGTAGTGCGGTGCCTCAAACAGCGCCAGCAACATGCCGGCCTGCTCGGTCAACGTGGCGTGTTCTGAAAAATAGTCGCGTGCCAGGTCGGCAAAACCAAACTCGTCTTCGGGGGCAAATTCCCAGGCCATTTCCAGCTCGATGCTGGCAGCCAACGCCTGCGCCGCCGCCATTAGCTGCGCTGGCTCGGGCTTGTCAAACTTGAGCATGATGTTGGCCGTCTTGACCTTGACGCGCTTGCCGCTGTCAAGCTCCACCTGCGCTGAGGTGTCAGCCTCTGACAGGACGCGACCCGCCAGGAATTTTCCGGTTTCTTCAAATAGGATGTGCATGGCGCAGATTGTCCCATGGGGCGCAGGGGCCGCCCAAGAGGGCCAATCGAAACAGTGCTGAATCGGAATCGCACCCGAAACAACTGCATTGGGCTATGTGGCTGCAGCCAGTGCGTGCAGCAGGGCGATATTGATGTCTTCCTCATTCATGCCGTGGGTGTGGCACAGGGCATGTGTGGCGGCGGTGTCGGCTTGCTCCACTGCTTTGGTGATTGCCAGGTAGGGCCAATAGGGGCCGTCCTGACCCAGCAAGGCGGCTTTGATGCGAGCGGGCAGTGGGATGCCATTGAAGGCTTCGCCCAGTGGCTCGGCCAACAATAGGTCAATTTGGGACAACAAGCCGCACAGGTACAGCTCGCGGGTGAGCGCTGCGCCCTCGCCCGCATCCATCATGGCGGCCATGATGCCCGCGCGCAGCGCCATGCTGGTGCGCAACGGGTACAGGTTGCGGTCGCTGCTGGCGCGTGGCAATTGCTCCAGCGCCCAAGCTTTAACCCGCGCAATGCCCAGCACCATCAGGCCCTGACGCAGCGCGTCAATCTCGCGGCACAGCCCCACACCGGCTGAGTTGACATAGCGCAAAAAGCGGTAAGCCAGCAAGGCGTCCTGCCCCAGCAGTTGCTCGATCTGTTCCATTGGCGCATCGCTTTCGATGGCCTTGACCAGCCGGGTGATGGCCGCGTGGCCCGGCTGGATGCGGATTTGCCGGTAGCCGTACAGCACGTCATCGACCGGCCAGCCGAGCAAGGCAGCAGCGCCTTGCTGGTTGAGGCAATGCTCGGCCAACATGCGGTTGGCCACGCCCTCGTAAATTTGCCCGGCCAGCACCGGGCTGGCCGGGTCGCTCTGGCTGCTGCCCTTGCTGCGTTTGGCAATGCGCAAGGACAGCAGTGCCTGGTCGGTGTCGAGGCTCAAGATGCTTTGGGCGAAACTGGGCGCAAACGCCGCCTTGAAGCGGGTGCCGGGTTCGCCCTGCCAGACCAGCGGCACGCCACGCTGCCCGGCGCGCACCACGCGTTGGGCAATGGCTGGGTCTTGCAATTGGGCTTCTGATACCACCAGTTGCAGTGTCGGCAGTGGCGGCTGCTCCAGCAGGTTGGCCAGCAAGGGCATCGATGCGGTGGTCAGCAGCAGCGGGGCCGGTTTGGCACGCCACAGTTCGTGCAAGCTGCCCAGCAGGTGGCGTGCCTCCACATTGGTTGACGCATGGGGGGCAATGCGCAGCTGCACCCCAGCCGGGCGGCGCTGTGCATTCCAAAGCAACTGGTACGCCAGCGACACCCCGTGCAATACACCGTGGCTCATGGCATTTAGCTGATGTAGTTGAACAGCGACAGCTTCTGGATGCTGGCGTAGGTCTGCAGCGCGGCCGAGTAGCCGGTTTGCTGGTTGTTGAAGTCCGAGATGCCTTTGACCATGTCGAGGTCTTCGGCGCGTGAACGGTCGCCTTCGAGCTGGATGCTGCGATTTTCTTGGTTGGATGAGATGCGGTCGGCGCGGTTGAGCAATTCGCCGGCCTGGCCGCGCACCGCAGACATGCGCTCCATGCTGATGTCGATGTTGTGCAGCGCCTGGCTGACGGCCTGTGATGATGCATTGTTGTTGGCGGCGGCTCCAATGTCGCGAATGGCATCGTCCATCACGCTAAAAACGCTGACGCTGGCCGCAACCGAAGCACTGTCGCCCACAACCGGACTGCCGGTGAGTGTCATCGTCAGGCCGGCCATGCCCGCCACGGCAATGTTAGCTGGCTGGTTGCTAGGGTAGGCAGGTGCAATTTGGTTGCTGATACCGGTGGATGCGCCGGTGGCATCGAAACCTTCAATGTCGTAGGACACGATGGTGTTGCCTGGCGATGTGGTGGTGTCCACCGCAGTGACCGTCAGGGTATAGGTGTCGCCGGTCAGCAAGCTGGCATTGGTCACCGTCACCGCGCTGGTGTTCAGCGTGTGGCTGGGCGCGACGGTGCTGACGTTGACGTTGTAGGCTGCATCGCGCGACGGCTCCAGCATGAAGGCGCTGTCGCCATCCAGCGCAAACGGAATGGTCTCGGCGGTGCTGGCGTTTTGCCCGGGCAGGCCATTGAAGGTGTAGTCCGGCGCAGTGGTGACTGGCCCGACAAAGGGTTGCAGGGCGCTGCCGATGGCACCAAACAACGGCTGGCCATTGGTGTCCTTGGTGTTGGCAAAGGCAAACACCTGGTCGCGCAGACCCTGCAGCTCATTGGCAATGGACTTGCGCTCGGCAGTGCTGTGGGCACCATTGCCGGCACTGACCACCAGTTCGCGAAAGCGCTGCATGGCATCGGTGGCGCTGCCCAGCGTGCTCTCGGCCACGGTGATGGCATCCTTTTGTGATGCCAGCGCGCGCTGGTCGGTGGCAATGCGGCTGATGCGCGTCAGGGCGCGCTCGGCAATCGCAGCGCTGGTCGGGTCGTCGCTGGCGCGCACCACCCGCTTGCCGGCTGTCAGGTTTTCCTGCAATGCCGACAAATCGGTCAACCGGACGCCAATATTGCGAATGGCGGCATCGTAGATGTTGGCAGAACTGGTGCGGTAAACGGTCATGATGGATTCTCCGGAACGTGGCTGGGTTGACGGGAGATTTAACGAGAGATCGTCTGAATCAGGGTGTCGAAGATACCCTGCGCAATCTGGATCACTTTGGCCGAGGCTTGGTACGCCTGCTGGTATTGCAGCAGCTTGGCGGCTTCTTCGTCCAGGTTAACCCCGGCCACAGCGGTACGGTCAGTTTCCAGCGTGGCGGCCAGCGCACTTGATACCTCGGCCGTGTAGTTGGCACTTTGCGTGCGCACGCCGATATTGGCAATGATGTCAGCATAGCCGTCGGTCATGGCCGAGCCGTCAAACATCGCGACATCGCGCAGGTTCATCATGGCGCTGGCGTTGCCCGAGTTCAGCTTGTAGTTGATGCCGTTGTTGTTGGCGACGTCTTTGATGCCGACCACGGTAAAGGTGTCGCCCACTTGCGGTGCACCTTGCAATACCAGCGACCAGTCGGTGGTGCTGATGGTCTGGCCTGACACGTAGTTGTTGGGTCCAACACCGTTGATGGTGTAGGTACTGGGTGTGGTGAAGGCGATGACGACCGGAGCAGGGTGTGGTGGTGTCACGGCGTTGGTTTTGGCTGCCAGGCTTGCCAGTTGCAGGCTGCCGGTATTGGTGGTGCCCATCTTGCCGACAATCGGGCTGGCCACGGCCAGCGCGCGCGGTGATGAAAATTCGGCAGCGATGCTGCGGGCCGAGGTGCTGAATGGTTTGAGCAACAGTCGGTCACCGGCTGTTGCTGCCGGTGCTACAGCGACCGGCACGGCTGCTGAGGCATCGACGACCGAAGTCAACGTCAAACCATCAAACGTGATCGACGTGCCGGCCAAGAAATCAAACGCAGTCTGCACCCCGTCCGAGCGGCGCGTGACTGTGCCGGTGGTACCCGTGGCAAAGCTGATCTCGTAATCAGACGCTTCAAAGGTGGTAAAACCATTCGGCACTGTCGGGGCAAGCGTGAAATTGTTTGCAAAAACACCAGCGTTGGGGGTGGCCGGTGCTTGGGGTTCCAGTACGCTGCTACTGAAATCTGCGGGCGAAAACAAGTTTCCGCCAACGTTGCCGTCCAAATCCAAACCCAGCGCGTGTTGCTGGTTCATGCTGGTCGTGATGGCGACTGCATAGCGGCCCAGCAGGTTGCGGGCATCGGCCAGATCGGTATTTTGAAAGCGGATCAGGCCCGACACTTCGCCGCCACCCAGCGCGTTGTCGTCCATGGTGGTGGAACTGCCGTTGCGCACCAGGGCAATTTTGCTTTTCTGTGGGTCGCCAAATTCGTCATTGACCAGTTTCAGGCTGGCTGCCGCATTGCCCAGCACCAGTGCCTGGCTGCCACCGATGAACAGGCCTACGGTGCCATCGTCAGCGGCAATCGCGGTGGTCTGGACCAGTTTGTTGAGGTCGCGGGTGAGTTGGTCGCGCTGGTCGAGCAGATCGTTGGGTGGCTGGCCGTTGCCATTGACGCGGGCGATTTTCTCGTTGACCTGGGCAATGCTGGTTGCCAGGGTGTTGATGCTGGTGATTTTTTGCGCCATTTCCAGTTTGACGCCAGTCTGTAGTTCTTCCAGGTTGTCGGATGCGTTGCTCATGCGCAAGGCGGTTTCGTTGACACGGGTCAGCGCGACAGTGCGCGCCGTCAGATCGGTCGGTGCGGTTGCCACGTCTGAAAAGGCATTGAGCATGTCATTGACGGCGGTACCCAGGGCATTCGTGCCGCCCGGAAACAGGCTTTCGAGCTGCCGCAGTTTTTCGGCGCGCGCCGTGTCGCCGGCGCTGATGGTGCCGGCCAGTGTCGATTGGCGCGTCAGGAACGCGCTGTAGTTGCGCTGGATGGTGGTAACTTCAACGCCCTTGCCAATGTAGCCGCTGCCAGTGAACTGGCCCTGGACGGTTTCCAGCACGGCTGACTGGCGCGAGTAACCGGCGGTGTTGACGTTGGCAATGTTGTTGCCGGTGGTCTGCAATACCGTCTGATTGGCCATCAAGGCCCGGCTGGCAACATTAAGTAAGCCGCTCATATGCGCTGTGCCACGACTTGCGCGCGCGTTTGCAGGCGTTGCGTGGTTTCAATGGCGCGACTCAGCTTGGTCGCGTAGTTGGGGTCGGTCGCGTACCCGGCTTTTTGCAAGCTGGAGGCAAAAGCAAAGGCCGAGCCAGTTTGCTCGGTCACTTTGGCATAGCGGGGCGACTGGGTGATCATCTTGGCATAATCGCGAAACGACTCGTCATAGGAGTCGTAGGCGCGGAATTTGGCGGTTTTTTTGTGCGCCACGCCGTTTACATATTCGGTGGTGGTGACCTCGGCGGTCTTGCCTTTCCAGCCGGCACCAGCCTTGATGCCGAACAGGTTGTAAGACGGCTCACCACCGGCTTTTTTGATCTCGAACTTGCCCCAGCCGGTTTCGTGGCCAGCTTGCCCCACCATGTAGCTTGCGGGAATGCCGGTTTCCTTTTCGATGCGGATCGCCGCAGCGGTGTGCTGATCGACAAAATTGCTTTGGCTGGCGGTGGGTTTGACCGCATTTTTGCTGTAAGCCGCCAGCGACGATGCCTTTTGCAGCGCGCTAAGGCTGTTCAGGCTGGCGCTAGTGTTGTCACCAGAATTTGCGCCGATGTTGGTGCTGGTGCTCGCATTGGCGGCTGGCGGGCTGGCCACCCCCATCTGGCGCGACAGCTGCGCGGCAATCAGGTCTGACAGTCCGCCGGGGCGGCCTGACATCTGCACGGAAAACTGCTGGTCGAGCAAGTCGGTGCCAAGGTCGCTGCCAGGGTTGTCGATCATGCCCGATTTCATGGT